>Ga0334884_1001541_pt1 | contig 33577 bp, 24 predicted proteins | sample GraSluR1_MG_7_FD_207215 | JGI IMG/M metagenome (GOLD analysis project Ga0334884, IMG submission 207215) | Sludge microbial communities from methane-producing bioreactor in Wageningen University, Netherlands - Granular Sludge_12_05 R1 | ecosystem: Engineered > Bioreactor > Anaerobic >... | reverse complement strand
GCCACCGCCTGTCCTGCGCTTTCTGTTATTTCGGTTGTTCCAACGATAAGCCTGGCTCCTGCCTGAATATTGCTTCCCTTCAGGTTGTTCAGTCGCTGAAGCTCTGCAATGCTGGTATTGTATTGCCCGGCAATCCGGCCAAGGGTTTCGCCCCTGGCTACCCGGTGGTATTTATTTTCTTTGCGTACCGGAGTGCTCGCTTCTGGTTTGGCGGAATCAGCGGGGGCAACGGCTGCAAGGTTTTCAGAAATATTTTTCTCAGTGGCTGCTTCGGCCTGGGTTGTTGGTTTGGGAGCCGGGGCCGGTTTTGGTTTCGCCTGGGCATATTCAACCTGCTGCACGCTTTCGGGTCTGACAATCAGACGCTGTCCAATCTGAATATTGGTTGATCTCAGCTTGTTCCATTTTTTAAGATCATTTACCGAGCATTGGTACTTCCGGGCAATCAAACCGAGACTTTCCCCTTTCTTTACCTTGTGGTACTCAGCCTGGGTCACTGTCTTCATCATGGCAAGAACCTGTTCCTTTTCTATCTCGGCCTGTGATCGGTAGGCATATAGCTGCGCTTCGTTGTTGACGAAACCGGCAATGTTTTTCTTCTGAAGCCTCAACACGTAAGTGTTGTCCCTGGTGGCGGGTATAATTCTGCTCTTATAGGCGGGATTCAGAAATTCAATTTCTTCGACAGGGATATTAAGCATATTTGAAATCTGGCTAAATGTCAGCACATCCTTCACAATTACCGTATCGATCTCGAAATGATGAAAAAGCGGCTGAACCGGCCGCAGGTTGTGCTCTGCAGCGTAAGACATCACATAATTGACCGCTATAAAAGCGGGGACATAACCTCTGGTTTCAAGGGGAAGAAAAGGGCGGATCTGCCAGAAATCCATTTTACCTCCAGAGCGGCGGATGGCCTTGTTTACATTTCCGGCGCCCGAGTTATAGGCGGCCAGCACCAGCAACCAGTCACCGTACATTCTGTAAAGGTCGTTCATATGCTCACATGCTGCAATGGTCGACTTTAAAGGATCGCGGCGGTCGTCAACCAGCGAGGTCACCTTCAGATTGTAAGCTTTTCCGGTTCCATACATAAACTGCCATAATCCTGTCGCGCCTACCCTTGACTTGGCTACCGGGTTCAGCGCTGATTCGACAATTGCAAGGTATTTGAGTTCCAGGGGCATATTGAAGCGGTCGAGGTGTTCCTCAAACATTGGAAAATAGATCTGGGCCAGGCCCATCACCCGCTCTGTAAGCCCGCGCTTCCTCATTGCATAAAGCTCAATATAATCCTTTACATACTGGTTATAGGTAAGGCTGATCGGAGAAGCGGCATCAAGTTTTCTAAGACGGTTGTAATAAACAGAATCTGCATAAACCGGGACAAATCCCGGGGTAAAGCCAAAGACGTTTTTAAGGGTTTCATCGGTGGGGCATTCAAATCCCTCAAAGTACTTCAGGCCGGCAAGACTGTCGAGCGATGCGGCAATGAAATCATCTTTGATAAATTCGAAGGCCGACTGACTGGTGTCGGCCGTAGCAGGATTTCCCTGACCGTAAGTATAACTTGTTGAAAAAAAGCAGCATATCCAAATCAGGATGCCGGTAAATTTTAAAATCTTCATTATCAATGTTTTATTCCGGATTGCACATACAGATATGAGAAAGGCCATTCCACTGTTTCAGAGATATAGCCTGACAATCATATAATTATCTGGAAATTTTCAAGCCCCTGCAATGTGCAAAACATGTCCCGTTGCAAAAATAAGGTATAATAAACCAATTCCCTGATTTTTTAACACATTTTAAATGCATTCAGTCTATTTTTCAGGTACTAAGTTGCCGTTAAGGATAAATTTTACAGGCAAATTAAACTGAACCCTTACCGGTTTTCCTCTTTGTTTACCAGGGGTCCAGCGGGGCATAAGACGGATTACCCTGAGCACTTCATCGTCAAGGCCGTAACCCAATCCCCTGAGGATTCTTATATCGCTGAGCGACCCGTCGCGTTCAACAATAAATGTAACATAAACCGTTCCCTCTACCGATGCTTCGCTGGCTTCGTGCGGGTATCGGAGATTCTCCGATAAGAATTTTGATCTTTCTGCATCGCCCCCGGGATAAACCGGAGACTCTTCAACGATCATAAAAATTTCCGGTTCAGCTACTTCTTCTTCCTCAACATCATTTTCCGATTTTACCTTTCCTGACTTTCTTTTATCTTTTCTTATTTTAACCCCCTCAACGTAAACTAATTCCGCCTGATCCGAATGTTGTTCGGAAACAGCATAGCCCATACTCTTTCCGGTTTTTGTTTCGGCCGGTATATTTGTATTCAGCGGAGGCACCCTGCGGGCAAGTGCTTCTTCTTCAGATAAAACATCTGCTTCTGTCTCAATAACGACCTGATCCCGGACAATAGCCACCTTTTCGGAGGATACTTGTTTTTTAACCACCGCCTGAGGGGCTGGTGGCATTGATATGCTTGCATTTGAATCAGAACCTTGAACAAGGCCGTGATTAAGGGGTTGATTTAGCTCATGCTCCGGTTCGGTTACAGCTGCAAAATCCTTTTGCTCTTTCGATTTATTCATTTCAACAAATAAGAACCTGCCTGCTGTGATCAGCAATACAAAAAAGGCAGCGGCAATAAGCTCTGTTCTGAACCTGCGTAAAAATCCGGGTACTGCTTTTTTCTTTGTTTCCTGAACCGGTTTATTCGTTTTGCGCTGATAATCCGAAATCACGGAAGCACTGAATTCGCGGATTTCCTTCTGGCTCAGCCTTGGAAAGCGGGGGCCTTCGAAGTTTGATGAAACAGCGGGTATTGCTTCATCAATGATTTCGGGAACTTCTTCCTTCATTTGATTAAACGAAGCATCCAGCATTGCCAGGTCTTCATTGAACTCAACGGGTATGGATAAGCGGTAGCCTTCCACCGCCAGCGCACACATTTCGCATTGCTGCAGATGATCTCTAACCAAAGCGGTTTCTGCAGCGTTGAGGCTGCCCTGAACGTAAAATGCCATGCCTTCCGGACTGAGGCATCCCGAAGGTGTGAATATTTTGTAATCAGGTTTGTTTTCCATATCCCGTTCAGTATGCTGATTTCTCCAGGGCATTTTTCAGATTCCTTTTGCCGTTCTGAATGTGACTTTTCACTTCCATGGCCGTAAATCCAGTTAACTGTTCTATCTCATGATATGATTTTTCGTCAAAATAGAACAGCAGGATGCATTGCTGCTGCCCGGGAGAAAGATTTTCAACTGCAAGGTGAAGCCTGCGGATTCTCTCTTCGGTCTCATCATCGGAATTAATAAGATGCTGAGAACCCAGTTTTTCCATAATTTCACCCATCAGATTTGCTTCCCATCCCAGCTTAAACCCTTCCTTTCGTTGCTCGCGCAGTTTCATGGCGCAATGCGAGCGTGTAACCGTAAATAGCCAGGATTTGAAATTGTTTACCTCGTATTTGCGGAGTGCCCGGAAGAGCTTTTCAAAGACTTCCATGGCCGCATCCCTTGCATCATCGCGGTTTCCGAGGTATTTCAAACACACCCCCAATACAAGATGTGAATACCTGCGAAACAACTCCCCTATGATTTCCTGATTTCCTGACTGACGGAAAAATCCGGCCAGCTCCTCATCGCTCAGATGATCGCTCAGCTTGCCTTCCGTCAGGGGAATCGTCATAAGATCAGTGATTTTTGACAAATGTAATGATTGCAGATCAATTTGAATGCCATGCACTATCTGAAATTTCCTGTTTTTTTTGACTGCCATCTGTGGAAAACGAAGAACCGTTGCATCTACATTATATAATCTTACTCACATAAAACGCTCTGTTATGGAAACACGTAAAAACAGCAAGGCCGATCTTGAGAAGAAGCGCTTTGTTTTTCTGCAGCTGGGGCTGATCCTTTCATTGGGTGCAGTGCTGGCCGCTTTCGAGTGGAAAACACCGGATGCGGGCAACACTGTCCTGCCTACCCGCACTGCATCTGAACCTGAAATGGAAATCATCGACATCCTTCCGGTCAGAAAGGAACTTCCGAAACCGGTCAACACCACCCTGATCCGGGAGGTAGACAACCTGGCTGAAGATTTGCCGGAAATTGAAATAGAAATTGAAACCGATCCGCTGGAGGTTATTCCTCCTTTCGAATTACCCGGTCGCCTGCCCGATGAAGAAACTGTTGAGGAACAGTTGCCTTTTGTAATTGTTGAGAAGATGCCGCAATTCCCCGGTGGTGAGGCCGGACTGATGAGGTATCTGGCTGAAAATATCCGGTATCCGGGCCCGGCGAGAGAGGCAGGCATTTCGGGAACCGTTTACATCACCTTCGTGGTTGAGCCTGACGGCAGTGTATCTTCGGTGAAAATCCTGCGCGGACTCCCGGGCGGATGCAGCGAGGAGGCGGAAAGAGTAGTGAGGATGATGCCGGCATGGGAACCCGGTCGTCAGGCAGGAAAGGCCGTACGGGTGGCTTTGAACCTGCCGGTGGTGTTCAGGTTGATTCAGTAAACCGGTTTCCTGTTCCGGTCCTGTATTTATAATTCTTCTTTTTTAGGGTGCTTTTCTGCAGCCCACATAACCGGATTTTATTTGAAACCATCTGCAAGCGCCCTTCTCCAGGGCCTGTCTTTAAGTTGATATTTTTTAATAACCATTAAATCTTACAGCAATGAAAAACAACATATTAAACAGATTGTTCCGTCATGGAATGGCAGGTCTCGCCGCATTGTCCACAATGGGCACACCTTCCGGCCTCCAGGCACAGTCATTTATGCCCGGCCATGCGGAGGTCCCGTATTTTGAGGTCCCCGGAGGGGAACCGGAAACGATGCCGTTGAAGTCCACATCGGCAAAAGTGCGTATAGCCGGGATAATAGCTCACGTCACGGTAAGCCAGGTTTATCAGAACCGTGGCAATCAGCCTGTTGAAGCGGTGTATGTGTTTCCGGGATCCACCCGTTCGGCCGTGCATTCCATGCAGATGAAAATCGGCAGCCGTACCGTTACCGCAAAAATTGAAACCCGTGAAAAGGCGCGTAATGACTACGCTGCGGCGGTGCAGGAAGGCCGTTCTGCTTCGCTGCTCGAACAGCAGCGGCCCAATGTTTTTGAGATGCATGTTGGCAATATTATGCCCGGTGATGTGGTGGAGGTGGAAATCGCCTATACCGAAACCCTGCCGCAGCGCGAAGGGGTTTATGAATTTGTTTACCCTACGGTGGTGGGGCCCCGGTATCACAGAGGTAGTGGTGAAGGGAATGATGGTCCGGAGTGGAACGCCAACCCCTGGCTGAATGAGGGCAAACTTCCGGCTTATACTTTTAACCTGGATTGCAGCATAGCCTCCGGTCTGCCCCTAAGGGAGGTAAGGTGTACTTCGCACCAGGTTGAGGTGAATTACAAAGACGGGAATTCAGCCTCGGTAAAGCTGGGAAACAACGAATTACACGGCGGCAACAGGGATTTTATCCTGCAGTACCGCCTGGGGGGCGAAGGCGTGGAAAGCGGTGTCTGGCTTTACAGTGATGGCGATGAGAATTATTTTATGGCGAGCATTCAGCCACCGGCCCGTGTGGAGGCGGAGCTGATCCCTCCCCGCGAATACATTTTTATTGTGGATGTGTCGGGATCTATGTACGGTTTCCCGCTGCAGGTTTCCAAAAAGCTGATTTCCGGGCTGCTGAAGGGGTTGAAGCCTACCGACCGGTTTAACATTATTTTCTTTTCAGGTGGTTCAGCCCTGTTTGCCCGGCAGCCTGTTGCCGCAACAAGTGAAAATATTTCAGCAGCACTCAGGATGCTGGACGGGCAGAAGGGAGGGGGCGGCACGGAGTTGCTTCCGGCGCTGAAACAGGCTTTGTCCATGAAATCATCCGGGATTTTTGCCACCACATTCGTGATTGCCACCGACGGTTACGTTACCGTGGAAAAAGAGGCTTTCGAGCTGATCCGCACCAACCTGAATGAAGCCAGTTTCTTCAGTTTCGGCATCGGAAGCTCGGTAAACCGTTATCTTATCGAAGGGCTGGCCCATGCCGGTGCAGGCGAATCCTGCATTATCACCGGAGAACAGGAGGCAGCTGAAAAAGCCGGAAGTTTTTTAACGTATATAAGCACACCCCTGCTTACCGGTGTCAATATTGCCTTCAATGAATTTCTGGTCTATGAGCCGGAGCCAGCTTCGGTACCTGATCTGTTTGCTTCGCGCCCTGTGGTGATTTTCGGCAAATACCGCGGCAAACCGCAGGGGAGTATCGTGTTATCCGGAAAGACCGGGAGAGGTGAATATGAAGTGCGGATTCCGCTTAGCCGGGCTGTTGTTTCATCAGATAATGAGGCAATTAAATACCTCTGGGCCAGGGAGCAGATCCGCCGGGTCGATAATTATGCAGGAGGTTATTCAGAGGTGCCAAAGGAAGTGGAGGAAAGGGTTACCGGACTTGGTCTCCGCTATAACCTGATTACCAGGTATACTTCTTTTGTGGCCGTTGACAGTGTGGTAAGAAACGATGGAAGTCCGGTAGTCACTGTGCGTCAACCCCTGCCCCTGCCCGAGGGGGTCAGTGATTATGCTGTTGCGCAGCATGTTTCAGGGGTGCGCCTGAGCCGTTACAACAAGGCTGAAAATTCATCCATGGGCTATGCGGTTGCTGCAGAAACTTGTGAAGATATAGAAATGCCGGCTGTATACCCGATGGTGGAAAAGATGCCTTCTTTCAAAGGCGGGAAAAGTGCGCTGGAACGCTTTCTCAGTAAAAACCTCAAGTATCCTGAAGAAGCGCGGAAAAACGGGATAAGCGGAGATGTTATTGTTGAGTTTATTGTGAATGCGGATGGTTCGCTGAGCGGGTTCAGAATTCTGAAAAAGCTTGGTTATGGTTGTGACGAGGAGGCATTGCGTGTTATCCGCTCCATGCCCGCATGGAATCCGGGAACAAAATCCGGCCTGAAGGTAAAAACGAGAATGGTATTGCCGGTGAATTTTTCCCTGGGTTAAAGTTTCAGGAGTTTCCCCGGTTGTGTTAAACATGATAAGGCTGGTTTTAAACCGGCCTTTGTATTCTGATTGATACTCAGTTGTCTTATGGTCTGTAAGCAGCTTTGTGTATATCTGAGACTGAATTCAGTTTCCGTGGCGGATTCAGGTGTTTACCGAGAAAGCGGTAGATTTTCAGCCTGATTTCCTTGGCGGTTCTGGTGTCGATGCGGTCGAAGGAGTGGCCGCCCTCAACATCCTGAAATATCTCGTATTCAAACTTTTTCCCTTCAGCTTTCAACGATTTTATCAAATGTTCCACTTCCAGCACATTCACATCATCGTCGTTTGTATTGGTATGGATCAGCAGGGGCGTTTTCAGTTTGTGGGCATTCCAGGCAGGAGAACGGCGGCGGTATTCCTCCACGTTTTCCTGTGCTGTTTGACCCAGATGATAATCCGCGGAGTAAAGTGCCCTGTACTCATCATCGTAATAACCCATTCTGGCAATCAGATCGCTGACGGGTACCCCGGCAAAGCAAACTTTGAAAGCGTCAGGATAGTTGAAAACATTCATCAGCGCGATCAGCCCTCCGTGGCTCCAGCCGATAATGCCCACCCTCGAAGCATCCACCATTTCATAATTCTCCACCATATGATCGCGGGCCGCCTTTGCGTCTTCAATTTCAAGTCCGCCATAATCAATTTTCATCCAGAAACTCTTCCCATAACCGGTGCTTCCCCGGTATTCAGGTGCAACCACAATATAGCCCTGGGCCATTAGTTCGCGGATAATGTGGGTATGATAGGTGGTAAAATCTGCATGCACGCCGCCATGCGGAAGCACAATCAGGGGGTATTTATCACCGGGGTTGATCCACCTTGGAATGAAAACATAGCTGTAAAATTTCAGCGGATTGCCGGCGCCCATGGCGGTGGGGTTTTTTACCCGCGCCGGGGGAGGGCCGGTAATGTATATTTTATCGATATAAGCCACATCCCCTACCCGCTGATACCAGAGTATATCGTCAATGCCTTTGGCCAGTGCGTCGAAACGGTGTTCAAGGTCGCTGATCTTTTGCATCAGCTCGGCATTTGATGGTTCCGCTTGCTGAGCGGCCAGATCAGCCCCGAAGCCAGTCAGCAGAATGGCAAACAGTGCCGGTAATGAGTATTTCTTATAATTCATGGGACATGGATTTGATCCAAACAAAAATAATACTTTCTGCTTTTAAAGGTATCCAACCTCCTGTCAGCAATCTGTAATTCATGATTGTCGCAATTAGTTTCCTTTAATTTCAGTTTTATTTGCCTGTTTTCATCATAATCGGGATGCATTTAGCCGGCAAACATTTCACTGTCAGGTTATATATTAAAGATAACATATCTAATTATAAGAATGTGATAATCAAAGCCTTAATTAGACTGATTATATATAACAAAATCTCGGATAAATTCGCCGATTTGCTTCATTAGTAACAAATTAGTCTATACTTTTGCCGCAAAATTCAAATTGTATGAAACCTACACATATTGAACACATTGGTATCGCGGTAAAGAGCCTCGAGGAGAGCATTCCTTACTATGAGAAGGTGCTCGGACTGGAATGTTACGCTATTGAAGAGGTAAAGGACCAGAAGGTAAAGACGGCATTTTTCATGGTTGGACAAACCAAGCTGGAACTGCTTGAATCCACTGATCCTGAAGGGCCGATTGGTAAATTTATCGAGAAAAAGGGCGAGGGCATCCATCATATCGCTTTTGCCGTTGAGAATGTTTCAGGAATGCTAGAGCATGCAGCCGCCATTGGCGTGCAGCTGATCGACAAGCAGCCCAGGCGCGGTGCCGAGGGGCTCGACATTGCCTTTGTGCATCCGAAGTCGACTTTTGGTGTACTCACCGAATTTTGCATGCATCCCGAGAAATAAAAATCACCCGAAATAGTAACGAAACGCACGCATTGCATGACTTTCATCCGGTGCGTGTGTTTAATTAAAACCCAATTCACAAATGTCTTTTGAAAGTAAAATTAAGGAGCTCCTCGAGAAGAGGGAGCTGGCTAAGTTAGGCGGAGGCCAGAAAAGGATTGACGCCCAGCACGCCAAGGGAAAATTGACTGCCCGTGAACGAATAGAACTGCTTTTGGATGAAGGCAGTTTTGAAGAGTTCGACATGTTTGTTACACACCGTTGCACCAATTTCGGTATAGAAAAGCAGGAATTTTTATCGGACGGTGTGGTAACCGGACATGGTACCATTGATGGCAGGGTAGTTTATGTGTTTTCACAGGATTTCACTGTTTTCGGCGGTTCGCTTTCCGAGGCATTTGCCAATAAGATCTGCAAGGTGATGGATCAGGCTATGAAAGTAGGTGCTCCGTTGATCGGCATCAACGATTCAGGTGGTGCCCGCATTCAGGAGGGCGTAAACAGTCTGGCAGGATATGCTGAAATCTTCGAACGCAATATCCTGGCTTCCGGTGTAATTCCCCAGATCTCGGCTATTTTTGGCCCCTGTGCCGGTGGTGCGGTATATTCACCTGCACTTACCGACTTTATCCTGATGAGCAAGGGCACCTCAAATATGTTTGTTACCGGCCCCAAAGTGGTAAAAACTGTTACCGGCGAGGTCGTAACCGAGGAGGAGCTTGGCGGAGCCATGGTACACGGTTCAAAATCCGGCATTTCGCATTTTGTGGCAGAGGATGAGAAGGAAGGCATTGCACTGATCCGTAAACTGGTCAGTTATCTTCCCCAGAATAATCTTGAAGATCCGCCTGTATTTCCGTGCAATGACCCAATTGACAGGCTTGAAGACTCCCTCAATTATATTATTCCGGATAATCCGAATAAGCCTTACGATGTAAAAGACATCATTCATTCCATTGTTGATCAGAATGAATTTCTTGAAATCCAGCGACATTATGCACCGAATATCGTAATCGGTTTTGCACGCTTCAATGGCATGCCGGCAGGCATTGTTGCCAACCAGCCCAACTACCTGGCAGGGGTACTGGATATCAACGCATCCCGCAAGGCAGCCCGCTTTGTACGTTTCTGTGACGCATTCAATATTCCTATCCTTACGCTGGTTGACGTTCCGGGCTTCCTGCCGGGAACGGCCCAGGAATACGGCGGAATCATCATTCATGGAGCCAAGTTGCTCTTTGCTTATGGTGAAGCTACTGTTCCAAAGGTTACGGTGGTGCTGCGCAAAGCATACGGAGGCGCATACTGCGTGATGAGTTCCAAACACTTACGGGGGGATATCAACTATGCATGGCCGGGTGCCGAAATTGCGGTGATGGGACCCAAAGGAGCCATTGAGGTGCTGCAGAACAAGAAACTGGCCGAAATTGCTGATCCGAAAGAACGCGAAGAGTTCATCCTGAAAAGTGAGGAAGAATATAAAGACAAGTTTGCCAATCCTTACAATGCGGCAAAATACGGTTACATTGACGATGTTATTGAGCCCCGCAATACACGGTTCCGCATTATCAGGGCATTCCAGGCACTGGCCACCAAAAAGGACGTGAATCCGCCCAAGAAACACTCGAATTTACCATTATAAACAACCATGGCAGAAATGAAAAGAAAATTATACATTGCCCGTGCGGTTATAGCGCTGGCCATGGTGTTGATTGCCGGCCACGGTTACGCGCAAAGCTCACTTGATCTCAGGATCAATGAGGTGCTGGTTATCAACGATTCGAATTACGTTGACAGCTATGGCAGACGGAGTGGTTGGATTGAGATCTTTAACTCGGCATACAATACTGTGGATATTGGCGGACTTTATCTGACCAACGATCCCGCGAATCCGACCAAATACTGGATTCCCAAGGGCGATCCCATTACTCGCATCGCTCCGCGAAACTACATCCTGTTTTTTGCCGATGGTCTTCCTTCAAGAGGGATTCAGCACCTGAACTTTACCCTGGATGAAGACACTTCAAATTATATTGCCCTTTATGAAGTAAATGGCAGAACTCTTATTGATGCGGTGAAACTTGGCATGCAGAAGCCGGACGTTTCTTATGGGAGGCTTGAAGACGGGGGTACGGAATGGGGATTTCTCCAGAAGACTACCCCTGCTGCGAATAACTTTACCGGTGTTATTGTTTCGCCCGGTGAGAAGTTTAAAGCAATGGACCCTTATGGAGTCGGGATGGCTGTTATAGCCATGTCGGTGGTTTTTTCTGCGCTGTTATTGCTGTATGTTGTGTTTAAAAACACAAAAAAAATATACAGCATCAATCTGAAGAAGATTTTCAGCAGACGCGAGGAGGTAGTTGTGGTTACAAAACCTGCAGAGGAAGAGATCTCCGGAGAAGTAAATGCCGCCATCGCCCTGGCGCTGCATATATATGTGAATGCTCTGCATGATCATGAGGAGACGGTGCTGACCATTAAGAAGGTTGCCCGCACTTATTCCCCGTGGAGCTCCAAGATTTACGGACTCAGGAATGTCCCGCGCTGAAATAATTAATTTGTTCAGGGGTTAACCCACAAAAAGAAAAAACAGAGAATGAAAAAATTCAAGTTTACCATAAACGGCAATGTATACGAAGTCGATATTCAGAATATCGAGGATAACATTGCAGAGATTGAAGTCAACGGAACCACCTATAAGGTGGAAGTCGAGAAAGCGATTCAATCGACCAAGACGCCCAAACTGGTGCGCTCGGTAAGTGTGCCCAGCACCGATTCGGCACCAAGTATTGCCAAAACGGCCAGTCCGGCATCTCCCAAGGGAACCGGCAGCGTGAAATCCCCCCTGCCTGGAGTTATCCTCGATGTACACGTCAGAGAGGGAGACAGCGTGAAAGTAGGGCAAAAACTCATTACCCTTGAGGCGATGAAAATGGAGAACAACATCAATGCCGACAAGGAAGGCCGGATTGTTTCCCTGAAAGTTCACAGAGGGGATGCAGTGATGGAAGGTGATGTATTAATAGTGATAGGAGATTAACGCATGGAACATTCCGGAAACTTCCTGACCTTTGTTGGTGAACATTTGCAGCAGTTTTTTTCTTATACTGCTTTTGCCAATGTTACTTCGGGTCACCTGATCATGATCGCAATCGGCCTGATATTTATTTATCTGGCAATTGCTAAAGAGTATGAGCCCATGCTGCTGATTCCTATCGGATTTGGCATCCTTGTCGGAAACATCGCTTTTACACCCGGACTGAAACTGGGTATTTACGAAACCGGCAGCGTTATGAATTACCTTTATTTCGGGGTACTACAGGGGGTTTATCCGCCGCTGATCTTTTTGGGAATCGGGGCAATGACAGATTTTTCAGCGCTGATCTCGAATCCTAAACTGATGCTGATCGGTGCCGCTGCCCAATTTGGAATCTTTGGTGCTTATGCAATCGCCCTCTTGCTTGGTTTCAGTCCCAGTGAGGCCGGCGCCATTGCCATTATCGGTGGGGCTGATGGTCCAACGGCTATTTTCCTTTCGTCGAAACTTGCACCCGACCTGATGGGTGCCATCGCCATTTCTGCCTACTCATATATGGCGCTGGTTCCTGTAATTCAGCCTCCCATTATGCGGCTGCTTACAAACAGGAGAGAGCGGCTTATCCGCATGAAGCCTCCGCGTAGCGTGTCAAAGACTGAGAAAATCCTCTTTCCCATTATCGGAATGTTGCTTACGACTTTTATCGTTCCCTCAGGACTTCCGTTGCTGGGTATGCTTTTCTTTGGCAATCTGCTGAAAGAAAGTGGTGTGACCAAGCGCCTGGCTGATACAGCCAAGGGGTCCCTCATTGATATCGTAACCATTCTGATTGGCCTAACTGTTGGCGCTTCAACCCAGGCAACCACTTTCCTAACTGCCAAATCGGTCGGAATCTTTGCCCTGGGAGCTGCTTCCTTTGTAATAGCAACCACCGCCGGCGTCTTATTTGTTAAAATCTTCAACCTGTTTCTGAAAGAAGGGAATAAGATCAACCCGCTGATCGGCAACTCAGGGGTGTCGGCGGTACCCGACAGTGCCCGTGTATCGCAGGTTATCGGACTTGAGTATGACAAAACCAACCACCTGCTGATGCATGCCATGGGCCCCAATGTGGCCGGAGTTATCGGCAGTGCCGTAGCAGCAGGTATTCTGCTGGGATTCCTGTCATAATGATAAAAGTTTTGTTACATTTGAAGCCGGAACACCCAGAATGTTCCGGCTTTTTTACCGGCTTTCCGGCCGGCATTTCTTCACACAATCATCGTTTATGCTGATTATCGGTATTGCAGGCGGATCGGGCTGCGGTAAGTCAACCGTAGTCAAACAAATTATTAAAAAACTACCCAAAGATTCGGTTTCCATTCTGCCCCAGGATTCCTATTATAAGGACAACGGACACCTTAGCCCTGAAGAGCGGGCAAAGATCAATTTTGACCATCCCTCTTCCATAGAATTTAACCTGCTGATCAGGCATGTGGATATGCTGAAGGAAGGTCAGACCATAGGGATGCCCATCTACAGCTACCTCACCTGCGCCCGTGCCAAGGAGACCATCCCCGTGGAACCGCGCGAAGTGGTGATTGTGGAAGGCATCCTCATTATGTCGAATCCGCGGCTGCGCGATCGCATGGACATCAAGGTGTTTGTGGACGCCGATGCCGATGACCGGTTAATGCGGATCATCCGGCGCGATATTGAAGAACGCGGACGTTCGTTTTCGCAGGTGCTCGACCACTACGAACGTTTCGTCAAGCCAATGCACCTGCAGTTTATTGAACCCACAAAACGCTATGCAGATATCATAGTGCCCCAGGGTGGCGCCAACCATGTTGCCATTGATATCCTGACCTCAAGGATCAAAATGAATCTTAAGGATAAAGTATAAAATATGCCACAATGGCATACAAATTAGCCATAAATTTGTAAAAAAGCGCCATTATGGCGCTTTTTTTGTGTTAATCCAGCGAAAAATCCTTCCGGCACACTATTTGAAAATTTCCGGTTAAAACAGATGTTTAACTAAACTATGGAGGGTAAAACCATGCTACCGATCTTAAAAGACAGAAGCTTTTTCCCGGGTATTGCGGATGAGTTCTTTGGAAGGGATTTTCTTCCCAACCTGTTTGAGTTTCAGACGGGCATCAACATGCCTTCTGTCAATATCATTGAAGGCAAAGAAGATTTCCGTATAGAAGTGGCCGCTCCAGGTCTGGAGAAGGGCGACTTCAAAATCAATCTTGAAAACAATGTGCTGACCATCTCTTCGGAGAAGGAAGAGAAAAGCGAAGAGAAGGAGGAACGTTACATGCGACGCGAGTTCAGTTATACTTCCTTCCGTCGTTCGTTCAGCCTGCCTCAAACTGTTGAAGCTGAAAAAACCACAGCCAACCATAACAACGGTGTGCTGACCATTACCATTCCCAAGAGGGAAGAAGCTAAGGTAAAACCGGCCAAACAGATTGAAATTATGTAACGATTGTGCCCGACGAAGCATGAACATAAGCCCGGTTTCCCGTAACGGAAGCCGGGCTTTCTTTGTGGCGGGACATTTCAGAAACAGATTCTGAGCTTTTCTTTTTTTGGAGCACAGCGGGACAACCAATCTTTCTGAATGGATTTCTTCATTCCCTGATTCTGAAATCCGTGAACCTTGCTACATTTGTATCCTATGTATGCGGTAATTGATGTAGAAACTACAGGAGGCAATTTTGCCAGTGAACGGCTGACCGAGATAGCCATTTATCTTCACGATGGTGAAAAGATTGTGGATGAATTCAGCACCCTGTTGAATCCGGAACAACCCATCCCTTACATGATTACAAGGCTTACCGGCATCAGCAATGAGATGGTTGCCGGTGCACCCCGATTTTGTGAAGTGGCACGGAAGATTGTTGAGATCACGGAAGGAGCTACTTTCGTGGGTCACAATGCCTCCTTTGATTATAATTTTATCAGGCATGAATTCCGCCGTCTGGGTTATAATTTCCGGAGACCCACAATTTGTACCGTGAAGATGAGCAGAAAACTGCTCCCCGGCCTGCAATCATACAGCCTTGGCAAGCTTTGCCGTGAGCTGGGCATTGTTATTGAGAACAGGCACCGGGCAGCAGGGGATGCCCTGGCAACCACCCGTCTGCTTGAATTATTGCTCGAAACCGACCGGCAGGCCATTGAAAAGCAATCGGGTTATACCATTCCTCAAATGATAAAAGAAGTACCTGAGGAGACCGGTGTTTATTACCTTCATGATGAGCAGGGCCGGATCATCTACATAGGGAAAAGCAATAATATGTTTGAACGCCTGTTGCAGCACTTCAGGAACAGTGAGACCTCAAAAGCCGTTGAGATGCGAAACCGCGCCGCCTCAGTGAGCTATGAACATACCGGAAGCGAGTTGATTGCGCTCCTGCTTGAATCGGATGAAATCAAGGCGCATAAGCCTCTTTTCAACCGGGCCCAGCGAAGGTCGGTATTCAGCTATGGATTGTTTGATTTTACTGACGAAAACGGATACCGGCATCTTCAGGTAGGGCATCAGCTCAACGGGCAACAGCCTGTTACCTCTTTCACCACGCTGGAACATGCCCGTAAATATCTGTATGGTATTGTTGAACGCTTTGAATTGTGCCAGAAATTATGTGGTTTATATGAAACCAGGGGGGCCTGTTTTCATTATGGCATTAAGCAATGCCGCGGGGCCTGCATCGGGGCCGAAGCTCCGGATGCATACAACCGCAGGGTAGATGCTGCCATCCGGTTATCCGGGTTTATGCACCCCGATTTTTATATCATCGACCGGGGAAGGCACCGGGATGAAGCCGCGGTGGTGAAAATAGCCGGTGGCAGGTACTGTGGCTTCGGATACATCAGCCCGTCGGAAGCGCATAACGTAACATCACTTGATAATTGCATTAAGCATTACAACGATAACCGTGATACGCGTCAGATCATACAAACCTTTTTAAAGAAAAACCCACGGACAAAGGTCATCCGCGTTCAGTCAGGCGATTGATAACAAACATGAGAACTCCAGTTTTTAACCTGTTCAAGGCCGTTTGTGCCGTCCTTTTGCTGTTAACGGCATCCTGTGCCACGGTAAAAATCGAAAAGCCCGCCGAGTCATATTTGCGCGATGCGGTAAGACCTCAGCCATCAATCATAGGTTTCACGGCAGAAGCCAGGCTGGCCGATATTCAGGCTGAGCTTAACCGCAGTTTTTCGGGCCTGGTTTACGAAGACAACAGCCTCGACGATAACGGGGGCGATAACCTGATGGTGAAAGCCTGGAAGCAGGGCGACATTCAGCTTGCCATGCGCGACAATACGATCATTTACCGGGTTCCCCTGCGCCTGTGGATAAAAGCCGGTTTCAAAACGACCAGGCTGGGTATTACCCTTTCGGATTACCGGGAAGCCAGCGGGGCCCTCGCCCTGATGTTCAGAACGGCGGTAAACCTGAATCCCGACTGGACCCTCTCCACCCAAACGGAAACCACCGGTTATGAATGGCTTACGGAGCCAGTGGTAAAGGTTGCCGGAATCAATGTTCCGGTGAAGTTTGTGGCCGACCTGATCCTTCAGAAGAACCTGCGTACGCTCAGCAGCGCCATCGATGAAAGCGTAAAGGAATACCTTGACCTAAAGCCCTACGCGCTTGAAGCATGGAAATCGCTCAACCAGCCTCTTATCCTGAATGAGGAATACAGGGTATGGCTCAGTATGCAGCCCTCCGGATTCTTTGCCACTCCCATCATGGCCAGGGACGGGGTTATAAGGATCCGTACCGGATTGCAGGCCGTTATTGAAACACAGGTGGGAGAAAAACCCGCCGCCGGACCTCCGGAGCCGCTTCCCCGCCTGAAAATCGGGGATGAAGCCGGCGAAAGGGTGGTCATCAATGCTTCTGTTGACATCCCGTTTGCTGAAATAAACCGCCAGGCTTCGCAATACCTTAGCGGACAAACATTTACCCAGGGCAAGAGGAGCGTGAAGGTGGAAGCGGTCAGTATCTATGGAAGCAATGGTAAAATGGTGGCCGAAGCAAAACTTTCGGGCAGTTTCAGGGGTACCGTTTACTTTAAAGGGGTTCCGGCGTTCGATGCCAGGGATTCCACACTTATGCTCCGCGATTTCGATTATGACCTGGCCACCAGAAATGTGCTGGTGAAATCCGCGTCCTGGCTGTATCAGGGAGGATTCCGCAGCATGATCGCCCGGCAGATGGTCTGGCCATTAGCCCCCGAAATCCGGACGATTTTCGGCGAAGCCAACCGACAGTTTAAAAACTACCGTCTGGCCGACGGGGTATTTCTGCGGGGGCAACTCGAACGGCTTTCAGTTGATGATATCCTGCTTACCCCTGATGGGGTCCGCCCTTACCTGAGCGCGGAAGGCAAAATCAACGTACACTTCAGCTCATTCGGGATGAAGAACTGAGGCCGTAGGTTACTTTTATCTCTATTCGCGCGAGATTATCTTCAGAAAAAATGCCGGAACCCCAATCAGACCCTTATATCTCCCTGTTTATCAGAAATACTGTGTAAGCAATATAAGCGATCAGTAACAGCCCCGCTTCCCAGCGGTCGAGTTTTCTTTTGCCGCCCAGAAACATAGCCATGAAAAGGAATATAGTGCCTGCAGCAACCAGGTAGATGTCGGTGTTGAAACTCATATTGTAATTGATTGGCCTGATCAGCGCACTGATCCCAAGGATCAGGAAGATATTGAAGATGTTTGATCCGATAATGTTTCCTACGGCAATATCATTGTTCTTGCGGTATGCCGCAACTACAGAAGTAGCCAGTTCGGGCAGGGAAGTGCCTGCAGCCACTATGGTAAGGCCGATGATTTTTTCGCTGACCCCGAATGCTTCGGCCAGTTCTATGGCATTGTTCACCACTATCCGGCCGCCAAGGATCAATCCGCCCAGTCCGAGGATGATAAACAGGCCGATTTTTATTCCGGGCAGGTGCCTGTCGGTTACCACGGCATCGGAAACATCTGCTTTCATTTGTTTGTAGATATAGAAAAGGAAAAGACAGAAAAATATCAGCAGGATTAAGGCATCAACCCGTGAGATTAGTTTAAAACTCCCGGAGAGAAATTCATTTCCCAACAGAAAAATGACGATGAGTGCCAGCAGGGAGAAAGGAATTTCTTTCCAAACCGTGCTTGATTGCACCGCGAGCGGGGTGATAAGTCCGGCAATGCCCAATATGGCAAAAAGATTGAAAAAGTTGCTGCCAATTACATTGGCAAACACGATGTCCTGATGGTTTTGCACAGCAGCAAAAACGCTCACCACCAGTTCGGGCGCTGAAGTGCCGAATGCGACAATGGTCAGGCCAATGACCAGGTCCGGAATCCCGTACTTTCCGGCAAGGGATGAAGCGCCTGAAACCAGCCAGTCAGCACCCTTAATCAGTACGACAAAACCGGCAAGCAGAAATAAAATCTGAAGGGTCATATAATCCGTTTGTTTGAAAACGGGCACAAAATTAGGGATAAAGTCATTCCGTTTAAAAGCCTGTTATGCAACGTCATTTCTGATAAGGCGGAGTTGCCGTAAACACCACACTGTCAGCCGGTATAACTTAACATAAAATTAATGTCCGGGTTGTTTCTCAGCCCTTTTCTTTATGTAATATTGCGCCCTCATTTTAAGCTGCTTATATGGAGAGCATTTACTTCATTTTTATCATTATTCTGTTCCTGCTGGCGATTTCCGATCTGATTGTCGGTGTAAGCAACGACGCGGTGAATTTTCTGAATTCGGCAGTCGGTTCCCGGGCGGCAACGTTCAGGATTATCATGCTGATTGCGGCCACCGGGGTACTGATGGGAACGGTGTTTTCAGGCGGGATGATGGAAATTGCCCGGAGTGGCGTTTTTTATCCTGAGAAGTTCTCCTTTGCGCACATCATCATTATTTTTCTTGCTGTGATGATTACGGACGTAATCCTGCTCGACACATTCAATACGATAGGCTTTCCCACATCCACCACGGTTTCGCTGGTGTTTGAGCTGCTGGGCGCCGCCGTGGCCATTGCAGTGATTCAGTTAGTCCAGGGGGGGGGCGGCCGGTATGCTCGGGGATTACATAAATTCGGGTAAAGCCTTTGCAATTATTTCCGGGATTCTGGTATCCGTGATCATTGCTTTTACTTCAGGTACCATTATTCAGTTCATCACAAGACTGATTTTTTCCTTTGATTATGAGAAAAAGCTGAAGTATCTGGGCGGACTTTTCGGAGGCGTTGCGATCACGACCATTGTTTATTTCATCTTGATAAAGGGAGCGAAAGATGCTGCTTTTATGACCGAAAGCACTTATTCGTGGATCAAAACGAACAGTTTTCAGATCCTTTTGTATTGCTTTACAGGGGTTACTGCCTTATTGTATTTGCTAAACATGCTATTCCGTGTCAATATCTTAAAGATTATTGTATTGGTGGGAACATTTGCGCTGGCGATGGCTTTCGCGGGGAACGACCTGGTAAATTTCATCGGAGTGCCACTGGCCGGCTATGAATCGTATCTCACTTTTATCAACACACCGGGAGCTGATCCTGACACATTCGGAATGGGAGCCCTCAACGGAGCAGTGAAGACACCCTTGCTGTTTCTTTTGTTATCAGGTATTATCATGGTAATTACACTCTATACATCCAGGAAGGCCCGTACAGTGATCATGACCGAGGTCAATCTCAGCCGGCAGGATGAAGGAGAGGAGCGGTTCGGATCTACAGCTTTATCCAGGGGCATTGTAAGGGCTTCACTCAGGGGGAATGACCTGATTTCGGCCATTTTGCCTGAAAGTACAAAAACATGGATGAATAAAAGATTTACGCCGCTTCCGCGGAAGAAAAAGGAAAAGAATCAGCCGGCTTTTGATTTGCTCAGGGCTTCGGTGAACCTGGTTGCATCCAGTGCCCTGATCGCACTCGGAACATCATTAAAACTTCCGCTTTCAACCACTTATGTAACATTTATGGTGGCAATGGGAACCAGTCTTTCGGATGGAGCCTGGGACAGGGAAAGTGCTGTATTCCGGATTACCGGGGTGTTTTCGGTGATAGGGGGATGGTTTTTTACAGCCATCTCCGCTTTTACGATTGCATTTCTGTTGGCTACGGCGTTTTATTTCGGAGGAACCATCGCCATTGTTGTAATGATTGGGATTGCTGTTTACATGGCATATCGCACACACAGGTTCCACCTCAGAAAAGAGGAAACCGTAAAAGCAATTCATCATGCGGAAGAAACTGTTGATGCTGGTAACCTGCAAACATTCTGCCTGAATAATACAGCTGTTTTATTTTCAAAAACAAAAGAATATTATAATCAGATAGTAACAGGCCTTGGTTCAGGAGATGAGCATCTGCTGAAAGCATTGAGAAGGCAAACCGGGGCTTTGCAGAAAGAGGTAAGGTCCCAGAGAAAGATTGTTTCTCAGGTCCTCAGGGGAACAGGGGATCAGGAGGCTGAAACGGCCTATCAGGTCATCAGGATTCAGGATAACCTGCTCGAAATCATCAATTGTCTGAACCTGATTTCGGGTGCAGCATACAATCACCTGGTCAATCATCACAAGCCCCTGAATGCAGAACAGATTTCCGACCTTCATCTGCTCGGTCATCAGTTTGCCCTGATCTTAACCGGTATTGAAAAGGGGGTTGCTGAAAATCCTGAGGTTTATCCGGATTTAATCGGGCAGGACAAGGTTGAAATGCAAAATGTGATTGAAGCCATCAGCCGGAATGAGGTAAACAGGATCCGTGAAGAAATGACCGGAAACAGAAGCAGTATCTTATTTATGAATCTGCTGCAGGAAACAAGAAACCTTGTTTATTTTTCATTTCAGGTATTGCAGAGCATTGGCGGCAATAATCTGAAAGAAAAATAGTTGTATAGCGCATAAGTATTTAATTTTAAGCTTTAACAATGACAGAAGTATTTACCGATATTACTGCCTGGTATTTTGAGCATATCAACTATCTGACCATCACCCTGCTGATGATCATTGAAAGTTCATTTATCCCTTTTCCTTCAGAGGTAATTATACCGCCTGCGGCTTATAAGGCTGCTGCAGGTGAGCTGAATATTTTTCTGGTGGTATTTTTTGCCACCCTGGGCGCATTGCTGGGGGCCCTGTTTAATTATTATTTTGCTTTATGGCTGGGCCGTTCGGTAATCTATTCCCTTGCCGACACCCGGTTGGCGCGCATGTTTTTGATTCAGCCGTCTTCCATCCGCAAGGCTGAAGACTACTTTGTCCGTCACGGGAAATCCTCAACCTTTATCGGAAGGCTGATCCCTGCCATACGGCAGCTGATTTCGGTTCCTGCCGGCCTCGCCCGTATGCCGCTGAAAAGCTTCATTATTTATACCACAGCCGGCGCGTTACTCTGGAACATTATTCCTGCCACCCTGGGCTATTATTTTCCTGAAGAACTGATGGAGCGCTATTATCATGAAATAAATATTGCCATGATAACAGCCGGAATATTGTTCGTGGCATATCTGGTTTATCAAAGCGTTTTTGGGAAAACGGTTAAGCACGTTATTCCGGAATAGGATTCCGGATATAAGCCGCTTAGCTGTCAGGATAAACAGTGCACTTTCTGATATTACCCGGACGGGTTAATCTGATTTTTGCTGATCTGCAGAGATCAGCACCTTGTCGATGCGGCTGCCATATATTCAAGCTCCAATGTTATATCATATTAAATCCAGGCCAGCCTTAAAGGATCATTATATAGCCCTATATGGCACTCTATTGATACATCAGGGTTTAATGAATTCCTATTCTCCGGAAGTTGGCAGGTTGACACATAAAGAAAAATCCCGGCGGAGCTGCCGGGATTTAACATTATTAACCAAAAAAAGCAGAAAATATTGCCGGCCTTATGAGTTGACCTTCTCCTGTCCGGCCCTGAGATGAACGAGTCGCTTTATTAAATTACACGCACAACCTTGCCCGATCCTGAAATCCGGCTGTCGACATCCGGGAATCCCCTGTAGTAGATACTGGCACTTCCGCTGATGCTTGCTTTCAGAAATTCGGCCACACTGACTTCTGTAGTGCCGGAACCGCTGATGCTGATATTTGCAGTTTCGCTCAGCAGGCCGAAAGCGTAAATATCTCCTGAACCCGAAACGGTGAAGTTTTCAGCAATGGTGGTCCCTGCCAGTGAAATTTTCCCGCTTCCCGATATGGAAGCCCTTACCGTATTGGCAAAAACTTCAGCATCAACACTTCCCGATCCTGAGATGCTTACATCAAAAACATCGGTTACAATAGGGGTTTCAGCATAAAGGTTTACTGAGCCCGATAAACGGATGTTGTTATAGAAGGCAGAGGAGATGTAAATTTTAATGGTTTCGTGGCGACCGAGACCGGCGCCGTTTTCCAGCTTTATCTTCAGCTCATTACCGCTTACGTAAGTTTCAATGGCATCAAGTACGTTTGCCTGGGCTTCGATGGTAAGGTCACGCACAGGGCTTTGCACAATGTAAACATCGGCGGGGATGGCTACCGAAATATCCCGGTGCACTGGTACAACGCGGGTTTCGCTATAGACAGGACCTGTTCCGCGGATATTGTTCCATCCATCTCCTTCGCAGGAGTTAAGAAATAAGGCCAGTGCAAAAAAGGGCAGTAAGCGGAGGTAATTTAACGTTTTCATATCTGTAAATTTTAGTTGTGGAAGGCCGAATTATCGCAAAGAAAAATTCATGCCAGATATAGTTATCAGTTTACAAATTTCCACACAGAGGCTACGATTTACAAATTAAGTTCGGTAAACGGCATGATCCGGCAGTTGAAAAGCGAAATCATCCGGTTGAAAGGGAGAAAGGGAGTGATTCCGGAGAGAATCAGACTGTGTATATTCCTGTCCGTCTTTTTCCACAGGCTGAGGTAAGTGATGCGGCATCGGTACAATTCATTCCTCATATGGCAGGCTTTCAAAAAAAATCAGGACCGTACTTAAGAGTACAGCCCTGATTTGAAAATGAAGAAGAAAACTACCCTCCCTCTCCCGAAGGTTTATTACTGCTATTTTATTATCAGTTTTTGTTGGTTGATTCCATTACTGGTCTGAATCACAAGCAGGTATGTTCCGCTGGCAAGGTTATTCAGGTTGAGGCGGTGGCTGTCACCGGTAATGCGTGCCTGCATTTTCAGGGAGCCACTCATGGTGAACAGCAGTACATTTGCACCATTGCAGTTGCTGATGGTAACGCTTTCTGATGCCGGATTGGGATAAACTACCACGCTGCATGTTTCAACAATTCCGGTTCCGACACCGACGTAATTGATCACATTTGAGAATGAGAATGCGGATTCGCCGGTTGTATAGAATGCTGTTACAGCATAAACATACATATCATTTTCATCGGGCGGCCAGGTTGTGTCGTTAAAGGTAGTTACATTAAGGGTTGCAGCGTTAAGCAGTGGCCAGGTTGCAGCATTGGCAATATCCGTAAGTCTGCCAAAACTGATGTTATAACCGGTTAATGCCCTGCCCTGCATTTGTGAAGCGGCATCTGTCATCACATGCGGCCGGATCAGGAAGGTTCCCATTCCGCCAACAATACCTGATAACGGGGCAATATCGCCGCCTGCATATTTGTAACGGGCATACTCTGTAACTACATTGGTTGAATCCCATCCGAGGTAACTTGACTGAGCCGGGGTGCCATTCCAGTAAACCATGGCATAATGATCACCTTGAAGGGTAATGTTAGGCACCGGCACATGAATCCATGCATCCATTCCCGACATAAATTCCCCGCTGCTGACAATCAGGTTGTAATCTTCATCAAATATATCCAGTCTCATCGGTTGAGCGGTGGTAAGGGGCGAGTATTTAGCCCAGTAAATATCAAAGCCGGTAATGGTTGCGGGCTCCTCAAACGGGATGTAGTTTCCGAGCCATACTTCTTCTCCGGTTTCACCGGCCCAGCCCTGTTCATGGACGCCATCCTCAAAAACAAGGGTATGCTGAGCTGCGGAAGTGGGGGTATTCCAGGTTACTTCCATGCTGCCGGTTACCGGTTCAGCCATAACAATATAAGGGATCAGCATGGCTTCGTTGAGTACTATTTCACCCAGGTCAATATCAGAATCAGTTACTACAACGGGCGCCATATAGGTTGCATAACCATCTGCAGCAATACTGATCTGATAGGTATTCTGGCTGAAAACATTTTCTAGCATGAATTCCCCGTTACTCCCTGTAAATGCGGAATATGTATTGTAACCCGAAAGGGTGATCACTGCATTTTCAATGCCAATCCCCGGATTATCGATGCCTGAAACGGTACCTGAAATATTCACCAGGGCCAGCTCTCCCATCACAAAATCGAGGGTAGTGGTATTGCTTAAGGTAACCTGAAGCGGGTGGGTAACCGCGGTAAAGCCAAATTTATCAGCGGTTGCAGGATAAGTTCCGGCCGGGATATAAGGGAGTTCGTACATTCCGTCGGCATCGGTATGCGTAACAATATTCAGTTGTTCTACCGTTACTGATGCGCCTTCAATGGGTGCGCCATCGGGATCGGTTACAGTACCTGCGGCAGCGCCGAGCTGATCATTAAAGATAAAGCGTGCAAAAGGACTCATGTATGCCTGTCCTCCACCCTGAGGGTTAAAAGGATCCGGAGGATTAGTATATCCATTTATCAGCAATGTTGAAGCAAACGTAGTGCCATAGCTCCAGAAAAACTGATTCATGCTTGTATGATCAGCAATCTTTTCAACCAGAATTGCAATATTTTTGGTGGGATCATTGTAATTTATTGGCGTTGAGAAAGGTATGTAAATGGTTTGCTGCCCACTCAAAAAAGTAAGGTTGCCGTCAAATACGGGGATAAGGTCACCTGCCGGCACCCATCCGTTGTTGAGTTCAGGTATATCGGTCAGTCCTGCCCAGATGCGTACAGGTACATTCAGTTCATCCTGAGAAAAAAGGTAATCCCAGGAAATGCCAAAGATAACCCCTTCCTGTCCTATTTCCTCATTTGTATAGATGGTCTCCGATAGGGAATGATTATAGGCCATATCAATTGGATATTCAAGAGTAATTGATTTCTCCCCCGTCACTCCAAAAGTCGATTGTGCCGGAACGCCTGAGAGAACCAGCACATTGCTGACATTATTCTCAGGAGACTGGTCATTGATCAGTTCAACTTCGGCGAAGATTTGGTATTCCCCGATTTCGGGAAAGGTGTAGGAGAGCGTAAAGGAAATTTCTTCCTGGAAATCAATCTCCTCGCCGGGAAGTGAGAAAACTTCCAATGGGTTTTCGGTTCCGACCATTAGTTTCACCCGGTACGATGTGGCCGGAAGTGTCTCAAGCCCGTTGTTGCGGATGGACAGGGAGAATTCAGAGCTTTCGCCCATCATATATAGGCGGTCTCCGTCGAACGCTTTTACCTTAAGGTCAAAATCATCATAATGAACTGAAATATTCTGCCCCAGGATGTAGTCTAACTTTACCATTCCTGACCATGCGTAGGGATTTGATATAAAGTCTACGAAAGCGATTCGGCCGGTATGACCGGCAAAGGCTGCCATATCAACGGAATATTCGCCAAATTGCATTGCATTAAGCACCGGAGTCATAAGGTGAATCCATTCATTGGTTCCATCTTCCTTCCACAGGATCTGTAAATCGCCGGGCCACCACATACTTGAAACAGCATAGAAGGAGAAAGATGCATTGTAACCTACATCAAGACGGGTAGTAATGAGGGTGTCGCTATATCCGGCCTGCACCATACAGACCGCACTGTAATTCCCGCTGAATCCGCCATTATTCTGACCCCAGTTTATACCGGCGGTCCAGTTTTCTGGAGGGAAACTCCCTTCAAAATCTTCGAAGAATGCATCAAAAGGATACACATATTTATCAAAGCTTGCAATATTATCCGGTTCGGGACCCTGATCTTCAGGAATAGAGGCTTCCAGGGTGTATTGTCCGGGTTCGGTTGCGGTCCATGGCAATTGCACCCAGGCTGTATCCGCGGTATTGAGCAGTCCGGTGCTACGTGTACCAATTACGTTGCCATTGGCCTTGAAAGTAACCGTTTTTTCCTGGGCCTGAGATCCTAAGTTCTGAATGTTTGCACTCAGGATAGTGGTGTTGTTCTGGAATATGGTGGTAAGGCTGCTGGTAAAGTTCAGGATCGCCAGGTCGTCTTCAACTGGGGTAACGCACGAAATAAATGCTACCCATCCGGAATTTTCTTCCCATCCCGGGCCCTGGAAATGTATTGTAAGAGCACCCTCTGAATTGAGCGCTGTGAGTATCCCGGGGCTGTTTGCGCCGGTCCAGTTGCCCAGCAGGTTGGCGCTGGTGCTGGTTCCGTCGTATACCTTAAATCCACCATAGCTTGCATTAAATTCAAGAAAAGTCAGCCTTACCCTGTCGCCTGCATTGGCCGGATAAATGGTGGTCACAGCGTTGTCATTCATTCCGAAATTGCCTTCAAGTCCTCCGGCATCGGTAAATGTTGCACCGCAGGAGGTAATGGTTTGGGTACCTGTGGCCGGCATGGGATAAACAGTACCTAAGTTGTAAATGGTTCTTGTTTTGCTGTTGTTGCCGGAGAACGGGTCGCCAGCTAATGAAACAGTAGCTGTGATTTCATGGGATGATACTACTGAAAAATCAGCCGGGGTAATAAAAGTATATTGAGCAATCTGGTTTGGAGCAAGTGTAAGAGAGGTTACAGTTTCTGTAACAGGAGATCCGCCATTGATGGAATAGCTCACCTGAAATCCGGTTTCCGTATAGATCCCTTCATTTTTTATTGAAATTGTAATTGACTCTGAAGAAGTGAGGTTCTGCGAAGATGCCGGGGAGTCAATACTTACCATCGCCATATCATTATCCAGGCCATCTCCGTAAAGGGCAAAAGCCAGGTTAAAATTAGACCAGGTCATGTAGGAAGCCGGCGTCCAGTCGGTGTAACCGTATCCATAACCATCTCCCGGGTTTTTCCATTGGTATTCACTTTCAATGGTCAAGCTTTCATGACTTAACCACCCCCAGCGGTTTGATACAGTAAAATCGGAAACTGCCTGAACACCTATCCAGTAATGTCCTGCGGTCAGGTTTATTACTGAGGGTAACATGATCTCATAACGGTAAAGATGGGTACCTGCATCAATGGGTAAAGCGTTGTAGCCGGTAAAATTCTCAAAAGAATGCAGGATATTTCCGGGAATTCCGCCATTGTCGGCGTACAGGTAAATATTAAATGCATCTATAGGAGTACCCGTCCATTCCCAGTACTGACCTGCAATATCAATGTAGCGGATTCCCCATGCACCGCCTGCCGGGACCACGAAATCATCAGCAGCGATGCAGGAATAACTTAAATTTCCGGGGTCAGTATAAGCATTACTGACAATTGAACCCCCTGCGAGCGGATAAAACTGGTCATAAATTACCTGCCCGTTACGGTTAGCAGTCTGCTGCGGAGGTCTGCCGGTCTCTTTGTAAACAGCCGTTTGACTGATCGCCTGCAATCCAAGCGATAAAAAAATTATCGCTGAAAGCAGTTTTGAAACGATTAACTTTTTCATGAGTTAAAGTTTAGTGATTGTTTATTGGTTTTCAGTATTCTTTATTTTGGGTACTTCCCCTGTTTTACCTTCAGCCGGCATTGGATTTTCCGCAGGGCTTTTAAACTCTGAAACACCAGACAGAATTTTTGAAAGCGCTGCATTTTCATTGTTGAGTTTGTCTATGAAGTTTTTAAGTTCCTGCTCAACCGGATCAGATGCCACGGTTTTCTTTGTGTTCATAATGCTTTATTTTCGGCACAAAACTCGACAGTGCATCACCTATTCCCTAATATTTATGGTTAACAAAAAACCTACAGGCATTAATGGCCGGGTAACATTATTGCTACAATTTTGATAAAGAATTGCTAAACAGCATGTTGAAAGGAAATGCTTTCAATTATTTTATACCGTAGGTTAGGGAAGGGAGGAAGTTTGGGAAATAAATACTGACCCGAAAAGTGGTCAGATAAGGGTGTTTTCTTTCGGTTTATCCGAGTTGCTGCAATAAACTTACAAGATTCTCATCCCTGGTTATTCCCAGTTTTTTTCTGAGTCTGGCGCGGGCCACCTGTATGCTTTTCAGCGACTGGAATGTAATGGAAGAAATATCCTTGGTGGTCATATTTAACCTGAGGAAGGCACAGAGCTTTATTTCATTCGGGGTGAGGTCGGGATACTTTTCACCCAGCTTCTGATAAAAATCCTGATGCACATTCTGGAACCTGACTTCGAATTCGTTCCAAACGGTATTGTCGATGTTCGATTTCATTTCACGGATGATTTCCTGCACTACCGTTCTGTTTTCAGGCAACAGCATATGCCTGATTGCCAGCAGTTTTTCGGTAATGGATGCAAGAAATTCATTTTTATTCACGAGGTACATTACATGTGTGGCCAGTTCCTTATTGCGGTAATCCAGTTCCAGTTCAAGGTTTTGTTTTTCCAGGGTCAGGTTTTTTTGCTCCAGTTCCAGGCTCTCTTTCACCAGTTTTACCTGCCTCATCTTAATGCGCTGGTTCCGGTTGATCAGGTAGAGAATTACAACGGTGAAAAGGAATATGCCGGCTATAATCAGATAGATCAATGATTTTCGTTCTTTTTTTGCAAGCGCTATTTCCTGCTGCAATTCCGCTTCCTTCCGCAGTTTTTCATACTGGTACTGTAGTTCAAGGCGTGCGGTCTGATGTAGTTTTTCACTATCCAGGATACTGTCGTGCAGTTGCTTGAATAGCTTGTGCATTTCCAGTGCCTTGTCAAATTCTCTGGTTTTCTCATAGGTTCGCGACAGAAAATCAGCAGAGAGCATTTCGGATTTCAGGTTCTTTGATTTCCTGCTGAAATTCAACGCTTTCCGCAAAAAGTCAATGGCAATTTTATAATTTCCCCGCTCAAATTCAAGGTTTCCCAGGTTGTTGTTCACCTGCGCCAGTCCGGCAGTATCACTGATTGTTTCCCGGATATCAGCACATTTAAGATAATATTCGTAAGCCTTTTGATAATTTTTCTCTTCCTTGAAAATGATCCCCAGGTTATTATATAGCACGGCATCGTATGCAATTTTCCCTAATTGTTTGTTCAATCCGAGAGCAACCTCGAAAAATTCCCGGGCCTTGCCAAAATCTTCAAGGGTCACGTGGACCGATCCCAGGTTCAGCACAAAAACAAACATATTCTCAGTTGCATCAGTTTTTTGCTTGTTTTGGCTGAGCTTCTTAATAATTGTATATCCTTTTTCAAAATATTCCTTTGATTTCAGATAATTTTCCATGGAGAAATATGACAGTCCTATATCGCCATATGCCAGGGCTGTTTGTGTTTCAATTTTAGCAGTATCGTGTGCTGAAGATCGGATTATATCGTAATGTAAAAGAACTTTAAACAGATATTCAAGCGAAATATCATAATTCCCGCTTTTATAAAACAGCCGGTTTAACTTATAGTAAATGCCGGGGATATAGCGGTTTTCATTTTCAGGAACTACCCGTGAAAGCGCCTTATTGTAATAGTAAAGTGCTGAGTCGTGCTGGTCAAGCCTGGCATAATGATCGCCGGTTTCGACCAACAGCCTTATAGCCGTAGTGTCTGCGGATGCGGCAGCAGCAAGGGTCTTCAGGCTGTCGGCAGGCCCTGCAGTAAGTTTACAGCATGGAGGCATGATCCACAATACAGTGAATACAGCAAAACCAAATATGCCGCCTGATTTTTTCAAAAACCGGAATTTCAGAAAGATAAGTTTAAAATATTATGATTAGCAAAGTTAAAAAAAACACGATTCGTTTGCTTTCTGTAAATGGATTTACAGGGATTTTGGTATTTTAGATGTTTGAATCCGTTAAAGCGCCACAATCCTTATCCTATGAAAGCAGAACAACTATTCCTTGAACTGAAAAATTACTGTAACGACCATGCGAACCCCGAACTTGTCATAAAATACTCCCGTTATTTTAAGGGAGGGGTGTATAATGCCTGGGGACTCAGCCAGGCGCTGATGGATGCAAAGAAGGACGAACTTAAGAAAGCCGGGAATATTACGGTTGACCTGGTTTTTGATACAGCCCCCTTGCTGATGAAAAGCGGCAGATACGAGGAAACTTCCTTTGTACTGATTCTTTTATCCCTGGTAAAAGATAAGCTACAAAAAACAGATATTCAGCGGATTGAAAACCTGTTTGAAACAGGTATCCGCAACTGGGCCCATGCCGATTATTTAGGGATGTTTTTCCTGCCCGAACTGATGAAGCAGGATTTGATGGGAAAGGAGGATTTCAGGGGATGGGTTACATCGCCCTTTAAATTTCAGCGCCGCTGTGTACCGGTGACATTTATCAAACTTCTGAAGACTGGAATAGCCTTTCAGGAGCTATTCACTTTTCTTGAGCCGCTGATGCTTGATCCTGAAAGGGAAGTTCATCAGGGCATGGGCTGGTTTCTGCGCGAAGCATGGAAACTGAAAAATGCAGAAACTGAAACATTCCTGCTAAAGTGGAAAGATTCTGCCCCGCGGTTAATTATTCAGTATGCCTGCGAGAAAATGGACAAAACGGACAAAGCCCGGTTTCGCCGGGCTAAGTAAGTTCTGAATAACTGCTGAAAGAAGGCGGTTATCTGATCAGTTTTTGCACCCCAAGTAGCTGACTTCCCTGAATCAGTTTACAGTAATAGATGCCGGGAGTAAGTCCGGAAATATCAAGTTTTATTTCCTTATCTGAGCCGACCACTGCCTGTTTACGGATGATCCTGCCCTGTGCATCTACCACAATCAGGGAGGTATTGCCATGATAATCCGGAATATTAACCGTGAAAGTAGCGATGTCACTGGCAGGATTGGGCCAGGGACCGGAAAGGTGGTTTGTGGCCAGTGCCGGTGTGTGTCCTGCTTTGGTTGTAATGTCAATGATGGTGATGCCGAAGTTGTCAAAGAAGAATCCGTCGGCAGTGGTGTTGGCGTCGCTGCGCAGGTTGAACCTGAAGCGCACCTTTTCACCGGCATATTCAGTCAGGTTTATTTCTTCGCGCACCCAGGGGTTCTGAATACCGTCGTAAACCGGTTGTCCGGTTGCCTGATAACTGGTTCCCGTGCGGGTATATTTCCCTGAAAGCGGGGCCCAGGTAGCACCTTCATCGTTAGAGACCTTCAGTTGAACATAATCGTATCCTGCCTCAATCCTCCAGCGTGCATAAAAATTAAGGATGGCAACCGATGCATTTGTAAGGTCTATTTCGCTGATGGTCGTAAAAGAGGTGTTCGCGTTGTTTGAATAGAATCCCGAAGGTGAATCGGCAATGGAGTAGGGGGCAGAATAGGGGAAACTGCTGTAAAGTCCCCATTGCCCGTTCCATTTATTCAGGTCGGGAAACTCATCGTAAAATACCACTACCGGAATGCCGTAGTATTTTTCGATGGTATCGCGGGTAATATAAAAACCGTTGTCGAGCGTAAGCACATACCGCAGCGTGTCACCATTGGCAACTTTATCGCTGAGTTCGAAGGAGATGGAATCGGTTTTTGACTGAAGGACAGCCAGATTGCTGATGGTTACCGGCTCGCCGACAGAAAGGAACTCATCCCCGAGGGGTTCAACGGAAACAGTATATACAGCATTGGTTTGTCCGAGCCGTTTAACATCGAACACGATATTTGACACTTTATCGGCAATGATCATGGGGGTGATGTCGTCAATTTCGCCGTAAGGACCCGAGAATTTTGCTGCCAACAGGCTTTGTATCATATTCTCCTGGCAGAGGGGGATTATCCGGTTCACTGCCGGCCAGAATCCGTCACCCTGGCTTCCCACTTCAGGGGTGTAAGCGAGTATCTTGTTTTTGGTTGTTTGCTCTCCGTACATCCAGTCATCGGAACCTCCGTTTGAGGGATAGATGGTTCCATATCCGGCACCATAAGTATAGTTGTTGTCCACCGTCATTCTTCTTGAGTACTCGGCAAATGCACTTTCATCGGGCGTTAATTCCGGGATGTAGCCCCAGGCATAAAGCAGCAGGTTGCTGTAGGAGTGGTAATTCAGGGCGATCTTAAAGTCATGTGATTCGCAGAACTCTTTGATGATCTGAGTTTCCGGCTCAGAAAAGGGGGCGGTGCCCCGGTAGGTCTCCTGCGAGGGATAGGGAGAAGAGCCTTCATCATCATATCCCCAGCCCAATCCGTAATTGCGGTTGAGGTCAACCCCTACATACCCGCCTCCGCTCACTCTTCTGTTTTTACGCCACATACCACCCCCGTTCGGATTGGTGGTGATGTTGCGCTGGTATCCGTCAGGATTTACAATGGGGATGAAGTACATCTCTGTATTGTCAACCAGGGTTTTTACCTCGATGTTGGTTTCATAATTTTCGAGCAGGTAATACATATAGTAGAGCAGGTGCTGCATGCCGATCGGTTCGCGGGCATGGTGCATGCCGGTATAAAGCACCTGAGGCTCATTCTCTGTCTCGTTGGGATTATCGGAAATTTTTACATAGTAAACCGGCCGGCCCTCAATGGTTGTGAGTGTTGAAACAGCCTGCTTTTCCGTGATCAGGTCCGGGAAAAGATAAAACATATTATCAAGGTGCTCATAGCATTCGTCCATGGTGCTGAATCCGCCGCAGCTTCCCAGCTCAAAATTAAAAGGTACCGGGTAATCGGAAGGCGCACGGAGGGCCTGGCGCTTAACCGCATTAGGGTCAATTCCGTCATTACGGTTAACGTAATAGGATTCCAGGTCATCAATTTCAACCATGCAGGAAAACCCCAGATCCTGAACTTTGCGGAATTCGCTTTCCGTCAGGGCTGTGGTGAATGTGTTTTCCTTTTTGCTGTAAAAACCGGCATCCATGGCAATGCCCAGGCGGGCAATGGCGGGAATGTCGTCAGGATTAACATCCATGCGGACCTGCAGGTATTTTTGCTGCTGGGCCATGGCTGTAATAAACGCAAACAGGAGCAAAATGGTAAAAATGCGTTTCATAGGTGGGAAGTATTTGAGAATTTTTAAGGTACATACAAACTTACTTAAATTTGTGTGGATTAAAGGAAAGGTTGGAAATTATTTTTTGCGCTGTAGGTTTATAATGAAATGGAGTTTGAGAAATATTTATGCAACTTAGCCCGCATTTTTATAAAATTCGATTTAATCAAAACCGCTGGATTTTTATCAAATCCCGTAAAGTCATAGCTTTTCAGGAATGGAATCCCGAAAAGTAATAACCCGGCAGGAATTGAAAGCCTGGTACCTCGTTGGTTTAGTATCTTTTAACTAAGAGTTCCGGCAAATTGTCGGAGATTCCTCTCTCCGTTCGGAATGACATAGTTTTCAGAGTGATATTAGGGATGGGTGGTTGGTGGAATATGCCGCCACCCACCCCATCCCTGAAAATGCTAACTATCTGTCATTCCGAACGAAGTGAGGAACCTCATGGATCATTTAATTAATCCACAATGCTCAGAATTCCACCATATTCTTCACAGCATATTCATAATCTTCGTAGCCGGACCAGGTAACCCCTGACTTACCACCATAATATTTAAAGTAGAAAC
>Ga0334884_1001538_pt1 | contig 33596 bp, 26 predicted proteins | sample GraSluR1_MG_7_FD_207215 | JGI IMG/M metagenome (GOLD analysis project Ga0334884, IMG submission 207215) | Sludge microbial communities from methane-producing bioreactor in Wageningen University, Netherlands - Granular Sludge_12_05 R1 | ecosystem: Engineered > Bioreactor > Anaerobic >... | reverse complement strand
GCGCCGATCAGCGTGCGGCAGTGCCTTCGACGTAGTCGTCGTCGGCGCTCTTCAGCCAGCTGAACATCTTGCGCAGTTCCTTGCCGGTGGCCTCGATCGGGTGACCGGCCTCGGCCGCGCGCAGCTTCTTGAACTCCGGAGCCCCGGCGTCCTGGTCATCGATGAAGCGCTTGGCGAACGCACCGGACTGGATGTCGTCCAGCACAGCCCGCATGTTCTGCTTCACGTGAGCGTCGATGACCCGCGGGCCCGAGACGTAGTCGCCGTACTCGGCGGTGTCGGAGATCGACCAGCGCTGCTTCGAGATACCGCCCTCGATCATCAGGTCGACGATCATCTTCATCTCGTGCAGGCACTCGAAGTAGGCCATCTCGGGCTGGTAGCCGGCCTCGGTCAGGGTCTCGAAACCGGCCTGCACCAGGTGCGACATGCCACCACAGAGCACCGCCTGCTCGCCGAACAGGTCGGTCTCGGTCTCTTCGGTGAAGGTGGTCTTGATGGCGCCGGCGCGCAGACCGCCGATGGCCTTGGCGTAGCTCTTGGCCAGTGCCCAGGCTTCGCCGCTGGCGTCCTGCTCGACGCAGACCAGCACCGGGACACCGCGGCCGTCGGCGTACTCGCGGCGGACAATGTGGCCCGGGCCCTTCGGGGCGACCATGCACACGTCGACGCCCTCGGGAGGCGTGATGTAGCCGTAGCGGATGTTGAAGCCATGCGCGAAGAAGACCGCGTCACCGGGCTGGAGGTTGGGGGCGATCGACTCGGCGTACACGAACCGCTGCACCTGATCGGGCACCAGGATCATGATGACGTCGGCCTCGGCGGCGGCCTCGGCCGCGCTGACCACGCGCAACCCCTCGGCCTCGGCCTTGGCACGCGACTTGCTGCCCTCGGCCAGGCCCACCCGCACATCGACACCCGAGTCGCGCAGGTTCAGCGCGTGGGCGTGGCCCTGCGACCCGTAGCCGATGACGGCCACCGAGCGGGACTGGATGATCGACAGGTCGGCATCGTCGTCATAGAACATTTCTGCCATGGGGATTCGTGCTCCTTAGATTCTTCTTCTTGGCTTCAGCGTGCTGTCCGCAGGACACCACGGCTCTTCTCGTTGATGGACTTGTTGCCGCGGCTCAACGCGACCTCACCCGACTTCACCAATTCGATGATCCCATAGGGTTCGAGCATCGTGATGAGCGCATCCAATTTGTCGTCGCTGCCGGTCGCCTCGACGGTGATCGATTCGAAGCTAACGTCCACGGCCTTGCCGCGGAACAACCCGACCACATCGAGCACGGCGCTGCGATTGCGTTCGTTGCACCGCACCTTCACCAGAATCAGCTGGCGTTGCACCGAATTCGGCTCCAATTCGATGACCTTGTAGACCTCGATCAGCTTGTTGAGCTGCTTGACCAGTTGCTCGAGGATCGTGACATCGTCCACCTCGGTGACCAGCGTGATCCTGGAGAGATCGTCGCGTTCGGTCGGGCCGACTGCCAGCGACTCGATGTTGAATCCGCGGCGGCTGAACAGGCTCGCGACCCGGGCCAGCACGCCCGGCTGATCGCTGACCAGCACGCTCAGAGTGTGGTTGCTCACAGCACTTCCTCCTCCCACGCCGGCGCCATGTCGCGGGCGATCTTGATGTCGTCATTGCTGGTGCCGGCCGCAACCATCGGCCAGACCATCGCGTCCTTGCTGCACACGAACTCGACCACGACCGGACGATCGTTGATAGCCATCGCCTGGTTGATCACGTCGTCGACCTCATCCGGGCTGGTCGCCCGCAGGCCCACGCAGCCCATTGCCTCGGCCAGCAACGGGAAGTTCGGCACCGTGTCGGTCTCCAGGTCGGTGTTGGAGTAGCGGCCGCTGTAGAACAGGGTCTGCCACTGCCGGACCATGCCCAGCGCGTTGTTGTTGATGATGGCGATCTTGATCGGGATGTTGTTCAGCGCGCAGGTGACCAGTTCCTGGTTGGTCATCTGGAAACAGCCGTCCCCGTCAATGCCCCAGACCACCTTGTCGGGCGCTCCGACCTTGGCGCCCATGGCGGCCGGGACGCAGTAGCCCATGGTGCCCGCCCCACCCGAGGTGAGCCACTTGCCCGGCTTGGCGAACGGCAGGAAGTGCGCCGACCACATCTGATGCTGGCCGACACCGGTGGCGAAGATGGCGTCGGGTCCGGCGATCTCCCCGATCCGCTTGATCACCTGCTGCGGCGTCAGGCGTCCGTCGGAGCTTTCGGTCCAGCCCACCGGATACCGCTCCTTGAGCCCCTTCAGGTAGCCCGACCAGGTCTGGAAGTCCGGGATCTTCTCGTTGCGCAACGCCTCGATCAGTCCGTTCAAGAAGACCTTGGCGTCGCCGACCACCGGCACGTCCACCGCGCGGTTCTTACCGATCTCTGCGGGGTCGATGTCGGCGTGAATCACCTTGGCGTCGGGTGCGAAGGAGTCGAGACGCCCGGTGACCCGATCGTCGAATCGGGTTCCGACGGCGATGAGCAGATCGGATTTCTGCAGCGCGCCGACCGCGGAGACCGAGCCGTGCATGCCCGGCATCCCCATGTGCAGCGGATGATCGTCGGGAAAGGCACCGCGGGCCATCAGGGTGGTGACCACCGGAATGTCGGCCAGGTCGACCAGATCGGCCAACTCCTGCCAGGCGCGGGCCTTGAGCACGCCGCCGCCGATGTACAGCACCGGACGCTTGGACTCGCAGATCAGCTTCGCGGCTTCCTTCACCTGCCGGATATGCGGCTGGGTGTTGGGCTTGTAGCCGGGTAGCAGGAGCTCATCGTCGTAGTCGAACGGTGCGCTGCCGGACAACGCATCCTTGGCGATGTCGACCAGCACCGGTCCCGGACGCCCGGTCGAGGCGATGTGGAAGGCCGCCTTGATGGCTTCGGGAATGTCCTCGGTGCGCTTGACGAGGAAGTTGTGCTTGGTGACCGGCATCGTGATGCCGCGGATATCGGCTTCCTGGAAGCCGTCGGTTCCGATGAGCGCGGAATTGATCTGTCCGGTGATCGCGACCATCGGCACCGAGTCCAGGTTGGCATCGGCCAATGGGGTGACCAGGTTGGTCGCACCCGGGCCGGAGGTCGCGATACAGACCCCGACCCGTCCGGTGGCGACGGCGTAGCCCTCGGCGGCGTGCCCGGCGCCCTGTTCGTGGCGGACCAGGATGTGGCGAATGGACGAATCGAAAAGCGGATCGTATGCCGGCAGGATTGCCCCGCCCGGAATGCCGAAGGCTACTTCCACGCCGCAACGCTCCAATGACGTGACGAGCGCCTGTGCTCCGGTCATGATCGGCAGATCGGCTGGCTGCTTGGCCATCGGCGATTTCCTCTCTGTGTGATGGCAGGATCAGTGCAAAAAAAACCCCCGCTGCCGTGATGGCAGGCGAGGGAGCGCTCCGTCAGTTGACGAAGCGCTAATGAAGTACGAGACCCTGTCGGTTGTGCACGTAGCCATGATTGCACGGGGCACCAACCGCGACCAAAACCTGTCTCGCATCGCGAACAGCCGGGCGCCTGGCAATGCGTCCTCGTCAACGCTTCGAACAGCCTCCTGACACGCCCGGATGTCGCCAACCGCAGGCAGGGCCGAGGTGGTGTGCGGTCGCTCAGGCGAGCCGCACCGGGAAGCCCGCGGCGTCCAGCGCCTGTTTGACCTGTGCGACCGTGAGCACCCCGAAGTGGAAGACGCTCGCCGCCAGCACGGCGTCCGCGCCGGCTCGTGCTGCGTCGACGAAGTGGCTGATCTGCCCGGCTCCTCCCGACGCAATCAGCGGGACGTCGACGACCTGCCGGACTGCTTCGATCATCTCCAGGTCGAAGCCGTCGGTGGTGCCGTCGGCGTCCATCGAGTTCAGTAGCACCTCGCCGACACCGCGAGCGCAGGCCTCACGAACCCATTCCAGTGCGTCCAGGCCGGCCGGCCTGCTGCCGCCGTGGGTGGTGACGCCGTAACCGGACGGCATGCCGGCCTCGCGCCGGGCGTCCAGGCTGAGCACCAGCACCTGATTGCCGAAGCGTCCGGTGATCTCGTCGATGACCGAGGGCTGCGCGATCGCGCCGGTGTTGATGCCGACCTTGTCCGCCCCGCAGCGCAGCAGCGCGTCCACATCGTCGACGCTGCGGATGCCGCCGCCGACCGTGAGCGGGATGAACACCGTCTCGGCGCAGCGCGTGACGACCTCACGGGTGGTTTCGCGTCCCCTGGATGAAGCGGAGATGTCGAGGAAGGTGATCTCGTCGGCGCCCTGCTCGTTGTAGCGGGCGGCGAGTTCGACGGGATCGCCCGCGTCGCGCAGGTGCTGGAAGTTGACGCCCTTGACCACCCGACCGTCGGTGACGTCGAGGCACGGAATCACGCGAATAGCCACAGCCATACCGCACAGGTTATCGGTCCGACGCCAGCCGGCGGCGTCCGGTCAGTCCTCGTCGACCGCGAAGTCGGCGATGTCACGGCGCATCACCGTGACGAGCTGGCGGCATTTCGGGGCCAGCGCCTCGGTGCCGGGAGCTTGGGCGATCTGTCCGGCCAGGTCGATCACCTGGCGCACCCAGCGGACGAAATCGCCGGCGGGCAGCCCGCTCGAGTCGAGCACCGCGGCCAGGCCCACCCCCGATGCCCACTGGTAGGCGGCGTCCGCGAAACCGATATCGGGTGCCGGGGTGCGCTCCACACGGTTGTCGCGCTCGACAATCCCCAGATCGCGCCAGATCCGGCGCACCCGGCTCTGCGCCTGTTCGCTGGGCGAGTCCGGCATCGTGCGCATCTGGCCCTGCTGATCGCCGCGCGACTCGTAGACCAGGCTCGACAGCACCGCCGCCAGTGCGGGCACCTCGAGGTCGTCGAATACGCCGTCCCGGATGCTCTCGGCCACCAGCAGATCGAGCTCGTTGTAGATGCGCGTCAGCATGGCGCCGCGCTCGGTGAGCCGGTCCCCGTCGAGGTAACCGAGGGAATCGAGGACCCCGCAGATCCGGTCGAAGCGATTCGCGATCGACTGCGCGCGCGCCTTGGCCTTGGCCCGGGTGCGTTCGTGACCGCGAGTCAACCGCAACGCCTGCTCGGCGGCCCGCGCGTGCTCCTCCCGATCGGGGCAGTCATGGCACGGGTGGACGCGCAGCTGAGCCCGCAGCTCGGCGATCTCATCGGCCAGTTCGGCGTCGGCTCGCGGCCGGCCGGTCCGCACCGGGCGCTCACCCAGCGACTCGGCCCGCGCGGCCAGCGAATTCGCCAGCTGCCTGCGGTCGGCGGCCGAGCGAACATCGAATCTCTTGGGCACCCGCACCCGCGAGATCGCCGTGACCGGCTGGGTGACGTCGCGGTCGGCCAGCTGGACGATCTGGCGTCCCGCCGTCATCACCGTCGGCCAGGGCTGATGCGCCACCGCGGGGGTGATGACCGCGGCCCAGCCCTGATGCTTGCCGGCCGGGATCCAGAAGACGTCGCCGGCCTCCAGGTCTGTCAGCGATCCGGCGATCTCGGCGCGATGATCGCGTTTGCGTTCCTTGGCCGCCTCGGCCTCCAGCGCCCCGATGCGGTCGCGCAGTTCGGCGTACTGCCGGAAATCGCCGCGGTCGCACTCCGCCTGCGCCCACAAGATCTCGGCCTGCTCGTCATCGCGGCTGGCCTGCCGGGCCATCGCAACCACCCGCCGGTCGGTCTGGAACTGCGCGAAGCTCTGCTCCAGCAGCGCGCGGGCGCGCACCCGTCCGATCGACCCCACCAGATTGACCGCCATGTTGTAGGTCGGCGCGAAACTCGACTTCAGCGGATAGGTTCGCCGCGATGCCAGCCCGGCCAGTGCCCGCGGGTCCATTCCCGGTTGCCAGAACACCACGGCATGACCTTCGACGTCGATACCGCGTCGTCCGGCCCGGCCGGTCAGCTGGGTGTACTCGCCGGGGCTCAGCTCGGCGTGGGTCTCGCCGTTGTACTTCACGAGCTTCTCGACCACCACTGTGCGGGCCGGCATGTTGATGCCCAACGCCAGTGTCTCGGTGGCGAAGACAACCTTCACCAGACCTTTGACGAAACCTTCCTCCACGATCGCCTTGAAGACCGGCAGCAGTCCGGCGTGATGGGCGGCGATGCCGCGTCCGAGGGCTTCGATGAAGGTGTCCCAGTCGAGCGCGCGTTTGTCGGCCGCGGTCAGCATGCCCACATGTTTCGCGGCGATCTGCAGCAATTGCTCGCGTTCGGCACGGTCGGTGAGCCGGATGTCGGATCCCAGCATCTGGCGAACTGCCTGGTCGCAGCCCTGTCTGCTGAAGATGAAGAAGATCGCGGGCAGCAGATTCTGCTGCCGCAGCACCTCGACCGCGCCGTCGCGCCGGGGTGCCCGGATGACGCCCTCCCCACTGGCGCGTTGCCGCGCTTCGATCTTGCCGCGCACCCGGCGGCCACGCATCCGCCGGGAGTCATCGCGGGTGACCCGCGCGTCGGCCTTCGCCAGCCGCAGCAGCTCCGGATTGACATCGGCCCGGGACTGCGGCAGCGGTACTTCGGTGGGTGCTTGCCCCGCGAACAGGTCGTACAGTCTGCGGCCCACCAGCACATGCTGATAGAGCGGGACGACGCGGCGTTCGCTGACCACCACATCGACCTCGCCGCGCACTTCATCGAGCCACTCGCCGAATTCCTCGGCATTGGAGACCGTCGCGGACAGCGCGACCAGCTGAACCGAATCGGCCAGCCCGAGGATCACTTCCTCCCAGACGGCGCCGCGGAACCGGTCGGCCAGATAGTGCACCTCGTCCATCACTACCGAGGAAAGCCCCGACAGGGTCCGCGAGCGGGCATAGATCATGTTGCGGAGCACCTCGGTGGTCATCACCACGATCGGCGCCTCGGAGTTGATCGAGGTGTCACCGGTCAGCAGGCCAACATTGTCTGCACCGTGCCGGGCCACCAGATCATGGAACTTCTGGTTGCTCAGGGCCTTGATCGGGGTGGTGTAGAAGCACTTCGTGCCCTGCCGCAACGCCAGCCAGCAGGCGAACTCCCCCACCACGGTCTTGCCCGACCCGGTCGGGGCGGCCACCAGCACGCCATGTCCCGAGGCGAGCTTCAGGCAGGCGTCGGTTTGGAAGTCGTCAAACGAAAATGAGTAGCCCGCAGCGAACTGCGCGACCACGTGGGCCAGCCCTGCGTCCGGTTCAGTCATTACCCACCACGATAGTCAGTGCCGACGGCACGCAGCTGATGCGCAACGGGGTGGCCCCGAGTTCTTCGCCGTCGGCCATCGGCACCAGCCCGTCCCCGTCGACGATCACCTCGTGCGCCTGCAGCTGGGTGATCGCCGGATGCTTGACGAAACCGGGGCGGAACAACAGGGGGAAGAGCCTGATCAGCGTCCATCGGCTGACCGGCCCGATCATCATAATGTCGAGCAGACCGTCGATCACATCGGCGGCCGGGCACAGATGGATGCCGCCGCCGACGTAGCCGGCGTTGCCGACCGCGGCGATCACGGCGCGGGTATGCAACGGCCGGCCGTCGATCGTCAACCGGTAGTTCAGCGGCCGCAGCTGCGCCATCTCGGCGAGCAGCGACCACGCATACGATCTCACCCTCGCGTGATTGACCCGATAGTTGACCTTCGCGTCATAGCCCGTGGAGACGACCGAGCCCACATATCGTTGCTTGTGGCCGTCGGTGAGGTCGCCGGTGACCAGCGCCAGGTCGATCATCTTGGTGTGCCCGGTGATGATCGCCTGAACCGCCTCGGCGGGTTTGCGCGGGATGCCCACACCGCGCGCGAAATCGTCACCGGTGCCGGTGGGAATGATCGCCAATGGGATGTGGCTGCCTGCGCAGGCATTCAGTCCCAGGCTCGCCATCCCGTCGCCGCCCATCATCACCAGCACATCCGGACGGCGGCCTGCTTCGGCCGGTGCGGCTTGGGCCACCGCAGCGAGCGCCAGCTGCCGGGCGTCGTCGAACGAACGCGTGCGCATGATCCGCAGCTCGGAGTCGGGCAGGCCTTCCTGGAGGGCCGCCTGTACCCTGGGCAGCAGGCGGGTCGCGCGCCCTCGTCCCGATCGAGGATTGACGACAACGGTCACGACATGCCGTCGACGCTGAACACCTGCCATAGGTGGGGACTCTACCGTGAATGGGCTGGTGGGCGGCACGATTCTGCTCGGGGCGTGAGCGGCAATCTGCGGAACCAAATCGGTATTTCGAACGCCCAGGGGGTAGGTTAAGGGTCTGTGGATTACCAGTTGAGCACTGCCACCATCGATGCACCAGCAGCAGCCGACTCGTTTACCCGGGGCAGGGTGCTGGCCACCGATCTCGAAGTGTTGACCGTCACCCCCACCAGCGTCGTGATCAGCTGGGTCACCCATGCAGCCAGGCTGGGCATCGCCATCCCCAAACCGGTCGCCGTCGGAACCGAGGTCGCCATCGGCCCGGTGGGCGGCCCGATGCAGTTGGTACACGAGGATCCGACCCCACGGGTCTACCACGTCGTGGAGATCACCGGTCTCGAGCCGGGCCGAACCTACCAGTTCCAGGCATCGTCGGAGGGAAAGCTGGCCGCAGCCGCGCTGCGTCCCACCCGGGTCGTCGGGTGCTGCGAGCGCACCCGCCAGTTCACGACGCTGACCGTGCCGAAGGGCCGCTATCTGACCACGGTTGCGGTGGTCAACGACATCCACATCGGCGAACGCCGGCAGGGCATCGTGCTCGGGGCATTGCCGACCTCGGTCTGTCCCCGGCCGGATCAGGCGGATTACCCCCGGATGATGTGCGCCGCTGCGCTGGACGAACTGACCGGCCGCCATGGCCGGCCGCTGCTGATCGCCAACGGAGACATCACCTACGACAACACCCCCGAACAGAACCGGATCGCCCGCAAGCTGCTGGACGGCTACGGCACCGAACTGGTCGACTGGGTCGCCACCCGGGGAAACCACGATCATCCCAGGCGTGATGACGACCCTTTTGGTGATTACTTCGTCGGCTACCAGCAGGCCCAGGCCGTATCGGAGCCCAGCGGGCTGCGGGTGCTCGCGATGGATTCCACCCGCGGGTCCGGGGGCGGCTGGATCCTTCCCGGCCAGTACGCCCAGATCATGGCCGAGCTGGAGACCGACCCGCAGCGTCCGACCCTGGCGACCACGCATCACCCGGTCACCACCGATGCGGCATGGTCGTCGGCATCAGGACCGCAGTTCATGCTGCGCGGGCGTGACCGGCTACGGCTGCAGCTGATCGAACGCCAGGCGCCCGGGGTGTTTCTGCACCTGGCCGGGCACACCCACCGGATGCGCCGCGACCGCGCCGATCTGGCCGACACCAACGCGCGCTATCTGGAGAACGCAGCCTGCGCCGCCTATCCCGGCGGCTACAGCTTGATCCATCTGTTCGAGGGCGGCTACCTGGTGAACTTTTGGCGGGTGAGCGATCCGACTGCGCTGCAGTGGATCTACCGCAGTCGCTGGCAGTCGCTGGGCATCGGCGCCCACCTCATGCTCGGCTCCACCGCGGACCGCAACCACCGGGTCGATATCGATCTGTCAGGACTGCGGCCGAGCGGGCGTACGGTACCGGCCGAACTCGGGATCTGAGAGCTAGCCTGCCTGCCGGGCGGCCAGCACCTGCAACTGAGCCAGACTCACCACGCCCGCGCTGGAGGTGCGCAGCACCCCGTCGCCCAGGCTCACCGCCGTGGCACCGGCCTGCTCGAAGCACCGGAGTTCATCGGGGCTGATGCCGCCTTCGGGGCCGATGATGACGACCACCTCACCGGTGGCCGGAACGTCGACGCTCGCCAGCCGAATCGTCGCTTCCTCGTGGGCGACCAGCGCCAGATCGGCGCCCGCAATGACGTCCACGATGTCGGCGGTGGACGCATACTCGACGTCGGGCACCCGGAATCGACGAGACTGCTTGGTGGAAGCACGGGCAACCGCCTGCCACTTGGCGAGGCCTTTCGCGGACTTGTCGGGGATACCTGCCCGGGCGTCCCAGCGGACCACGCTGCGCGAGGCCTGCCAGGCGATGATGCGGTCGGCGCCGAGCTCGGTCAGGGATTCAACGGCTATCTCGGAGCGTTCGCCCTTGGCCAGCGCTTGGACGATCGTCCAGCGGTGCCTGCCCGGCGCGGCGATCAGCACCTCGTCGATGCGCACCACAAGCCCCTGCTTGCTGGTCTCGATCACCGGCCCGCGGATCGCCCGTCCGGCTCCGTCGGCCACCAGCAGCTGCTCACCGACGCGGGTGCGCTTGACCACCGCCGCGTGGCGTCCCTCATCGCCGCCAAGCTCCACCAGGCCACCGGGACGCGGATCAGCACCCAGATCGGCCAGGTAGAGCGCGTCGGTCATCAGCTGAAGACGTCCTTGAGGCGGTTGAAGAAGCCCTTCTCCTCCGGCTTGGTCAGCACCTCCGGACCGGCCTCGCCGCGCAACCGAGCCAGCTGGGCCAGCAGCTCGCGCTGCTCGGCGTCCAGCTTCGTCGGGGTCTGGACGAGCATGGTGACACCCAGGTCGCCGCGCGGGGTCTCACCGCGACGGTTGGTCCGCAGGCTCGGCACGCCGTGGCCCGCCATGACCAGGCGGGTGCCCGACTGGGTTCCGGCCGGCACCTCGACGTGTACCTTGCGGCGATCCTCAGGGCAGTCGGGCAGCTCGGATTCCAGGGTGTCGATGTCGATGTGGGTGCCCAGCGCGGCCAGCGCCATCGGCAACCTGACGACCATTTCGAGATTGTCGTGGTCACGCCGGAAGACATCGTGCGGCAGCACCTGGATCTCGACGTAGAGGTCGCCGGCGGGCCCGGCACCGGGTCCGATCTCGCCCTGACCGGACAGGTGAACCCGGTTGCCGGTGTCGACACCACCGGGAATCTTGACATTGATGGTGCGCTGCTGGGAGATGCGGCCGTGGCCGGAGCATTCGGGGCAGGGTTCGGGAATGATGTTCCCGAAGCCCTGGCACGACGGGCAGGGCTGCGAGGTGCGGATCTCGCCGAGGATCGAGCGCTGCGAGACGATGATCTCGCCGCGTCCCTGGCACCGGGTGCAGGTAACGGGCTCGCGATTGTCCTTCGAGCCGGAGCCGTTGCAGGCATCACACAGCACGTAGGTGTCGAAGGTGACCGGCTTGGTCACCCCGAAGACAGCCTCCGGCAGCGTCAGCTTGGTGCGAATGAGTTGATCCTGGCCGCGCCGGACGCGGGACTTCGGCCCGCGGCTGGCGGTGGTCTGGCCGAACATCGCGCCGAACAGATCGCCGATGTCGAAGCCCTGCCCGCCGGCGTAGGCGTTGAAGCCGGAGAAGCCACCCATCCTCGAGAACGGATCACCACCGGCGGCGCCGTGACCCATCGGGTCACCGCCCCGGTCGAAGACGGCCCGCTTGTTGGGGTCGCTCAAGACCTCGTAGGCCTCGTTGACCTGCTTGAACTTCTCTTCGGCGTCCGCATCGGTGGCCACATCGGGATGCACCTTCATGGCCATCTTGCGGTAAGCCTTCTTGATCTGCTCCGCACTGGCATCCCGGGGCACGCCCAGTACCTGGTAGTAATCAGGGTTGCTCATCAGTTGTTCTCGTTCATCCTTCTGCCAGGAATCTGCCGACATAACGGGCGACGGCCCGCACGGCGGAGATCGTTGAGGAATAGTCCATCGACGTCGGCCCGACCACGCCCAGCGAAGCCCAGACCTCGTCGGAACCGTACTCGCTTGCCACCAGCGAGGTGCTGTGCAACGGGACGTACGGATTCTCCTGGCCGATACGCACCGTCACCTCACCAGGATGCTCGGCGACCGCATCGCCCAACAGACGCAGCAGCACCACCTGCTCTTCGAGCGCATCCACCACCGGGCCGATCGCCTGCTGGTAGGACGCGCCGTAGCGCATCAGATTGGGCATGCCCGCCACCACGACCTCATTGGACGGGTCGTAGGCCAACATGGTGCGCAGCGCTGCCACGATCAGGCCGAGCCCGGCCTCATCGAACTCCGGTTCGGCGGCCAGCTCGGCGAGCGCGGCGTCGGCTTGCTGGGGCTTACGGCCCGCAACGGCGGCATCGAGCCGGCCGCGCCAGGTCTCGAGTTCGTCCTCGGTGTACTCGCTCAGCGTCACCGGATGCTGGTCGATGCGGGCGGTGGAATCGATGAGAATCACCAGCACCCGATCGCTGCTCAGGCTGATCACCTCGACATGCCGCACGGTCGCAGAACTGGATGCCGGGTACTGCACGATCGCGACCTGACGGGTGAGCTGGGCGAGCAGCCGGACGGTGCGATGGACGATGTCGTCGACATCGACTGCCCCGGCCAGGAAACTCGAGATCGCCCGTCGTTCGGCGCTCGACAGTGGCTTGACGGTCGCCAGCCGGTCCACGAACAGCCGGTAGCCCTTGTCCGTGGGGACGCGCCCGGCGCTGGTGTGTGGCTGGGCGAGATAGCCCTCCTCCTCCAGGACCGCCATGTCGTTACGGATGGTCGCCGGGGAGACATCCAGGCTGTGACGCTCTACCAAGGCCTTCGAGCCGACCGGCTCGCGGGTGGCCACGTAATCGGTGACGATGGCGCCGAGCACTCTCAGCTTCCGGTCGTCCATCGTTCTCCCCTCCTTGGTCGCTGGCACTCCACAATTCCGAGTGCCAAGCTTACCCCGCGTGCCGGCGGACGCCAGTCAATGGGCCTCAGGCGGATCCCAGCGTCCGGCCACGTCGTCGGCCAGCCCGGCATCGGTCGACGCACAGATCGCCTGAACACGTTGGCTGCCCGGGCCGTAGCCCCGGCCGTCGACCTGGACGGTCGCGCCGCCCAACTCGCGCACCATCAGTAGGCCGGGCAGATGGTCCCACGGCATCGGCCTGCGGTAGACGAAGAAATCGGCCTCCCCGCGAAGCAGCTGCGGATAGTCGAACCCGGCGCAGAAATTCGACCCGACGGGCTCGGCGAAGCCGTCCGCCGAATCGAAGCACTGCCAGACCCTGCTGGCTCCGCCGGCGCGCGCCGGGCGGTGTGCCTCGACCCTGGTCATCGGCTCACCGTTACAGGTCACACCCGCACCGCGCTCGGCCACATAGGCGCGTCCCGCCTCGGGCTGCCAGATCCACGAGCGCGTCACCTCGCTGCGACGGATCTCGGCGATCATCACGGCATAGTCGGGCGATCCCTTGACGAAGTTGCCGGTGCCATCGACCGGGTCGACGGTGTACGCGAGGTCGGCCACGCCCAGGCCCTCGCGAATCGAGGGATCGGCGTAGCTGGCTTCCTCCCCCACCACCAGGCAGCCAGGATTGCGCGCCAGCAGCGCGGCGGTCAGCAACTTCTCGGATTCCCGATCGGCCACGGTGACGTAGTCACCCGGCGATTTCTCGTCGATGTCGTTGCCACTCAGCGCCCGGAACCTGGGCCGGATCACCCGATCGGCGACCTCGACCATCAGTTCGAGTATGTCGTCGTGCGTGTCTACCATTCCTCACCGCCTATTCAGCCAGCGCGGCAGCGTCCAACCGCCGACGGCGGCGAGCAGGGAAACCCCGGTAGTCGAAAACGGGCGATTGATCGGACGCCGCTGCCAGGACCGCGATCGACCACGGCTCTACGGTATAGCTGCCTTCAATCACGTCCCCATCGGCCGGCGGCCAGCAGTTGCCGACCGATTCGGCCCACGGAGCGGTGTCGATGAGGCGGTGCCACTTGAGGTCGCGGCGCGAGATCTCGGTGGAGTCCGGCACCTTGAACACCGCCGGCGACGTGTACATATTGATCATGACCAGGTAATCCGTGCCACCCACACCGGCGCCGTTGATCAGCACCGTCAATTGCCGGTCGGTCAAGCCGGGTTCCCGTGAAAGGTCGGGGCAATAGTACAGGTAGCTCACGTTGTCGGAATCCAGTTTTCCCGAACCCCAGGTCTTCTGGCGCAAGGTCACATCCAATGCGCGCAGCCGAGCGGTGAACCGGGCAAACCGGAACATCGGGTTGACATTCGGCGCTGAATCGCATTCGCCCACCACATCGAAATAGGACGCCAGCTCCGGATTGTCGGGGTCGACCGGCAGCCGGGTGGGGGTATTGGACGACAGCTGGGCCCAGTTGTTCCACATCCCGATGGTGTTGAGATTCCACGGATTGTTGTTTCCGTTCTGGGTGCGGCCGTACTCGTCCCCGCTGACCACCATCGGGACGCCGCGTGCGCACATCAGCGTCACCCAGTTGTTGCGCCACCGGGTGCGCCGCAGCGCCTGATCGCCGCCCGAGTCCCAGGAGTTGTTCTGCGGACTTCCGCCGTCCGAGGGTCCGAAGGGGAAGGGCTGGTCGTTGATCGGCTCATTGAAGCTGACCAGGTCGAACATGGTGAAACCATCATGGGCAGTTACGAAATTGATGGACTTCTGCGGACCGGCATTGTCGTTGAAATGCAGCCAGTCGCCGTTGAACAGTTCGATGAACGCGCGGGTATTGCCGTCGCCTTTCAGGTAGTGGCGCACCGCATCGCGGAAACGGCCGTTCCATTCTCCCCACCCGGACGGGAAATTACCGACCTCATATCCCCACAGATCCCAGGCCTCGGCGATGACCTCGATACCGCGATCATCGGCCCAGTCGACGACCTCCCGCAACAGCGGGTGGGCGTTGAAGAAGCGCCGCCTGCCGCCCCAGTCCTCTTTGTCCGATGCTGACGGGAAGCGTCCGAGCACGGTGGCCAGATCGAACCGGAAGCCGTCCACGCCCATGACGTCATGCCAGTAGATGAGCGAATTCATCACGACATCGCACATCGCCCGGGTCGAGAAGTTCGTCTGGTTGGACGACCCGGTAGCCCCGTCGACGATGTACCCGTCGGAGGTCAGATCGTAGTAGTGCGTGGTCGCGAATCCGCCGAAGCTGGTGAACGCCGCCGAATCGATGTCGTGGTCCCAGTTTCCGCCCTCGGCGGTGTGGTTGAAGACCACGTCGAGGTAGACCTCGACGTCGTGCTCGTGGAACGTCCGCACCATTTCCTTGAACTCACGGGTCGGGCCGCCCGGCGACTTGTCATGGGCATAGTCGCGGTTCGGCGCGAAGAAACCGATCGTCTGGTAGCCCCAGAAGTTGGTGGTGCCATTGACCGCACCCACCTGATCGGAGTCGGTCTCGTGCACCGGGAGCAGCTCGAGCGTGGTGAAGCCGAGGCCCTTGAGGTAAGGCGCGAGGTAGGCCGCACCGGCGTAGGTGCCCCGCAGCTCATCGGGGAGATTGCGCACGTCGTCGAACAGTTCCTCGCCGGCCAGCAGATCGCCGAGCTTGGCTGCCGACGGATGCATGGTGAGGTTCTTGATGTGACCCTCATAGATCGTCACATCTTGAGCGGGACGATTCGGCGCCTCCCCCGTACCGGTGTTGTCGCTGATGACCACGCCCTTCGGGGTGAACCGGCCGGAATCGACGCTGCGGCGCACCCTGCCGTGGTAGTCGCCGCCGCCGGTGGCGAACACGCCCCGGTCGGCTCCGGCCTTCAGGATGCGGGGGCTGAGCGGGACATGGCTGATCTCCCGGGCATAGGGGTCGAGCAGCAGCTTGTTGGGATTGAAATGGTTGCCCTCCGAATCCCGATCGGAGATGAAACCGGCCAGGGAACCCGGCTGCCAGTCGGGGTCCACATCCCAGTTGGTGCCCCAGACGCGATAGCCGTAGAGCTGTCCGGCCACCACGCCGACCAGCTGGCTGCGCCACGCACCGTCCTCCCCCTTGACCGCATCGAACCGGTGGGTGGCGTCGGCCCCAATCTCCTCGTCATACAGTTCGATCGCTACTCGCGTCGCTTTCGGGGCATAGACAGCGAACGATGTCATGTTCTTTTGGGCGTTGAAGGTGGCTCCCAGCGGCCAGCCGCCGAGCTCCCACATCTCGGGGGCGAACGCCGTGACCGAATCGTCCTGTGCGGGCGGCACGTAGGGGCGGTCGGCCGGGGTTGTCAGCTTCTGCTCGGACAGCGCCTCCACGTCCTCGTGGGACAACGTCTTCACATCTTCGACGGACAGCACTTCCTCACCCTCGGGGGGCAGCGTCTGGACGCCCTCGGCTGCAGGTGCGTGCTCGCCTTCATTGGACAGCGGCCGCACGCCCTCGACGGGCAGCGTCTTCGCGCGCTGGGCGGGCGGGGACGGCTCCTCGGTAGGGGCCGACTCATCCTCGGTAGAGGCCTGCGCGTCCTCGGGAGTTGTCTGCGCGTCTTCGGGAGGTGCGGGCTGCTCCTCTTCGTCTGGCTGGACGTCGGCAGGCTGAACCTGGACGCCCTCGGGCTGGTCCTCGGCGTCCACGGTCTGGGTATCCCCGGCGTCCACGGGCTGGGCATCCTCAGCCTGGATCTCGGCAGGCTGATCCTCGGCTTCCTGCGGCTCAGCTTCTTGCGGCTCAGCACCGGCGGTCGGGGTGTCCTCGGGCTGCGCCTGGTCGTCCTCAACGGGCAGCGTCTCATCCTCGGCAGAGGGGGTCTGCTCGTCGCGAGGATCGGCAGCGGGCGCCTGCTCACTTCGAGTGGGTGGGGTGGGGGTCTTCTGACAACTGGTGTGGTTAGACTCGCCCCCGGCTGGGGTAATCTGCTCAGCTCCGTTTTCGGTCATAAGGTCGACGATAACGTAACTCGCGGCTGGTCGGCTCGGCTTGATCCAGCCGACCGCAATGCGACATGGTCAGCCGATCTCATCCAGATGGTCCTGAGTGACGAAGTCAATGAGCTTTTCGACCTCGCGATTGAAGTCCGGATCCAGATCGCGGAAGGTGTGCACCCGCCCGAGCATCGACTGCCAGGCATGCGCGATGTCGGTCTGATCGGAGTGCGGCAGGCCGAGCGCGGCCAGCGTGCCCTTCTTGAAATCGACATCGCGGGGCACCTGCGGCCAAGCCTTGATGCCGATGACCTCAGGTTTGATCGCCTGCCAGATGTCGATGAACCGGTGCCCGGTGATCTGGACGACGTCGCCGTAGCCACCGTGGGCGACCTGCTGGGCGATCCGGGTCTCCTTGCTGCCGCTGACCAGATGGTCGACCAGCACGCCTAGCCGGCGTCCGGGCTCGGGCTGAAACTCGGCCACGATCGCGACCAGATCGTCGATGCCGCCCAGGTATTCGACGACCACCCCGACGTGGCGCAGATCGCCGCCCCAGATCTTCTCGACGAGTTCGGCGTCGTGGCGACCCTCGACGTAGATGCGGCTGGGCAGCGCCACCTTGGCCTTGCCCTCCGGCACAGCCCGGGCGCCCGAGGCGGTGTAGCGCCTGGTGGACCCGGTACGGGGCGGAATCCGCAGCGCAACCGGCTTGCCGTCGAGCCAGAACCCGGGGCCGACCGGGAAGCTGCGTCGTTTTCCCCGGCGATCCTCCAGGATCACCAGGCCGTTCTCCCAGCCCATGATCTCCCCGACGAATCCGGACCCCGGGTCCTCGACCACCATCCCGAGTCGCATCGGGATGTCCTTGGTTTGCGGACGCCGGTTGCGCGCTGCCCTCGGGTCGAGCACGTCACGGCCATAGCGATCATTGGAGAGTCCCACCTGCGGAAGGCTAGTAGCCCGGGCGCCCGGATCCGGACAGGACGCGCGAACAAACGCGGTCTCAATCCAGCAGGTCTCGGATGACCGCATCGGCCAGCAGCCGGCCATCCAGCGTCAGCCTGATCCGCTCGTCCTCCCGCTCGATCAGGCCACGAGCGGCAAGCGCGGGCAACCGACCACGTTCGCTGGCCGTCAGGACCTCGACTGACAACCCGTCGGAGATCCGCAGTTCGAGCAGCACCCGCTCGATCCGGCGGGTGTCCGCGTCCAACACCTCACGGGCCTGGGCGGGGCTGTGGCCGGCCTCCAGCGCAGCTGCATAACGCGCCGGATGCCGCAGATTCCACCAGCGCACCCCGCCGACATGGGAGTGCGCGCCCGGGCCCACCCCCCACCAGTTGTCGCCCCGCCAGTAGGCAAGATTGTGACGCGCCCGGTGGGAGCGATCACGCGCCCAGTTACTCACTTCGTAGTTCTCGTAGCCGGCCGCTTTCAGCCGGTTCTCGGCCATCAGATAGTAGTCGGCCTGCCGATCGTCGTCGGTCGGTGGGATCTCGCCGTGGGCCACCCGGCGCGCCATCGCGGTGCCGGGCTCGATGACCAGAGCGTAGGCAGAGACATGATCGGGATCTGCGGCAATGACCGCGTCCAGACTGGCCTGCCAATCCTGCGGCCGCTCGCCGGGCGTGCCATAGATCAGATCCAGGCTGATCTGGCCGAACCCGGCCTGCCGGGCCAGGCCGACCAGCTCGAGCGCGCGCCCGGGGGTGTGTACCCGGTCGAGGGTGGCCAGCACATGCGGGACAGCGGACTGCATACCGAGACTCAGCCGGTTGATGCCCCCGACCAGCAGTGCGTCCAACTCGGCCGGGCCGATAGTCTCCGGGTTGGCCTCGGTGGTGACCTCCGCGCCGGGACGAAGCCCGAAGCGCCCGGCGATATGTGCAAGCACCTCGGTCAACTGAGATGGCCTCAATAGCGTCGGGGTGCCACCACCGAAGAAGACCGTGCTGACCTCGGGTGCCTGCTCGCCCAGCACCCGGGCGGCCAGATCGATCTCGGAATGCACCGCGGCAAGCCACGCGTCCGGCCCGCCGCCGGGGCCCAGCTGATCGGCCGTGTAGGTGTTGAAATCGCAGTAGCCGCACCGCACCCGGCAGAACGGCACGTGCACATAGAAACTCAGCGGGCGCCCGGTCACCTCGCGCAATGCCGAGGCGGGCAGCGCGCCGTCGGCGGGAGCCGGATCACCAGGTGGCGGAGCGGAAGGCATACCACCGAAGTTATGTCACCGCGACGAGCGGTTCCAGCTGAACGACACTTCACAATAAATACTGCTTAGGCTAGCCTTCTTCTTATGAGCACAACCGCAGTCAGCGAATCCACCGTCGTTCTCAATATCAACGAGCAGCTTCCCGTCGTCACCGAATCGACCACATCGCGGGTCATCGTCAACAATCCCCTGCTGCGGGTGGTCGATTTCACCTTCGCCGCCGGCCAACTGCTCACCGAGCACTCCTCCCCGCGAGCGGTCGTGGTCACCCTGCTGGACGGCGAAATGGACTTCGAAGTCGAAGGCCGGTCGAACATCCTGCACGCCGGTGACGTCATCTATCTGGCGCCCGATGCCCGTCATGCGCTGACCGCGCTCACCGACTGCCGGATGCAGTTGGTGATGGTGGACACCACCGCACACGACTCCTCCGCACAGCACTGATCCGGGCACCCGCGCAGAAGACAACCTCCCAGAAAAGAGTGGATCCCATGACCGAAACCACGTACTCGGAAAAGACCGGCGGCCCCACGACCTCCGAAGAACACCGCGCGGCCGGCCACTGATTGCTGGCCAAGATGGGCAAGCGGGTGCTGCGTCCCGGCGGCATCGACCTGACCCGCCGGCTGCTCGGCAGCCTGCAGATCTCCTCCGCCGACCGGGTCGTCGAGCTCGGCCCGGGCATCGGCCGGACCGCCCAGCTCGTCCTGGACGGTGGCTACGCCACCTATACCGGAGTCGACCCGAACGAGGACGCCCGCCGCCAGATCGCCGCGGTGCTCGCCGGGCACCACGATGCGGCAGTCCGTGAAGGCGATGCCCGCGCCAACGGCCTACCCGATGGCAGCGCGGATGTGGTGATCTCCGAAGCCATGCTCACCATGCAGTCGGCGGCCGACAAGTCCACGATCGCCCGTGAGGTCTTCCGCACGCTGGCGCCGGGTGGACGCTGGGGGCTGCATGAGCTTTCCCTGAAACCGGACGACGTCGACCAGTCCGTGGTCGACCAGATCTCCAAGGCGCTGTCGCGCACCATCAAGGTAGGTGCCCGTCCCCTGACCACCAGGGCCTGGACCGAACTGGTCACCGAGGCGGGCTTCGAGATCGAATGGACCGATCACCATCCGATGAAGCTGCTCAGCCCGACCCGGATCATCGCCGACGAGGGCCTGCGCGGCGCGCTGCGCTTCTTCAACAATGTGCGGCGCAACCCGCAGGCCCGGCAGCGCATCATGGCGATGCGCAAGGTCTTCCGCGCCAATCAGGATCACCTGGAGGCGGTGGCCCTGATCGCCCGCAAGCCTGAGCGCTAGCGCTTGTCCTTGCTGGTTTCGCCGGTCGACAGCGCGGCGACGAAGGCCTCCTGCGGGACTTCGACGCGTCCCACCACCTTCATGCGCTTCTTGCCTTCCTTCTGCTTTTCCAGCAGCTTGCGCTTGCGGGTGATGTCACCGCCGTAACACTTGGCCAGCACGTCCTTGCGCATCGCGCGGATGGTCTCACGGGCGATCACCCGTGCCCCGATCGCGGCCTGCACCGGCACCTCGAACTGCTGGCGCGGGATCAATTCCTTGAGCTTCGCGGCCATCGCCACTCCGTAGGAGTAGGCCTTATCCTTGTGGACGATCGAGCTGAACGCGTCCACCGGTTCGCCGTTGAGCAAAATGTCGACCTTCACCAGGTCTGCAACCTGGGTGCCCGCCTCGTCGTAGTCCAGCGACGCGTATCCCCGCGTCCGGGACTTCAACGAGTCGAAGAAGTCGAAAACGATCTCAGCCAGCGGCAACTCGTAGCGCAACTCGACCCGGTCCTCGGACAGGTAGTCGAGCCCGAGCTGGACCCCGCGGCGGCCCTGGCACAGCTCGATGATGGTGCCGATGAACTCGGCCGGGCTCAGAATCGTCGCCTTGATCATCGGCTCGTAGACTTCGGCGATCTTGCCCTCGGGGAACTCGGACGGATTGGTCACCTCGTGCTCGGTGCCGTCTTCCATCACCACGCGATAGTTCACGTTCGGCGCCGTGCTGATGAGATCGAGGTTGAACTCGCGCTCCAGGCGTTCGCGCACGATCTCCATGTGCAGCAGACCGAGAAAACCGACACGGAAACCGAATCCGAGGGCAGCCGAGGTCTCCGGCTCATAGGTCAGCGCGGCATCGTTGAGCTGGAGTTTGTCCAGCGCCTCGCGCAATTCGGGGAAATCGTCGCCGTCGATCGGATAAATGCCCGCAAAAACCATCGGATTGGGGTTGCGATAGCCCGCGAGCATCTGCGAGGCGGGCCTGGACGACAGGGTCACCGTGTCGCCGACCCGCGATTGGCGCACGTCCTTGACGCCGGTTATCAGGTATCCGACCTCTCCGACGCCCAGAGCGGACGATTTCACCGGCTCGGGCGAGATGACGCCCACCTCCAGCACCTCGTGGGTCGTTCCGGTCGACATCATGAGGATGCGATCGCGATGCGCAATCTCGCCGTCGACGACCCGAATGTAGGTGACCACACCGCGATAGGAGTCGTAAACCGAATCGAAGATCAGTGCGCGGGTGGCAGCATCGGGGTCCCCGGTCGGCGCAGGCACGTGGGCGACGATCTGATCGAGCAGCTCGGCGACACCCTCCCCCGTCTTGGCGCTGACCCTGAGGATCTCGTCCTGCTCGCAGCCGATGATCGAGGCGAGTTCGCGGGCGAACTTCTCGGGCTGCGCGCCGGGCAGATCAATCTTGTTGAGCACCGGAATGATCACCAGGTCGGCTTCCAGCGCCAGGTAGAGGTTGGCCAGTGTCTGGGCCTCGATGCCCTGGGCCGCGTCCACCAGCAGCACGGCACCCTCGCAGGCGGCCAGCGACCGGGAAACCTCATAGGTGAAGTCGACGTGCCCGGGCGTGTCGATCATGTTGAGCACGTAGTCGTCGCCGGCGCTGCTCCACGGCATCCGCACAGCCTGGGACTTGATCGTGATGCCGCGCTCGCGCTCGATGTCCATCCGGTCGAGATACTGGGCGCGCATCGCCCGCTCGTCCACCACGCCGGTGAGCTGCAGCATGCGATCGGCCAGTGTCGACTTGCCATGGTCGATGTGGGCGATGATGCTGAAGTTGCGGATGATGGCCGGGTCAGTGCGACCAGGTGCAGGAACAGGCATTCACTTTCCAGTCGTGGTTGTTGGCAGTCATGGACGCATTCCGCGCCGCCGCCCATCCTCCCACGACCGGGGCGGTCCCCCAACTTCCCGGCAGCCGACCGGCGGCTCAGCGCGCGCGGCGGCGTCCGAAACCGAGCAGGCCCAAGAAGCCGCCGAAACCGATCAGCAGCGCCCCCGCGATGCGGGCGACCAGACCCACCAGCCACCAGCCATAGGCGTTCAGCAGCATCCCGCGGATCGCGTTGCCCATGAAGAAGTTCTCGGAACGCAGCTCGTAGAACTGGTTGATCTTGCGAGCCAGGTCGTATTCGGTTTCGGGATCCTTGATCTCCATGCGGGCCAGGCCGGCGATCTCGCCGGGACCCATCTCCGGATACTGCTCTTTGAGCTCGGCCTTCAGTTGCTTGTTGAGTTCGGCAGCCAGATCGCCGACGCCCGCGTAGGTCGCCTGGTCCTCGGGGACGCCGGCGCGCTCCGCGGCGACCTTCATATGCGCGAGCACATAGTTGTCGGCGTAGATGCGGGCCTGCGGACCGTTGCTGAGGGTTTCCCCGGCGTGCAGACTCAACAGTTCGGCGTCGTCGGGGCTGATCAGGCCGGTCTTGAGTTCTTGGGTGATGAGTTCGGGGGCAGGCATGGTGATGTCTTCGGAACCCAGCTGATCGGAGACGAAACGATGGGCAAACGAACCGCCGATCATCGCGCCGGCACCAACCACGGGCAGCACAACGCTGAAGACTCGAGAGAGCGCCCGATAGACCGAATCTGCCATCGTTCCTCCACATCCGCGATGATGACCTGTCCGCATTCTAGGGGCATGAGCAGAGGGACGAGCCAGCGGCCTGACTCGTCCCTCGTGATTGCTCGAAACTGCTGCTACCTGCCCGGTTGCTGCTACACGTCCGTAGCGGACGACTCGGCGCCGGCAGTGGTGCTCTTGCCCTTGAAGATGAACCCGAACGCAGTCAGCGCGACACCGACGACGATCAGCGCCCAGCCCGCGGCCTGAGCGATGGTGCCGACCAGCCACCAGCCGTAGGCGTTCAGCAACATGCCGCGCAGCGTGTTGCCATCCAGGAAGGTGTCCATCCGCAGGGTCTGCAGCTTGGCGGCCTGCTGCGCGTTCTCGTAGGTGGTGTCGGGATTGGCGATCTCGGCGGCGGCCTGCGCTGCGATCTGGGCATCCGTCGCATTGGCGTTCTCCGGCAGAGCCTTCAGCTCTTCCTTCAAGGCATTCGTGTACTTGGTGACCAGCCCACCGATCGCGCTGTAGTTCGCCTGATCTTCAGGCACACCGGCAGCCTTGGCCGCTGCGGCCATGTGAGCGTGGATGTAGTGGTTGGCGAAGACCTCGGCCTGCGGACCGGTGGTCATCTCCTGACCTGCGTACTTGCGAAGGGCTGCGGCGTCGTCCTCACTGATCCTGCCCGCAGCCAACTGGGAGTCGATGCTCTCGTTGGTCGCCATCGTGATCGACTGATCGGCGAGTTGGTCGCTGACATATCCGTGCGCGAAGTTGCCGCCGATAAGCGCAACCACGCCGACGAGTAGGAGAACAACCCCAACGATCTTCGATAGGGTTTTGTAAACCTGAGTTGCCATCAATGTTCCTTTGTCTCAACTAACGACGCCGCTTCCCGAGAATCGGATGTTCGAACGAGCAACCACTGCGGGCTCGGACCTCCAGGGGAACAAGTTATTCAATAATCAACAGTTCTATTGTAAATGGTTGAACCTTGCAAATCCGCTGCCAGGCAACGTGGGTGATGTCAGTTCAACGCGTGCGACTCGATGCGCATTCCTGGACGACAGTGGTTTGGGCTGCCCGGAGGCCATGTGGTAACGTGATCAGTCGCGCGTTCAACCAGACGTCAGCCTGATTGTGCGCTACCCAGTCCAGACCAACGACTCAAAGAGGCTCACCAAGTGGCGAACATCAAGTCGCAGAAGAAGCGCATCGGCACCAACGCCAAGGCAACCGCACGTAACAAGGCCGTCAAGTCGGCCCTGCGTACCCACATCCGCAAGTTCCGCGAGGCTGCCGCCGCCGGCGACGCCGAGAAGGCGCAGGAGTACGCCAAGGTTGCGAATCGCGCCCTCGACAAGGCTGTTTCGAAGGGCGTCATCCACAAGAACCAGGCTGCGAACCGCAAGTCCGCGATCTCGTCGCGCGCCGCGGCTCTCTGAGTTCTCGGACTTTCAGAACCTTTCGGCAAGCGCCCTGACCCAGCTGGGTGGTCAGGGCGCTTGTTGTGTTGTCCCACGGGGCCGGCTCAGCGCGCGCGTCCGGCCTGGCGAGCCTGGTCGACGGTGCGCAGGAGTTGCTCCAGGGCAAATCCGGGATCGGCAGCTGCACCCTTCACCTGCTCGTCGGCCCGCGCGACCGCCCGGATGGCGATCGAGACCGCCTGGCTCGACCAGTCACGCGACAGCCGCGACAGGTCCTTCAACTTCCACGGGGGCACGCCCACCTGCCGGGCCAGGTCGTTGTCCGGCATCCGCGCCGAACGCAGTTCGAGATACTTGCCGAGACCTCGCAACGAACCGGCGAGCGCGCTGGTGACCAACACCGGGGCCACTCCCGTCGACAACGCCCAGCGCAGCTTCTCCAGTGCCGGCCCCGGACGCCCGGCCAGGGCATCGTCGGCAACCGCGAAACTGGTGACCTCCGCGCGTCCATCGAAATAGCGACGCACCATCGTCGCGCTCAGCTGCTCCCCCTGATAGTCGGACGCCAGCTGGCGCAGCGCACCGGCGAGCGAACGCAGATCGGTTCCCACTGCATCGATGAGGTCCTGGGCGGCCTGGACGTCCATGCCCATGCGCAGCGATTTGGCCTCGGCGGCGACGAACTTGGGCAGCTCCCAGGCCTTGACGGGGTCCGCCGCGATCCGGGTGACCTTCGCCTTCTTGAGCGCATCGATCAGGGCTTTGCCCTTGAGGCCACCGCCATGGACGAGCACCAGGCAGAGCTCGGGATAGGGCTCCAGCGCGCTCTGCCGGACCAGCGGCAACGCCTGTTCGGGCAAGCTCGCCAGATCGTTGACCACCACGATGACCCAGGACGCGAACAAGCTGCCGCCGATCAGATCGGCGAAACGTCCATCGGCCAGTTCGGCAGCATTGACCTCGGTCAGTTCGGCATCGGGATGCTCGCGGCGAGCTTGGGCGACGCGTGCGGCGACGGCCCGTTCCGCGAGCAGGGGCTCAGCGCCCTGGACGAGCAGGGTGCTGCCGAAAACCGACGATTGTGCCACCGCTCCATCGTGCCATCTGGTGCTGTCGACTGCCATCCGCACCTGACCCGAACCCAGGAGACTCAGCTCAAGGCGGCCCGATCAGAACCCCGACCCTGACGGCAACCGGTGGCAAGAACGGCCGCGGGGTCGCTGCTGTCGGAGGTGCCCGCTAGAGTCGATGAGGCAAGGATTACCTCTGAGGAGACAGCATGACGATTGGGAAGTATTCCCTCGGCGCTGGCGACCGTTTCGGCAAAGAAGGCGCTGCACAGGTCGCGGCATTCGAAAAGATCAAGGCAGACGGCGTCGATGTCGACATCGTCTGGAACAAGTCCAACCGCGAGCACACCATTATTGGCACTTCGCCGGTCGACCAGCGCAAAGCTGCCGATGCTGCTGTGGCCAAGACCGGCTGGAAGGGCCAGTACTTCGTCGACGCCGACCACATCAACATGACGAACGCCGATTGGTTCATCGACTCGTGCGATTTCTTCACCATCGACATCACTGATCTCATCGGCAAGCAGACCACTGCGGAGAATGCGGCGGCTTTCCTCGAGCGCGCGAAGCCGCTGCTCGGCGAGCACACCATTGCCGGCCTGGACGCTCCGGTCGTCGTCACCGAAGAGGTCCTGAACAAGATCGCCCAGCGTTACCTGTTCGGCCTGGAGGATGCGAAGCGACTCTACGATCGCATCGTCGAGAAGTGTGGCGACATCCGCCACGTCGAGCTGGCCATGGACGAATCCCCCGAGCGTCAGGGCCCGGCCGATCTGCTGGTCGTCTTGTCGGAGGTCGCCCACGAGCAGCTGCCGATCGACACGGTCGCGGTGAAGTTCGTCGGTCGTTTCAACAAGGGTGTCGACTACGTTGGCGATGTGGACGAGTTCCTCGCCGAGTTCCGCGCCGATGTCGCGGTGATTCAGTACGCGATCAAGAAGTACGGGCTGCACGAGAACCTCAAGCTGTCGGTGCACACCGGCTCGGACAAGTTCTCGATCTACCCGGGCATGGGCCAGATCATCCGCGAGCTGGACACCGGCCTGCACCTGAAGACCGCCGGCACCACCTGGCTGGAAGAGCTCATCGGCCTGGCCGAGGGCGGCGGCGAGGGCCTGGCGATCGCCAAGGAGATCTATCGCACCGCCTACGGCATGCTGGACGAGTTGACCGCGCCGTACGCCGACGTCATCGACATCGACCCCGCGGCGCTCCCGAGCCCGGACGAGGTCGACGCCTGGACCGGCAAGCAGTTCGCGGACGCGCTGCGCCACGACCAATCCAATCCGGCCTACAACCTGAACCTGCGGCAGCTGCTGCACGTCTCGTTCAAGCTCGCCGCCAAGATGGGCCAGCGCTACCTGGACGCTCTGGACGAGCACCGTGAGCACGTGGAGCGCAACGTTACCGAGAATCTCTACGAGCGCCATCTGAAGCCGCTGTTCGAGGCCTGATCGGTTTCGTCGGACTACTGAGCGGGGACGCTTCCAGAACTCCTGGAAGCGCCCCCGTTTCCGTTCATCAGCGCTGGGTCACCGCCGAGCCGCCATCGGCCGATACGGCGATTGCTCCCTGCTGATCGGTGCGGAAGACGGTTGCCCCGCTGCCGCGCAGCATCGTCAGTGCCGACGACGCGGGGTGGCCATAGCCGTTGTTCTCCCCCACCTGGACGAGCGCGATCCGGGCGTGCACGGCGTCGATGAACTCCGGGTCCTGCCGCGGCGAGCCGTGGTGAGGGACAACGAGGACATCTGCCCGGATGTCCGCCCCGGAACTGACCACGGCCTGCTGACCCGCCACCTCGAGATCTCCGGTCACCAAGATCCGCAGCTCACCGGTCTCGATCAGCCCAACAATCGAAGCGTCGTTCTGGCCCGCGTCTTCACCGGCCGACGACCCGTCAGCAAGCGGCGACGCCCGAGCCGAAGGACCGGCGGCTATGGTCGTCCATCTCAGTGGGCCCAGCTCAATAGAGTCGCCGGCACTCGTCCGGGTCGTCTCGGGCAGCCCCTCCAAATCGGAGGCAGCCGGGGCATCCGATCCGACGAGCACCATCTCGACCGGGATCTCACCGGCGATCGCCGGCAGCCCACCCACATGATCGGCATGCGAATGCGTCAGCACCAGCACCGAGATCCGGCTCACGCCGACAGAGGCCAGGCAGGCGCGCAACGCATCCGGATCGGGGCCGGTGTCCACGAGTATCGCCCGGCCGGGCGCGGCTCGGATGAGTTGGGCGCCGCCCTGCCCCACATCACAGGCGATCACCGCCCACTCCCCCGGCCAACCGGCCTGGGGAGGCGCACGGAATGCCCCGATGACCAGCAGCACGGCAAATGTTGCCACCAGCCATCGCCTGGGCAAGACCCGCGGCATCACCAGAGCGGCGCAGATCACGCAGGCCACGCCGAGCAGCGCCAGCGTCGCCGGAGTGCTGCGCCAGCTCCAGGCGGCGGCCGGCGCGGACGCCGCGAGGTGCGCCACCAGCACGATCGGCTGGACGCACCACCCCGCGGCCCAACCCACCGGCCCCGCCAACCCCGGCGAGACGAGTGAGATCAGTCCTGCCGCCAGCCCCAGGATCGTCACCGGCCCCACGAATGGCCCCGCGAACAGATTCGCCGCCAGCCCCACCACACTGACCTGCCCCGACAGCGCGGTCACAATGGGCTGGGTGGCCAACTGCGCCGCCAACGGCACCGCCACCGACTCGGCCAGCCAGCCGGGCGCCCAGCCGCGCATCGCGGTCTGCCAGCGTCCGGCCCACCACAAGATCCCCGCCGTGGCGGTGACCGACAACGCGAACCCCCACGATCGCGAAAGCCAGGGGTCGATCAGCACCAGCACCAGCACCGCCAGACTGAGCGCTCGCAGCCCGCGCGCCCGGTCGTGGGCGAGTCCGGTGGCAGCCATCGCGATGAGCCCCATGGCGGCGGCCCTCAACACGCTCGGCTCGGCACGGCAGACGACGATGAACGCCGCTGCCACCAGCACCGCCATCCCCCGTAGCCACCAGCCCCGAACCCCGGCCTGGCGCGCTAGCCCGAGGGTGAACACCAGCATCAGCGTCAGATTGGTGCCGCTGACCGCGGTCAGGTGAGTCAGACCCGTGGTCTTGAAATCGGCTTTGACCTGTTCGGGAAGATGGGAGATGTCGCCCACGACCAGCGAGGGCACGAGCCCCGCCTGCTCCGGCGGCGAGTGCGCCATCGCCTGCCTCAGGCCGGCACGAAAGCTGTTCGCCAGCCGAGCCACCGGCCCCGGCGATTCTACTGAGGTGATCTCACTACGCAGGACGAGGGTGCCCACCGAACGATCCGCGGCATCGGGAGGCCGGCCGATCGCCAGGAACGTGATGGCCGCACCCACCGGCTGATCGAGCTGCGCGGCCATCTCCCCACTGGCACGCAGCTGCGCCGGCAGACGGCCCTGCCAAACCTCGCCGTGCGCTGTGACCTGCCGAAGCTCGATCGCGAGCACAGCGGCGGCGGGCTGATAACCACGTGCCTGCCATTGTCTGGCGTCCGAGGTGACCTCGGCCGTCACCTCGATCAGCGCCTTCTCACGCGCCCACTCGGCCGGCAGGGAGTGATTGAGCGCCGCTGCCCACATCCCTGCAACCCCCGCCGCCCCGGCCATCGCCACGCCCACGGCACACACCGTCCAGGACCGCCGCAGCAGCCCCAAGGACCCGGCCACCACGCCCAACCCCAGGACGAGGCCGATCCAGCGTCCGCCCTGAACAGCGATCGCCGCGCAGGCCCAGGCAGCCGCGGCCGGGGCCAGCAGCCGCAGATCGACCGGACGCCCGGCCTCAGACGTGGACGAGCGGGGCGAGCTTCGCGTAGGTTTTCGCGCCAATGCCATCCACCTCCTGCAACTCCTCGACCCGGGTGAAGCCGCCATTGGCCGTGCGCCAGTCGATGATCCGTTGCGCCATGACCGGACCCACGCCGGGCAGGGTCTCCAGCTGGGCGGCGGTCGCGGTGTTGAGGTTGACCGTGGACGACGATGTGCCCCCGCCGGTCGCTGCGCCGCCACTACCGCCCGCGCCGCTGCCACCTGTTCCGCTGCCTGAGCCGCCGGTCGAATCAGCCTGGCCGGTGCGCATCTCGCCGCGCGGGTCGGCGGTAGTGCCGATGACGATCTGCGCCCCGTCGGGTAGTTCGGCAGCCAGGTTCAATTCCGCACAGTCCGCATCCCGGGCGAGCCCGCCGGCCGCCGCGATCGCGTCCGCCACCCGGGAGCCAGCGGGCACACTGACCACCCCGGGAGCGACTACCGCGCCCATGACGTGCACCCGCAGCGGGACCGGGCTCGGGGTGGGCGACGACACGCTGGCCGCCGGAGTGAGCACCGGGGTTGCACTGACGGTGTCGAGTTCATGACCGCGGGCAGCGGTCAGCCGGCTTCCGGTCAGCACAACCGCCACCACGAGCAGCACGGTGAGCGCGCCGGCATGTGCGCGTCCGAGCCGGAAGACGACCGTGGTCCACGCGGTGCCGTGATGCTCAGCCGCAGCGCTATCCGACTTCCCGCAGGCTGATCGCGGACTCTGCGGCTCACCAGCCTCGATGCTCGCCGGAGACCTCAGATCATCGAGTTCAGCCGCGCGCAGTTCATCGTCCAGCGATGACCGGCCACCCGGCTGGGCGCGTCTGGGCGAGCCGGGTGGCCGCGCGTCCCCCAGGACCACGCGAAGTCGCCCGGATACCTTCTCGGAATCGTCCCGCCGTAGCACACACCAAGGATTGGTGAGTGGCCGCGGAATCGGTCAAGAAGGCCCGCAGCTGTGGACAAACCGGAGACGCTGAGACAGATCGGTGAGACGATCCGGACAGCAACTCTGTGGGAAGCGCAGTCCCCTCAGTCACCCCTTGGCGGGGACGATGCTCACCATCTTCGGAAGCTTGGTGATGATCTTCAGCACCTCGCGGCCGGCCAGCGCCCGCTGCACATTGTCATCGGCGAGCGCCAGGTCGGTCGCCTCCGCCTCGCTGATCTCGGGGCTCACCTCGAGCTTGGCGCGCACCTTGCCCTGCACCTGGACGACCATGGTCACCGATTCGGTAACCAGCAGCCCCGGATCGGCGGTCGGCCAGGTCGAGCTGGCGATCGACGGTTCGCCGCCCAGCAGCTGCCACATCTCCTCCGCGACGTAGGGCGCGAACAGGCTGAGCGCCTGCGCGACGAACCCGACGGCTTCACGCACGGCGGGATCGGCGCCGCCGGCACCGGTGTCGATCGTCTTGCGGGTGGCATTGACGAGTTCCATCACGCGGGCGATCGCGACATTGAACCGGCCCATCGCGATGAGCTCGGTGATGTCACGGATCGTCTTGTGAGTGACCTGACGCAATGCCTTGTCACCTGCCGCATAGTCGGCGTCAGTAGGGCTGGCGACCTCGGTGGCCAACCGGTAGGCACGCTGCAGGAAGCGCAACGAACTGGCCGGCGAAACATCCGCCCAGTCGATGTCGTCTTCGGGCGGACCGGCGAAGACCACGGTCAGGCGCACCGCGTCCACCCCGAACAGATCGATCTGCTCGCCGAGATCCACACCGTTGCCCAGCGACTTGCTCATCGCCTTGCCCTGGTTGATGACCTGGCCCTGATTGAGCAGACGCTGCATCGGCTCATCGAAATCGATCATGCCGAGGTCGTGCAGCACCTTCGCGAAGAAACGCATGTAGAGCAGGTGCAAGATGGCGTGCTCGACGCCGCCGACATACTGCTGAACCGGCATCCAACGCGCCACATCCTCGGGCCGGAACGGTCCACCGGTGAAGCCCGGGCTGCAATAGCGGTAGAAATACCAGGAGCTGTCGACGAAGGTGTCCATGGTGTCGGTATCGCGCTGGGCGTCCGCGCCGCACTTCGGGCAGGCCACATTGCGCCAGGCCGCCGCAGCATCACCGGCCAACGGCGAGGTGCCCTTCGGTGCCAGATCCGCACCACGCAGATGGGGCAGCTCGACCGGTAGCTGATCTTCGGGAACCGGCACCTCTCCGCACTTCGGGCAGTGGACGATCGGAATCGGGCAGCCCCAGAAACGCTGCCTGCTGAGCAGCCAGTCGCGCAGCCGGTAGGTCACCGTGGCCTTGCCGGTACCGCGTTCTTCGAGTGTCGCCAGCGCAGCAGCCACACCGGCCTGCTTGTCCGCCAGCCCGTTCAACGGACCGGAGTTGACGTAGCGTCCGTCACCGGCGGTCGCCACACCCGACTCGACGGGATCGGCCTCACCGGTGTCGATGACGACCCGCACCGGCAGACCGAACTTGCGCGCGAACTCGAGGTCGCGTTGATCGTGCGCCGGGACAGCCATGATCGCGCCGGTGCCGTAGTCGCTGAGCACGTAGTCGGCAGCCCACATCGGGATGCGTTCGCCATTGACAGGATTGATCGCGTAGCGGCCCAGGAAGACACCGGTCTTCTCGTGCTGGGTGGACTGCCGCTCGATCTCGGTCGACTTCTTCACCTGGTCGTGGTAGGCGTCGAAGGCGGCGCGCTGTTCGTCGGACACCAGCTCGGAGGCCAGCTCGGAATCGGGCGCGACAACCATGAACGTGGCACCGTAGAGCGTGTCCGGACGCGTGGTGAACACGGTGATCGGCTCATCGCGGCCCTCCACGACGAAGTCGACCAGCGCGCCCTCGGAGCGTCCGACCCAGTTGCGCTGCATGGCCAGCACCCGGTCGGGCCACCCGGCCTCCAGCTGGCTCATGTCGTCGAGCAGCCGGTCGGCGTAGTCGGTGATCTTGAAGTACCACTGGTTGAGCTTGCGCTTGGTGACCGGGGTGTGGCAGCGCTCGCACTCACCGTTGACGACCTGCTCGTTGGCCAGCACGGTCTGGTCGTGCGGGCACCAGTTGACGTAGGAGTCCTTGCGGTAGGCCAGGCCACGCTCGAAGAACTTCAGGAAGAGCCACTGAGTCCAGTGGTAGTACTCGGGGTCGCTGGTGTGCAACTCCCGCGTCCAGTCCAGGCTCAGCCCGTAACGCTTGAACGACGTCTTCTGCGTTTCGATGTTCTTGTAGGTCCACTCGGCCGGATGAGTGTTGTTCTTGATCGCCGCGTTCTCGGCGGGCAGGCCGAACGAGTCCCAGCCAATCGGATGCAGCACCTCGTAGCCCTGCATGCGCCACAGCCGCGCCAGCACATCGCCCATCGCGTACGCCTCGGCGTGTCCCATGTGAAGATCACCGGAGGGGTAGGGGAACATGTCGAGCACATACCGTCGCGACTTGTCAGTGTCGTCGTGGGCAACGAATGTCTGGTTCTCTTCCCAGAATCGCTGCCACTTCTCCTGCGCCGCGGGCGCGTCATAGCCGATCTGATCGGACGCCTCGCTAGTCTGGCTCACCGTTCCCGTCTCCTTGTCCGCTGGTCCCAGCCTGTGATCGTCTCTCCCGACATGAAAAAACCCCGAAGCCCAAGGGCATCAGGGTCACCGCGGCTCGACTGTCATCAATCGCGCCGCGGCATGGGAAGAAGCTGCGCCGGGTGCACCCGCACAGTTTAGCCGATCGGCGCCGGAGGCCGGCACCTGCGACTGCCCGCCGAACCCGGCCATTGCGACAGTTCAGGATGGCCTCAGCTTAGTGGGCATCTACTAGGCATTATGTGCCAGCCAAGGCTTGCCTCAGAGTCTCCCCGAAGCGCTTGGACGAGCGTTCGGCTAGCCCCACCATGGAAATATGACAATCATCCGCGGCGCCACGGAGGCGACGTACCTGGCCGGCAAGTTGAACTGGTTGCGTGCGGCCGTGCTCGGCGCCAACGACGGAATCGTCTCGGTCTCGGGCCTGCTGATGGGTGTGGCCGGTGCGCAGGCCGGCTCGCGGGCACTGCTCATCGCCGGTCTCGCCGGTCTGGTCGCCGGGGCCTTGTCGATGGCCGGCGGCGAATACGTCTCGGTGAGCACCCAGACCGACACGGAGCGGGCCGCGCTGGCCGCACAGCGCAATCGGCTCACCTCGCAGCCCAACGAAGAGCGGGGCACGCTCATCAGGCTCTACCAGGAGCGGGGACTGTCGGCGGTGCTCGCCGAACAGGTGGCCGACGAACTATCCCATCACGACGCGCTGGCTGCCCACGCCGAGACGCGGCTGGGAATCCGTCCCGGCGAGCTCACCAGCCCGTGGTCTGCCGCGGTATCGTCGTTCGTCGCCTTCGCCTTGGGCGCGTTGATCCCCCTGCTGCTGATGGTCGCCTCCCCGGTGTCGATGCGGGTGGTGGCCACGATCATCGGCGTCGAGCTCGCGCTGCTGCTGACCGGCTACGTCAGCGCCAAGCTGGGCGGAGCCGATCCGGGCCGGGCGATCGTCCGGAACATGCTCGTCGCAAGTCTGGCGATGACGACAACCTATCTGCTGGGCACGGTCTTCGCCGGCTGATCAAACCCCACCGGCCGG
>Ga0334884_1001537_pt1 | contig 33650 bp, 30 predicted proteins | sample GraSluR1_MG_7_FD_207215 | JGI IMG/M metagenome (GOLD analysis project Ga0334884, IMG submission 207215) | Sludge microbial communities from methane-producing bioreactor in Wageningen University, Netherlands - Granular Sludge_12_05 R1 | ecosystem: Engineered > Bioreactor > Anaerobic >... | reverse complement strand
TCGTTCCCCCGCAAAAACGGCCCATTCTCTTTTTTTTCAGGTTGCGACCTACCCGGCAAGCCTGTTGAATTACACAACTCCTCTCCTGCCGGCTCCTGCACGTATGGATTTGACCTTTGCAAGGATTTCAAAACCCATTTGACCGCACGAGTGTTGCCGGGGACTGTCAACGGCTCTCAATGTCCATTTCCTGCCCGGAAGAAGAGAATGATTGATCTCTCCCCCGAAAAACGGCCCATTCTCTCTTTTTTCAGGTTGCGACCTACCCGGCAAGCCTGTTGAATTACACAACTCCTCTCCTGCCGGCTCCTGCACGTATGAGTGGACCTCTGCGGGGATTCCAAGACACCGTGTGACCGCACGAGTGTTGGCGGGCACAGTCAACAGTTATCAGATTTTATTTTTTTGTGCACGGAAAGGAGTGGACAATTGATGGCCCCTTGCAAAAAAGGAACATTACTTCGCAGGAAATACACTGCGAAGATCTCCCGGGTGACGAGGAGAAAAGAGAGACCCCCAAATGCGCCCGCCTATTGAAGTCCTCCGCGTACCCACACAGCCGCCCGGGAGCACTCCCCGGCACCATCATGCCGGCAAGAGAAATCGAAAATAAAGGAGAACCGGGGTCTAGTCAGAGATCTCCGCGACCCCGAACCGCCAGCCGGTGAGCGGGGACCTCTCGAACGTCACGGTATAGTGCTTTCCTTCCGAGTCATAACTGGTCGTTCCGCTCTCCTGCTGCATGATGGCCCTGAATACCTCCTGTGCCGCCGGGGTCTCCTGGACCAGGGGATCCTGGCCGATCCGCTGCTCCTCGGAGTTTATGATGTATCTGCCCGAAGTGTCCAGGGCGAAGAAGAACATGTCGCCCGGCAAAGAGAGGGTCCGGGCCAGGTCCCGGCTCAGCACCTCGGAGTAGACCGATGCCCCGAGCACACCCGTCACCGTGTCCCCGTCTTTTACCGGAACCGCGACGATCGCGGTGGTCCGGCCAGTGGAGAGGCTCACGACGACGGGCCCGATGGCACGCTCCCCTGCAAGGACGCCCGGGAAGTAGGAGCGGACCATGAGGTTGCCGGAGGCCAGGTCGTCCACGGTGGTATAGTACGATCCGTCCGGGCGTGCATACCAGAACCGGGCGGCACTCTCTCCGCGTTCCAGTTCGACGAGCAGTGGCTTGATCTGTTCCCAGTCCCCGGATTGGACGTCGCCGGTCAGGGCCAGCACCTCAAGGGTCCGGGCGATGCACGAGAGCCGGAGATCGACCAGGGCCACAAGGGAGGAGATGACGGGATCCTTCCTACCGGATGGAGCCGTCTCCCCGAAATAGCGGGCCATGATGGTATCGTAGGTCCCGTCGGCCTTCATGGCGTCAAGAGTCTTCTGCCAGCCCGCTACAAGATCCGGCGAGGTCTGGTTGTTGAACGCGATGAAGAGCTCCACGGTCTTTACCGGGTAGAGGGCAACGACTTCTCCAGGGGTATACCCCGCCTTCTCGATGCTTCCTGCAGCGATTGCGCTGCTCCCGAGCCACAGGGCTATGTCACCTGCCATGAGCGCCTGTACGCAGGACTCGTCGTCGGGGTAGGTGGCAACATCCACGACATTGTTCTCCTGCAGGAACTGGTGCCGTGCGTCGTCTTTCACGACCCCGATTGTCCCGGCCTTCCGTGCCGCATCGAGGCTCTCGATCCGTATCGCGGAGCCGTTCTTCGCATAGATGACAAAGTCGCGGGAGCCCACCGGCCCGACCCATGAGAAGAGCGGCTCGCGTTCTGCGGTGCGTGCAGCGGAGTACAGGACGGTATTTGGTGTCTCCAGTGTCTGCTGGTATCCGTCGGACCAGGAGACGAGACTGATCTCTGCCTTCTCACCCCGCCGGGACAGGATCTCCTGTATCACCTCTGTCGAGGACCCGGTGATCGCCCCGTCTGGCCCCAGGTAGTTGTATGGCGGGAGCTCCTCGGTGTAGATCTGCAGGCCGGCTCCGGTGTAATCGTCGCCGTCCTGCTCCATGCAGCCGGCAAGGCCGCAGAGGGCAAGTATTATGATAAACGGAAGTATCTTTCTCATCAGGTCACATCCCATTTGAATAACGCATTCGAGACTAAAATGGATTCTGGTTTGGGACCTGAACCCGAATTGAAGGAATATCCTGAACTGTAAAAAGGATGAAAAGAGGTGTATTTTCCCACTCTATTCAGTCGGAGAGGAGGGCTAATGCGAAAAACCCGACCAGGACAACAACTCATTCTATGTGGAGGATTCGTGCTGGATGGGATATAGAGAGCTAATGAGTTGAACCCGACCAGGACAACAACAAAGAAGGCACTGTTCAGGACGCTCTTTTTCCCCCTCGAAGACGGGTTGGCCCGGTACCCGTAGACGTGGATTGCCAGCGCCCCGCAAAGGGAGAGGCCGCAGGTGAAGAATGAGATCGCATAGGCGAGCCACCCCCAGGAGAGGCCGGCCGCCGCCAGCGCGACCAGACCGATCGCCAGGTTCGCTCAACCCCACCTCCATCTGGAACTGCGGATGTTCCTGCTTCCAGCCCATCCGGGCCTGGTCGGATCGGTAATAGACGGTGTGCCGGAGCCAGCTCAATACTCCCACCACGCCGACCAGGAGCACCACCGCTATCCGCACTGCAAGATCCGTGTCAATGAAGAGGAAGAAGATACCCAGAAACACGCCCGCCATCGTGGCCAGTATCGTCGCTGCAAACAGGCGGGAGGCCACGGCAGGGGAGGCGGAATCTGCGGGGTGCATCAATCTGCTTTACTCCTCCGCACCCGGGAACGATTCCCCCCAGCCCTGCTCCACGTTCGGCATCGAGAAGTGGATCTGCTCGAAGAGCCACCGGCTGCCGGTGTTTTGCAGCAGTGCCGTCATCCGGCCCTGCATCGGCAGGTGCTCGCCATCGATCACCACATCGAAGATACAGAAGGCAGTCACCCAGGCACACGGCATGGTTCCGTCGAGCCGGAAGACATAGAAGGTGATCTCGACACGCTCCGCCTGGGAGAGATCGCGGGCCACGCTCTCCTTGAAACCCGTGTAATCCGCGACTATCTCGTCCGGCCCGCTCCCGAACCCAGATATCCCCTTCGAGGTGATCGAGAGGAGTTTCTCGTAATTCTTCTCGCGGTAGTATTTCGCATAGAGATCGAGCATCTCAAAAACCTCGTCGGTCTGCTCGCCAGTCAGTGCCATAATAACGGAAAAGTCTGCACGGGAGTATTAAACGGTTGTGATTCTCTTGAAACCGGTATCCCCGGGCACCGGGGACGGGCTACGGGATCCGGGTCACCAGCACTCCCCGGCAGGCACTCAGCAGTGAATCCCTCCGCAACTCACCGCATCTGGACAATACCCGCGTTCTCCGGCAATCCACATTCAGCGGTTCTTGTTCCAGAGCATACACTTTTATATCCACCGGAAAAATGAGAAGATATCTACCTGTCCGGTTCGTGACGGGAAATAATCGAGGAGTGAGATCAATGGTCCGGGTAAACGAGATACCAGAGGCTGCCCGGTGGCACATCGCCACCAACGTGCTCACCAGGCTGGTGGTGGCTCTTGGCAGCGGAGATGAGAACGGCAAAGAGATCTCGTCCTTTCAGGAGAGGATATATTCGGAGATGGCGGATGCGATCCGTGATATCGCCGACCAGTTTGATATGCCGCGGGATCATGCCGCAGACCTCGTCCAGACTCTCGGTGCGGTTTCGGTCATCCTCTTCGGGCCCGAGTTCGAGACACGATACATCGAAGGGTTTCCCGAGGAAGCGGTGATCCGGCTGGCAGAATGCCCGATGTTTTCAGAGGACGCCGCACGGGGGATTCCTCCGGGAGCGGTGAACAGCGTCTGCCGGGCCTATGTCACCAACGCTGTTGCGGCCTTAAACGATGATTTTACGATAAGGGTTACGAAGGCACGGTGCCTCGGGGACGCTTTCTGCGAGATGGTCATAGAGAGACGGAAATCCTGATTGTTTCCTGCAGGACACGAATAACCGGGATCTGATGAGTGAGCGCCATGAAGAGCGAGTTTGAACCGCGTGAGGCAGTCTCCTGGCACACCCTCCCTGTCGAGGAGGTCTACGAGAAACTGAGCTCAGGGCCTGGCGGTCTTTTGGAAGAGGAAGCCGCCCACAGGCTGGAGCAGTTCGGCCCAAACGAGCTCCCTGCCAGGAAACCGCCGGGCATCTTTACCATCTTCCTTCACCAGTTCAAGAGCCCGCTCATCTACATCCTGCTCGTCGCGGCGGTCATCTCGTTCGCACTGGGGGATTACAAGGACGCAGGCTTCATACTGGCCGTCGTCTTCTTAAACGCGGTGATCGGGCTTGTCCAGGAGTGGAAGGCGGAGAAGAGCGCAAGCCGCCTGCAGAGCCTGCTCCGGATAACCGCACACGTCAGGCGGGGCGGAAAGGATGAAGAGGTCGATTCGGCAACCATCGTCCCCGGAGACATCGTCCTCCTCGAGTCCGGGATTCGTGTCCCGGCAGACCTCCGCCTCATCCACGCCGCTAATCTCACCGTCGACGAATCGCTGCTCACAGGTGAGTCGGTCGCCGTAAAAAAGGACCTTGCACTGGCCGATGCGGACGCATCGATCGGCGATCGGAGGAACGTGACCTTCGCCGGCACCACGGTCATGACCGGGCGGGGCATCGGCGTGGTGGTCGCCACGGGCCAGAAGACCGAGGTCGGGACGATCGCAGAGGCGGTCGCGACGACCGGGTCCTCGAAGCCCCCGCTCCTTGTCAGGATGGAGAAATTCTCGCGAAACATCGGGTTCCTCGTCATCGGCGCATGCCTCCTGATGGCAGCCATCTCCCTTGCGCAGGGGACCCCGTACACGGAGGTCTTCTTCCTCGCCGTCGCCCTCGCGGTCTCGGCCATACCCGAAGGGCTCCCGGTGGCGATCACCGTCGCACTCTCCATCGCGACGTCGCGGATGGGGAACCGGAATGTTATCGTCCGCCGCCTTGCCGCAGTCGAGAGCCTCGGCAGTTGCACGATGATCGCGACCGACAAGACCGGAACCCTCACGGTCAACCAGCAGACCGTAAAGCGGCTCACGCTTTCCGGTGGCGAGTCATTCGAGGTCACCGGTGCCGGCTACGAGGGCAGCGGCGGGGTGCTGACCGGCGGGGGCAGTGTCCCGGACCCTGCATCACTCGAACGCCTCAAAGAGCTCGCCTACGCGGCAGTCGTCTGCAACGAGGGCAGCCTGTACCGGGAGGACGACGAATGGGTGCACCACGGGGATGCCATGGACGTGGCCCTGCTCGCGCTCGGGATGAAACTGGGAATCGATCCCGACCTGGAGAGGGGCGAGATCCATATCGACGGAACAGTCCCGTTCGAACCCGAGCTCCGGTACTCGGCGGTATCCTACCATGGCACCGACGGGACCATCCGGGTGGCGGCAAAAGGCGCCCTGGAAGCGCTCCTCCCCTTCTGCGGGACGATGGAGACCGGGGACGGACCCGTGCCCATCGACAGGGACGTGGTGGAGGGGCATCTCCACGACCTCACCCGCAGCGGATTTCGCGTCCTCGCAATCGCCGGCGGGACGATCGATTCGCTTCCGAAAGGGTCGCCGACCCTGGAGAACGCCAGCCCCACACTCTCCCTCCTCGGCCTTGCCGGGTTCATCGATCCAATCCGGCCGGACGTCCCCGGCGCCATCGCGCTCTGCAGGGATGCCGGTGTCGAGGTGGCCATGATAACCGGGGATCATCCCGAGACAGCGCTTGCCATCGGTGAGCAGATCGGCCTTACAACAGACGAATCGGAGGTGGTGACCGGCGCAGATCTCGATTCCATAGGCTCGCCCGACCTCCCCGAATACTTCGACCGCGTCCGCAGCGGGCGGATATTTGCCCGTGTCAGCCCGGTCCAGAAGCTCGAGATCGTCGATGCCATGGTCCGCGACGGACACTTCGTCGCCGTGACGGGCGACGGGGTGAACGACGCCCCGGCGCTCCGGCGGGCAAACATCGGCGTCGCGATGGGGTCCGGGACCGACGTGGCCAAGGACACCTCCTCGATGATCATCACGGACGACGACTTCTCCTCGATCGTGGCAGGTATCGAGGAGGGACGGTACGCATACGACAACATCCGGAAGGTGACCTGGCTGCTCGTATCCACGGGCTTTGCCGAGATCATACTCTTCACCCTGGCGCTCGTCTTCGGCTTTCCCCTCCCCCTGCTCGCGGTGCAGCTGCTCTGGCTGAACCTCGTCACCAACGGAATCCAGGACGTCACGCTGGCCTTCGAGGCAGGCGAGCCCGAGGCGATGAAGCGGCGTCCCCGCGACCCGAAAGAGGGCGTCTTCAACCCGCTGATGGTCCAGGAGACGCTCATATCAGGCCTCCTGATGGGGCTCATCGCTTTTTCTGCGTACTTCTGGCTCAAGGGATCGGGCTGGGACGAGCTTGCGGCCCGGAACAGTATCGTGCTCCTCATGGTCCTCCTCGAGAACTTCCATGCCATAAACTGCCGGTCAGAGTACCGCTCCATATTCCGGGTCCCCCTGAAGAACAACTATTACCTGATATTCGGTATCCTGCTGGCCCAGGGGATCCACATCGCGGCGATGAACATTCCCTTCATGCAGGAGCTGCTCGGGATCGGTCCCGTGAGCCTGGAGACCTGGGCCGCACTCCTCGCACTGGCCTCCCTGGTCGTCGTCGGCATGGAGATCTTCAAGTGGGCCAGGTCCCGTGTCACGCATGACGAACTGGGACGCTACGGGAAGAGTGCATGACGAGAGAGAACGCAACCGTTTTTTAAGAGCGCAGCAGATGAGCATACCATAGAGAACAGGAGTGTATGGACAGCATGGAACAGTGGTCATCACGGAAAGGGTTCATCCTCGCGGCTGTCGGTTCAGCGGTCGGCATAGCCAACATCTGGCGTTTTTCGGCAGTGGTGGGGCAGAACGGCGGAGGAGCATACCTCATCCCGTACGTAATCTCCGTCTTCCTGTGCGGCCTGCCCCTCATGGTCCTCGAGCTGGCCGCCGGCAGGCACTTCCAGGGTACCGTCGTGAGCGCTTTCCGCTCAGTCAGGGAACGGTTCCGTGTCATCGGGTGGCTTTTCTGCGCGATCGTCTTCTTCATCCTCTCGTATTACCTCGTTATCGCGGGATGGACGCTTGGATACACCTTCTTCTCACTCGCTGGCAGCACCGTTCCCTTTTCCCAGTTCATCTCCGGATGGCTGCCGGTAGCCCTCTTCATCGTCACCGCCGTGATCACCGGGCTGGTGGTCTCCCGCGGTGTCCAGAAGGGGATCGAACGGATATCGATCAGCCTGATCCCGGTCTCAGTCGTGATCCTTGTCATACTCGCAGTATACGGCGTCACACTGCCAGGGTTTTCAGAGGCGATGGGATACTTCTTCACCCCTGACTTCTCGGTGCTTGGCGACCCCCTCCTGTGGGGTGCGGCCTTTGGACAGGCTTTCTTCTCCCTCTCGGTCGGGACCGGGATCCTGCTCACATATGGCGCGTACATGAGCCGCGACCAGGGGATCCCCTCGTCATCGCTGGTGATCACGGTTGCCGATCTCTCCATCGCCCTCCTGTCAGGCATCGTGATATTCCCGGTCGTCTTCTCATTCGGTCTCGTCCCGACAGTCGGCGCAGAGCTTGCGTTCACCACCCTCCCGACCGCCTTCGCCGCGATGCCGGGTGGCTTTATCTTTGCCACGGCGTTCTTCCTGGTCCTCTTCTTTGCCGCACTCACATCCTCCATCTCCATGCTCGAGGTGAGCGTTGCCGCCTTCCGCGAGTCGCTCGGCTGGACACGTGAACGCACGGTTGCCATACTCACCGGCGCGGTCCTCGTCGCCGGCCTTCCATCCGCCCTCTCCTACAGTGCAGCAGAATTGAATTTCGCCGGTATCAGGGTCCTTGATTTCATGGACGAGACCGTGGGGACCCTCGGCCTCCCGGTCACCGCGCTTCTCCTCGCGGTCGTCTTCACCTGGTTTTTGCCCCGCAGCGTTCTTGCCGACGAGATCGGGTCATCGCTTGCCAGGCTCATCCACCCCCTCTGCAGGTTTGTAATCCCGGGCGTCCTGCTCGTCACAACAGCCGCCCGACTGCTGTCCGGTCTCGACTTCCCTGGCATGCGCAACCTCCCGGGAAGCCGGTTTATCGGCACCCTCCTGCAGGTGGAGGGCTTCGCCGTGTTCGTCGGCATGGTCCTGCTGATCGCCATCTTCCTCTGCTGGTACCGGAGATGCCCGCTGGCAAAGCGGCTTCGGGAATGGAAGTAGGCAGGGTCCCTGACGGAAGACCATCCGGCGGCCGATACGCGCGAGCCATTCATTCCGGGGAAAGGGCCGGATCCTCCCAATACATTCATATTTTTTCCCGACTCCATTAGGAGGTAGATGGAGTCGGTATTTTTCCTGGAGATACTTGTCATCGTCACCCTCACCCTCTTTGTCCTCTTCATATGCAATTCTCTGAAGATCCCGCTCATCATCGGGTATATCCTGTCGGGAGTGCTTGCCGGCCCCTTCGTGTTGAGGATGGTTGGAAACACCGAGATAATCGACCTGTTTGCAGAGATCGGGGTGATCTTTCTCCTGTTCACCATCGGGATCCAGTTCTCACTAAAGAGCCTCTTTCAGGTGAAGAGACTGGTCGTGCTGGGCGGATCGCTCCAGCTGGTCTTTACGACCGCCTGTGTCCTGGCCGCGGGCCTCTTTCTTGGAATACCCCTCAACCAGGCAATATTCCTCGGGTTTATCGTCTCCTTAAGCAGCACTGCCATCGTGATGAAGGTGCTGCAGGAGCGGGGCGAGCTCGAGAGTCCCCATGGGAGGACCGCTCTTGCCATCCTCATCTTCCAGGACCTCATGCTCATCCCCCTCATGTTCATCACGCCGTTTCTCGCAGGCCCGGAGCACTACCAGGCCCCCTCGATCGTGCTCATCTTCATCACCGGTCTCTCTATAATCGGTGTGGTCATTGTTGCAACCAGGTACATCGTGCCGCGACTGCTCTACTACTCGGCGAGGATGAAGAGCCAGGAGATCTTTTTGCTCTCCGTCGTCGCGATCTGTTTTGCCATCGCCTGGATCATCAGCCAGACCGGGATATCGCTCGCGCTCGGCGCATTCGTGGCCGGCCTGATGATCTCGGAGTCAGATTTTTCCGTTGCGGCATTGAGCCACATCATGCCCTTCCGTGACGTCTTCGTGGGCTTCTTCTTCATCTCGATCGGAATGCTCCTCGATATCGGGGTCTTCCTCTCCCGGCCACTGCTCATCATCGGCCTTGCACTCGGGATCATCGTCCTCAAGTTCTTCACCGGGCTCATCACAGGCGTCTTTTTGAACCTCTCCCGGAGGACCGCGCTCCTCTCCGGGCTTGCACTCTGCCAGATCGGGGAATTCTCCTTCATACTCGCAAAGGCAGGAGAGAGCTTCGGGCTTATCGCAGGCAGCGTCTACCAGGTGATACTCGACGTGACGTTGATCACCATGCTCGCCACCCCGTTCGTCATCGGCGGATCCCACCGGATCGCCGGGCAGATCTCCGACAGGATCGGGGATATCATGGGGCCGTCATGCGAGTTCGACCTGACCCGGGCCGGGGAGATGGCCGACCACCTCATCATCGTCGGGTTCGGCTTAAACGGGAAAAATGTCGCCCGGGTGGCACACTATGCGGGAATTCCCTACCGGATCATCGATATGAACCCCGACATCGTCAGGGAGGGGTGCGATCTTGGAGAACCGATCTTCTATGGCGACGCCACCCAGCAGGCCGTGCTCGAACTCGCCGGGGTGAAGACTGCCAGAATCATCGTCATCGCGATCGCCGATCGGGTCGGGGCGCAGCAGATCGTGCAGAGTGTCCGGTCGCTGAACCCGGAGATCCAGATCCTTGTAAGGACCCGTTTTGTCAGCGAAGTCCCACACCTGGTCGAGCTTGGCGCGGACGAGGTGATACCGGAGGAGTTCGAGACCTCCGTCGAGATCTTCACCCGGGTCCTGGCAGAATATCTTGCCCCCGCCGAGGAGATCCAGCACCTCGTTGACGAGATTCGGGCTGAAAACTACGAGTTGCTTCGCGAGACTCCCAGTTCCCACCTTGCAGGGATACGGGTGCATCTCCCCGACCTCGATGTCGCATCGTTCTATATACCTCCAGAGAGCCCGCTTGCAGGAACGACGCTTGGCGAGACACGGTGGCGCAGCCAGATGGGGATCAGCGTGATCGCCATCCAGCGCGGCGACCACGCGCTGCTGAACCCCGAGGCCGGTGCAATCCTCCAGCCCGGCGACGTGGTCGTGGTCCTGGGGAGCGTGGAGAATATACGCGAGTTCATGTTCCGGTCCGGATTCCTGAAAGAGTCCCTGTTAAAGAAGGGAAAACACCTCAGGGAAGGTTGAAGGGCCGGTTGAGACAAGGATCCACTGCCTGTGCAGATCGTCTCCCTCACCGGGATCTTCGACCAGCGACTGCACCGGTCTGATCACCTGTCATGGAGACGGCTCTTCCAGGCCAGGAGTGGAGAAGGAGCAGATCCCGTCCCCTTTGCCCGGGAGATCTCCGGGATTGGATACCTCCGGCAGCAATGGTGAAGGACACCACGCCGGTTCGTGTGGAAAGACTCCCTGCAACCGGTATTTCCCTCTGCGAAATGTCACTCCTGGCACCGCCGGAGGGTGTGGAACCCGTGGATGGACCTGGGGAAAAGCCCTCACCATCACGCAGGGGAAGAAAAGGATTGCCCTGGGATTATATCCCGAGGACTTCGAAGGAGTAGAGGAGGCAGAGGATCAGGACTGCAACAACGGCCACGACCATCCCCCGCTTCATGCCGACCAGTTCCGGGATGGTCTCTGCCGGAAACTCTCCCCGTTTCAGGACTGTCCGGTCAAGAGCCGGGTAGAAGCGTGCGAATATCCCCGCACCGATCGCGATCCCGATCATCCCGATCGCGGCGTCGAGGGCACCGGAGCCGAACGCCCCGGCGGCGGTGCCCGGGCAGTACCCGAGGACGGCGAACCCTGCCCCGAATATGAGGCCTCCGATGACCGTGGCGCCGACCGATCCAGACCTGGTATGCAGGCTCACCATCCCTGCCCGGTTCATCAGGAACACCCCGATCATGCCGACGACGATCGCCGCGAGCATGACCTTGACCACGGTAAAATCGGTGAGGAGGAGCTGGCCAAGGATCACGCCGTACTCGGTGACACCCCCTTTCTGGAGAAGGAACCCGAAAGCGACCCCGAATACGAGGCCGAGAACGAGCTGGGCACGCGTGTTGGATCTCAGTTGTTTCAATGCCATCTTCTCCACCCTCACAGGATCGGGAACCCGTAGATCATGCCTGCGACCAGTATTCCTCCCGCAAAAAAGCAGACCGCTGCAATCCAGCTCGCAACCGAGAGCTGGAGGGTCCCGGAGATCCCGTGACCCGAGGTACACCCCCCTGCCCAGCGTGCCCCAAGGCCCATCAGGACGCCGCCGACGAGCGCCACGGCAAACCGGAGGGCTGCACCCGTACCGAATGTATCGGCAAAGAGCGGAGGCACGGCCTGCAGCGAGAACGTGCCCGACAGGTACGCTGAGATGAACGCCCCGATGACCACCCCGAGTACGAGCATCCACTGCCACTCGACCTTCGGGGCAAATTTCCTGTAATAGGGCATCTTTCCCACGTTCTTCTGTGACAGGACAGACTCCACCATCCCTGCGGTCCTCGCGTAGGCGGTCGAGCACCCGAGCGGGTGGTCGGAGAGGAGAAACGTCAGCCAGGAGAGGACGCCGATTCCCGCACCGACGATATATGGCGACCAGGACGCCATCGTGAAGCATTCGAACATATTCATCCTCAAAGGATATACAGGAAAACGACGTCCCTGGATATAACCCTCCGCATCAGGGTGCGAACCCTGCCCGCTGGTAGGCAGTAAACCCGCCTCCCAGGTTGCTGACATGGTCGATCCCGTTCATCTTCAGGATGCTCGCCGCGATGCTCGCCCTCTGGCTGCCACGGCACATCGCGATGTAGTGCCGGCCCGGATCAAGTTCCGCATGCCGTGTCCTCAAGTCATGCCAGGGGATATGGATCGAGTTCTTCACAGCTGAAGCCTCTCTCTCCTCCGCGGACCGTACATCGATCAGGACCGCGTCACCCGATCCGATACAATCGGCGGCCTCTGCAGGAGAGATCACCGGGACACGGCTGATCGGCAGAGCGGCTGTCCCCCAGGCGAGCATCCCCCCCTTCAGGTATGCCGCGACCTGGTCGAACCCGACCCGCCGGAGCTGGAGCGCCGCCACGTTCGCCTGCCTCACGTCCTCGGTGACGAGCAGGATCTCCTTTCCTGGCGGGAGTACCCACCCCGACTGGGTGGAAAAACTGCCGGAGATATCGATATGCCAGGTACCTGGTATATGCATCCCGGAGAATGCCTGGTAGCTCCGGACGTCAAGAAGGACGGTACCAGGTGACCCGGTCCGGTCTGCGAAAGGTTTCGGTTCCACCGGCTCCGGGTCCGGGAGGGTACTCATCAGTGCCGGCCCGGCCCTGTTGATCTCCGAACACCGGGAGAAGTGATCAGGTGCGGCCGGCATGTCGGAGGTGAGTGCCCTGATGAACTCGTCGCGGTCAGCGATCTGCAGGGCATAGTTGTACTTCTTCTCGTAGCCGACCGTGCTCGTCCTCTTCGCGGCCATCGCCCGCCCGCACAGCGATCCTGCCCCGTGGGCCGGATAGACCTCGCATTCGTCGGGGAGGGTCATGATCTTGGTGTGCAGGTTGTCATAGAGCGAAGACGCGAGCTCCTTTGCCCTGCCCGGAAAGAGATCGGGGCGACCGACGTCGCCCACGAAGAGCGTGTCTCCGGAGAAGAGGGCGACAGGCGTATCCCCCCTCGAGGTATCGGTCGCGATGTAGCAGATGTGCTCCGGGGTGTGGCCGGCAGTCTCGATGACCGAGAACCTGATATGCTCGAGCTGTATCCCGTCCCCCTCTGAAAGGGCGACATGGGGAAACGCACAGTTCCCCGATTTTGGCGCGTAAATCTCAGCCCCCGTCGATTCGGCAAGGTCGAGATGGCCCGATACGAAGTCTGCATGCAGGTGCGTCTCGAGGATATGGGTGATGGAGAGCCCCATCTGCTGTGCGGCATCCAGGTAGCGCCCGATGTCGCGCTCGGGGTCGATGACCGCACACCCCCTGTTCCCGGCAACGATGTAGGAACTGTGGGCGATGCCGGGGACGAAAAACTGCTGGATTATCATATGGTGTCTATCAGACGAGGAGGTAAATCAGCGTTGTGGCAATGACGATAAAGATGACCGTCAGGACTCCCCCGGGCTTTGCATAGTCCCGCGGAGAATACCCCCCCGGGCCCATGAGAAGGGCGTTGACCTGGTGTGTCGGGAGTATGAAGGAGTTCTGCGCCGAGACCGCGACGAGGAGGGCGGCGGCACGGGGATCGATCCCCATACCGGCACCGGTGAGCATAACGAGCGGGACGAGCAGCACCGTTGCCGCGACATTCGATATGACGAGCGAGAGCCCGGTTGCGAGGACGGCGAATGCGGCCAGTATGAAGATCGGGTGGGCGCCGGCAAGGGTTTCTGCCAGGAACCCCGCAATGAGCGCCGCCATCCCGCTCTTCTCCATCGCGATCCCGATCGGGATGAGACCGGCGATCAGGATGATCGTGCGCCAGTCGACGGCACGGTACGCCTCGTCGGCAGTCACGATGCCCGCAAGAACCATCAGCGCCGCGCCGGTCAGCAGTGCGAGCGAGATCGGCACGCCGGTGAAGGCGAGCGCAAGCGACCCGGCAAAGATAAGGACTGCTGCAAGCCCCATCCGGTCACGGACCCCCTCCCCTTCAGGGGATGTGAGCAGGAGGAGATCCGGGTGCCCTGAAAAGAGGGCAAACGTATCCCACGATCCGAAGGCGACGATGGTGTCGCCTGCCACGAGTGGTAGATCTGAGAAGTCTGCCCGTGACTCTGACTCCCCCCTCAAAAAGATGATCGGCTCGATGGAGAACCTCTGGCGGAACCGCACCTCCCGCAGGGTCTTTCCCGCGATGGACGCCCTTGGCCGGACGATGAGCTCTGCAAATCCGTACCCCTCGCTGTCGAGGATCCGGGCCAGGGCACTCTCCCTGCCCGTGGGAATGCACCCCGAATCCCTGATAAAGCGGTTGAAATCTTCCTCGGGGCCGAGGAACGCCAGTTCCTGTCCGGCTTCGAGGCGGGTGTACCGCGAGGGGGCAATCGTCATCTCGCCGCCATCCCGCATGGCGAGGAGATGGAGACCGTACAGGGCCTTGAATGACGTCTCGTCACGGGTTTTTCCAGCAAGCGGCGATGATGCAGGGAGCACGCAGGTCCTGACCGCGTTTTCGATACCCCATATCTCGGCGACTGTCGGCCCCGCCTCTTCCGTCTCTTTCCGGGGGAGGATCCGGTCACCGAAGAAGGCGAAGAGGAATACTCCTGCCAGGAGCAGGGGGATTCCTACAGGGGTTACCGCGAAGAGTGAAAACGGCTTCTCCCCTGCCTGGACAAGGAGATCATTGACCACGATCAGCGGCCCTGATGCGATCATCGTCACGGTCCCGCCAAGGATGGCGCAAAAACCCATGGGCATGATCAGCCGGGAGACGGGGATGCCAGCCTGCTTCCCGATCCTCCTCGTCGCCGGGAGGAAGAGGGCAGCCGCCCCGATGTTCTGTATCATGGCCGAGAGGAGCCCGACGGTTCCTGATATCGTCGCGGTGATTCTCCGTTCGTTTGTTCCCGCGTACTGTACGATGGCTCGTGCAAGGCGCGACGCGATACCTGTCCTCTCGATCCCGTAGGCAAGGACCATCACCGATGCCATCGCGACGACGGCGTTCGAGGCAAAGCCCGATATCGCCTCGACGGCCGTGATTGTGCCGAGCCAGGCAAGTGAGAGTGCCGCCAGGATCGCTACGAGATCGATCCGGAGCCTGTTGCTGACGAGGAGTACGATCGTTGCCGCAAGCACGATCCCGACGAGGAGGATATCTGTGTCCATTGGAGCAATAGGCTATACGGGGCACGGGAAAAAAAGGTTGTCCATGCTGGATGGACCGGTCGGGGGGCCGGTCTTTCATCTGCCATGTTCATTTTGTATCGTGTGTCTTGATGAGGATCGCGCGAAAGAAAAAACCCGGGCTCGTCCATCCTGCCTGAACGAAGAGATTCGTCCAGTTTTGGAAAAGGTGTTGTATCCGGGTGCAATCGGCGTCTCCCGGATCCGGTGGATGTGTTCCGGGGAATTTTTTCTGTCAGGCTCTCATGAAACGACAAAAAGAAGGCCGATCCCACGGATTCGAAGAGAGGTATCTTCGGCCGACCGGGGGATGGGAAAGGGACGGCGTCTCCCGGATCCGGTGGATGTGTTCCGGGGGATTTTTCCTGTCAGGCTCTTATGAAACGACAAAAAGAAGGCCGATCCCACGGGTCCGAAGAGCGGGAATTCCAGCCCAGCCCCGGAGGTGTATCGGGTGATCATGTTTTTCTTCTCCGGCCCGATACAGAGTAGCTGGTAGAACCAGGTAGCGTGATGATCTCATGATTCGAAAGATTGTGACAGGAATGGTCCTCCTCCTTCTCCTCTCCGCCACGGGCGTCCCCGTCATGGCGGCCGGTGGAAACGGGGACGGTTCGGGTGGATCGGGAAACGGTGGCGACGATTCGGCAGGAAATGCCGGGAACGGTAGCGGCGGGCCTTCAGGGAACGCGGGAGACGGCGGACAGGCCACACCCGGACCGGAGGGTCCGCAGGCGCAGCCATTACAGGAAGAACAGAAACGCCAACAGCAGGAGACGGTCGATCAACCCGGCGTCCAGATAAACCAGCAGGACCGGGACCAGGACCAGGGCAGGACCGGGGTCGATACGACTGCCGAACCAACGAGCACGGGCGCCGGACAGCAGGGCAACAGGGACCTCTTCCTCGAACGGCTCAGCCTGCAGGAAGAGCGTATCGCCCAGGCACAGGGCCGGCAAAAGGCTCAGGTGGATGTCGCACTCTATGCATTTTCCAGTGCGGGGGATGTGACCGCGGGCGCCGGCCCCGAATTCAACCGGCTTGCAGGAGTTATCAATGCATCCCGTGCCGCAACCAACCAGGCGGAATACCATGTCCAGACCCGGAGCTCCTTTTCGCGGATGCTCTTTGGCGGAGACCAGGACGCTGCCGGGCAGCTCATCCAGCACGCAGACCAGAACCGGCAGCATATCGCGCTCATGGAACAGCTCGTGGCAAACTGCTCGGCATGTGACCCGCAGGTGAAGAATACGCTCATGGAGCAGGTGCAGGTGCTTTCGCAGGAGCAGAACAGGCTCACCGCCATCGGAAGGCAGGAACAGGCTGATCGGGGGCTCTTCGGGTGGTTATTGGCCGGATCGGGCAGCACGACCGGCACCGGGCAGGCCGTCGCCCTGACCGATGACGAGCGGTACTGGATGACGTTCATGCGGGAGGAAGAGAAACTCGCCCGGGACGTCTATCTCGTTCTTGGAGCGAAATGGAACCTGCCTGTCTTTACCAACATCGCCAGAAGCGAGCAGACCCACATGGATTCGGTACAGACCCTCCTCGACCGGTACGGGGTTGACGACCCTGCAGAAGGCCGGGCACCGGGCGAATTCGAGAACCCGGACCTCCAGGCACTGTACGATGACCTGGTCGCACGGGGAAGTGTCTCACCGGAAGAAGCGCTGAAAGTCGGGGTTCTAATCGAGGAGATTGACATCGATGACCTGAACACGGCGATCGCAACAACAGAAAAAAATGACATATTGAACGTGTACATCAACCTGCTGCAGGGATCACAATCGCATCTTGAAGCATTCCAGCAGAACCTGGCGAGGTATTGAGAACCAATTATCATTTTCCCATGAAATTGGCCCTGGCCATTCTTTTTTTTCCTCATCCTCTTCGTCTTTACGTGAATCAGGTCACTCCCTGGGGGGAAATCCTGGCTCTTTGCTAGTGTGTGAGGATCCCTCATCATGCAGACACCCAGGCAGGATATTGCCCCGTACCCCCACCAGGATGGATGCCGCCGCCCCCGGAAATACCGCGAGGCTGATTCACAGTCAAAATTTGAGCAATTGGGGAAGAGTTATGTGATGGCGCCCAGGCGGCGGATCAATGACTGAGTCCGGATTCCTCTGAAGAACAGGTAATTTTATTCCCCCACAGGAAACAGCGAGTAAACAAAATTTTTGATGCCCCCCTTCTGCTGTGAAAAGCCCGACAAAAGAGTGCGGATGACTGACGGATTAAATATTTCACAGCGCCAATAGAGTAGAGGACAAATCTTTTTTTGTCCGTATTGTCCATATAAGAACCCATCAGGCACCCCCGTAGTGTAGTGGTCAATCATACAGGACTTTGGATCCGGTGACGGCGGTTCGAATCCGCCCGGGGGTATGCGGGATACAATTTTCGCCCGTTCATTTGCCCCAGGAATCCAGGTACCATCGCGGTGAGGAAAACCCGTCATGGTCAGAAAACACCCTGTTTGCCCGCCTCCAGCTCCTCTCTACCTGTTCAGGTGCGCCCGTCTCCTCCGCATGTCAGTACGACCAGACATTTAGATGATTGCACGCAATGAATGGAACATGAGCGACATCTACCCCTTATCACTCTTTTTTCCCGCCATATGACCTGACATGCTCCCATGCCCGGTGATACAGCGGATGCTTCTTTTTATCGGTGTAGAGCGAGGGATCCTCCCGTCCGAAAACCTCCCGGTCTTTCCCGACAGGGCATACCTTGATGCAGATCCCGCATGGCGAGATGTAGCGTCTCCCGAGCGCGAGATTGTGGGAGAGGCAGGCCCGCTTGTCGGTCAGCCCCTCCGGGTAGTCATCCTCGTCGAGAGCACCCGCCGGGCACATCTCGACACACTTCATGCACCGGGTGCAGAGATCCTCTTTGATGAGGGGATCGGGAGGCAAAACTGCCGTCGAGAAGACCGAGCCGAAGCGTACCCTTGGGCCGTATTCGGGGGTAAGGAGCGTATTGTTCACACCGAACGTCCCGAGGCCCGCGAGGAGCGCTGCATGCCGGTGCGAGAAGAACGCCACCGGGTTCTCACGGAGCACCTCCCCTGCACCATACCCGTCCCGTGGGATGAAGATCGACGGGTACCCGAGTTCCGTGAGGAACTTCGCCAGCCGGTAGGTGTACTGGTCAAGCAGGATGTTTACCGTGGTGTAGAGCTCGTGGTAGTGGATCGAGGGTGTGCTCTCGAGAACGGGGAGGGGTACCGGCAGCCCGATGACGATGACCGATCTCGCCTCAGGGTAGATGGAGCGGGGATAGAACTCTTCAGGCATCCATGGCAGAAAAGGGGGGTCTTCCCACCGTTCGACCGATGCAACCCCCACGAGGGGGATCTCCATCTCCCGGCATCTGTCTAGGAGGATCTCTTTTAATTCTCGGTTCATGGTTTCCTGAAGAAAAGAATGCGTGTGCGCGATAATAAATGCAATCCAGGTCGGATCGATGTGGTGGAATCCACGAAAAAGGCGCCTTTATCGGGATCCCCCTGTTTCGTTCATCAACCTGTGGTATTCTCGTTGTGCCTGCGGTTTCGTGCGTGGTGAACCCGGTATCGCCCGGTACCGGTGGAAGGAAGGTTCAGAAGAAGAATCCTCTTCACATACCTGGTATTCCAACAGGATTGCCGGGATTGATGGACGCGGAGTTTTTTAGTCCCCACGGGACCGTATCCACCAGAGGACCAGTATTATTACGAGAATAACGAGGTTTATCGTGCCGAGGGTGGTGAATACCGGGTCATTGAAATAATTCCCGGGGAGCATGCCGATGGGAAACAGCATGAGGGATATCCCTGCGGAGAGAACCGACACCAGGCAGAAAGCAGGAAATGACGGGGAATAGCCCGGTGCGGCAAAATTGGCATAGAGGGGCTGGGCCAGGGACCAGGTTCCATACGCTATGACAAGGACGGATGCTGTAAACGCAACTGTCACCGGCACCGCCAGTCTCCCGAGTGCATCCCACCGAATCAGGAGGTAGAGAAGGGCGACCGGCGATAAGCCCACGAATGCCGAGATCCAGGTTGTTGCTCCTGCCATGAGGCCATACGGCGGATCGAAACCGGCAAGGACGAGCGATCCGGGCATGGTTATGAAGAGGAGAACACAGACTACCAGGCAAAACTCGATCGTAAGCCTTCGTCCGCAGGGAGAGATCGTCATACTGTTGTCATGGAACAGGTTTGCGGTCAGGTCTGATAATATCCTTCCCGCGAAAGAGCCCCGGGAAATGTTCAAACCGGATAAAGTCAAAGGGGTGTACAATGGAACTGCTTGTCTGCCCACGGTGCGGAGGGGAATTTTACCTGTACACCGGCTGTTCCTGCTGCGGCCCGCCGTCCGGTCTGCATTACTGCCCCGAGTGCGGAGCGGTCCTTCAGGGCATGAAGCGATCCTGCAGTTACATGGATGGCTGGGAATTCGATTAGATCAGGATTCCAAACTCCCTGGATCCGCAGCGAAACAGTTTTTTCCCATTCGGGACAAATTCCCTGTAGGAGGCAGGCATTTGAGCAAATACCGGCTGGTCGATGCAGAGACCGGGATGACGCTTCGCCATTATGTCCGGACGCTTCAGGAGGCGGACCGGGAACGGGAGTGGTACGAGCAGGAGACAGGGAAGGAGATCCGGATCGTCAAGATATTCGATGCCGGGCTTTTTCATGAGGCATCTGGAAGGGAAAAGTCTGATTGAGGTTGCCTTTTTCTCCAGGCCTGCTGGTAATCGGACGATGAAGGCAGGAGTCTCGGATGTATCTTTTCCCATCCCCTGACCGGCCGGCGGTTCTCAAGATTTCTCCTGTATCATCGTGATATCAAGCGGCGTTCCCCACTGCTGGATGGTATACATATCCTCCCGGATTACTCCCTCGAAGACCACCGAAATACCGTTCTCCTGGTATTCTTCCGGGAGGTTGAGCGGCAGGTACTCCGAGCCGTCACTGGCTATGATCCCGTAGAAGCCGCCTTCGAGGTCGATATAGACCACCGTGCCGGCTCCGCTGACCTCATTTGGGTTCTCCGCAGGAATTGTGCATCCGCTTGCGAGGATGAACGCGATACTTGCGAAGCAGACGATGATTGCGATCGGTTTCATCACCTGTTGATTCTTCCCGGGCCTCATCAATGTAACGGAGGCTTTGCAGCTGCATGTGCAATCGGGATCCGGTTCTCGCGTTTATACCATATACCGAAGCTATGTTGTCCGGTCAAACGGTATGGATTGATACATTCTATTAGAAAACTTTATCAGTTATAGAAGGCAACTTCCTTCTACCACTATAAAATGTGGCTGGAACATTACCATGATTGAAAAACGTATGCGTTGGGGGATTGCCACCCTGTTGTGTCTTCTCCTGCTTGGAATCACACCGGTGGCAGCTGCTGATTCCTCGGGGGCGGCGACACTGGCAGAGGATCCCTTTGCACCGGTAAACTTCACCTGGGTCCTCATCTGTGCATTTCTGGTGATGCTCATGCAGGCGGGCTTCGCCATGGTCGAGACCGGTTTTACCCGTGCAAAAAATGCGGTCAACATCATGATGAAGAACCTCATGGACTTCTCCCTTGGATCGCTTGCCTACTGGGCAGTCGGTTTTGGGCTCATGTTCGGGACCGCAAGCGGCATTACAGGCCTCATCCTTGGCCTGGACGGCTTCTTCCTTGTTGGAGAGAGCTATGACGTCAGTACAATCGAGCTCTGGTTCTTCCAGATGGTATTTTGTGCGACTGCAGCCACGATCGTCTCCGGGGCCATGGCTGAGCGGACAAAATTCTCGACCTACATGATGTACAGCGTGATAATCTCTGCACTCATCTACCCCATCTATGGGCACTGGGTATGGGGAGGCGGCTGGCTCATGGCAAGTGACTTTATGGTAGCTCTCGGCGGCGGATACGGCGTCCTGGACTTTGCCGGATCCGGTGTGGTCCATGCGATCGGAGGATTCGTGGCACTGGCTGGTGCACTTGTCCTCGGCCCCCGAATAGGAAAGTACAGGAAAGACGGTACCCCTGTGGCTATCCCGGGTCATAGCATGACGCTTGCAATGCTCGGGATCTTCATCCTGTGGTTCGGTTGGTTCGGTTTCAATCCAGGCAGTACGCTTGCGGCAACAGAACTGCGGATCTCCATCATCGCTGCCAACACCTGTCTTGCAGCGGCTGCGGGAGCGGTTACCACCATGTTCATCACGTGGTGGCGCTTCGGAAAGCCCGATGCCAGTATGGCAGGAAACGGTGTTCTTGGCGGACTGGTCGCTATCACCGCACCGTGTGCCTGGGTGAGTCCACCTGCAGCGGTGTTGATAGGAATCATTGCCGGGTTCGTGGTCTACCTGGGTGTCTGGGTGATGGACTGGAAGTTCCATATCGACGACCCTGTTGGTGCGGTCTCGGTCCACGGGTTCAACGGCCTTTGGGGCCTCCTGGCACTCGGCCTGTTTGCCGATGGAACCTACGGTGTGTACACCACTGAAGGACCAATGGTCGCCGGGTTACTCTTTGGCAATGCAGGATTCTTTGCTGTCCAGTTGATAGATGCGGCGGTGGTATTCATATGGGCCTTCGGCCTTGGATATATCATGTTCAGGATCCTGGACCGTGCGGTTGGAATACGCGTAACCCCGCAGGAAGAAGTAGACGGGCTGGATATTGGCGAGCACGGTGTTGCGGCATACCCAAACTTCGTATTGACCGAGCCCGCTATTGACGGAGAGATACCATGAAAAAGATTGAAGCGATAATCAGGACCGTGAAATTTGAAGCGGTCAAGACAGCCCTCGAGAGGGAGGGAATCGAATCGATGACCGTGAGCGAGGTGAAGGGCCGGGGAAAACAGAAAGGGATCACCCAGCAGTGGAGGGGTGCCGAGTATGTTGTCGATATGATTCCAAAGACCAAGATAGAGATAGTCGTCGACGACATGGTTGCGGGGAAGGTCGTCGACCTCATATGTGACGTGGCCGCCACCGGCTCCATCGGGGACGGAAAGATCTTTGTCATCCCCGTGGAGGATGCAATCAGGGTCCGCACGCGGGAGCACGGTCCAGGTGTCCTGTAACCCCCGGAAATTTCATGCAACGCCTCTCGTAGCGGGTTGGGAGAATATCTCCTCTCCCCTCCCGTTCGCCTCGAACCCGGAATAACCAAGAGATCCATTCGCGTCTTCCGGTATTCCGTGCAGTATCCTGATCCACCGGACATATGTTCAATACCAATTGCAGACCAGCTGAATGGTACATGGAACATGATATGACAGACCTGGTCAAGGGCTTTCTCTTCGCTCCCGTCGAGACCTTCGGGACGGTGAAGGGTACCGGCATCGGCGATGCCCTGAAGTACTTTCTCGTCATTCTGCTCATCAACATCATCCTCTCATCCATCGTCACCCTCGTCATCGCCAGTACAGCATTCACGGTGATTGAACAGGTGTTTTCCGGTCTTGGAATCGCCATGCCGCTGGCCGCAGGGGCGGGGATCATCATCTGGGCCGTCATCATGGTCGTGCTGATGATCCTTTTCGCCTTCATCGCAGGCGCCTGGCTCCACCTCTGGGTATACGTGCTCGGCGGGAGGAGAGGATACGCCGGGACGATGAAGGCCGTGCTGTACGGTGCCACCCCGTACATGTGTATCGGGTGGATACCAATCATCGGCCCGTTCGTCGGTGGCCTCTGGTCGGTCGTTGTGGAGATCCTCGGCATCCGCGAGTTGCATGGCATCTCCACCGGGAGGGCTGTCGCCGCCTACCTCGCAGCAGTCATCGTACTCTTCATCATACTCGTCCTGATTGCGTCCTATTTTGTCATCGCAACAGTGACCGTGACCCCTGCAGGGCCGGCGTGACACTCTTTTTTTGCCCTTCGCTATCTTGTGTGGGGATGATCCCTCATTATGCAATCACCGGGTTTGTTCGTGCCCCCGTACCCCCAACAGGATGATTGCCGCCGCCCGAAATAATACCGCGAGGCTGATTCACAGTCACAGTTGAGCAATTGGGTATGAGTAATGTGAGGGCGCCCCGGCGGCGGATCATATGATGAAGTCTGGATGCCTCTGAAGAACAGGTAATTTCATTCCTTCTACAGGAAACAGCGAGGGGGCCTTTTTTGTGCAGAGATGGCTCTGCCATCCGCATCAACGAATATGCACGGGTCATCGTGGAAAAGTCGTCAGCATACCCTGTTGCACGTGCAAATGGCCACACCATTTTCATTTTTGTATCTCTCTCAATGAGGACCATGTGGCTCTTCAGAGCCAGGTACCCGGGACCAGCACAAAACCTCATGGAGAGGAAAACCCATGCGCCCGGCAGGGTATTCGTGATCTTAAAAAGGAGAAGCTGATCCTCTGATTGTGTGCAGGTCAGAGGGGTCCGTGCATTGGTACACCGGAGATCTACTGTCCGAAAGCTGCGCTGTGGCAAGGATTGGTCGCATGCCCACAGCACAGGATCATCTGCTCCAATCAGTAATAAATTTTTTTAAAATTGTAATACTTGGTAAATAATTAATTTGTAAATTTAATAATACCGTCCCGGGAGATTGGACTCTCCGATTCTTCCTCATGGCATCTCCAGGGAGAAGAGAGCGGCGTGGAACCGGAGCCCGGTGGAAAAAAGATTCGGTTATTCTTCCGACTCAGAGATTGCGAGCTCGTACATCCAGTCCATCAGGCGGTGACACTCGCGCACGCTGCACTCGAGTTCACAGCCGATGCAGGGGATAAGTTCGTCCCCGGCCATGATCAGGGCTGGCTCCACGGGCCTTCGCTTTGCCTTGAGAATGAATGTCTTGATCCCGTTTTTCCTGAATTCGATCCTCTCGATGAGCCCCGAATCAAGGAGTTTTTTCACAATACGCGAGCATTTCCTGCTGTCCACATCCAGTATCTTCCAGAGCTCGCTCTGGAGCACGCCGTCGCTCCTGGACTGGATAACCTTGAATGCCTCCTCGGGTTCGGACATGGTTCTTTCAGATATGTGGGGAGATCGAAAGGATGTTGTTTCCGCGAATCACCACTGTTCCGAGGCTCCTGCCCCTCTGATCATTGACATACTCGATTGTATCATCCATGTGGATGTTGAGATACTCATCCACAGCTACCAGTCTACCCTGCAGTTTTCTCATGTCGTCCTTTATCTCGACAGTAATCTTCGAATCGACAAGAGAAAATACCTTTTTGATAGGCAACACGATCCCGTTAACCATCTGCCTCTATGTGTGATGGCAGACTATATAAGTTTCTTCAAGTGGCATAAAACAATTTAACTTGATTTAGCACAGAGTAATCAGGCATGAAATCCGTACCCGTCCTGATCTGCGCATCACTCCTCCTTATCATGGCCGGTTGCACCACAATCGGAGAGCATCCGGCCGGGACAGTCACGTTTACCGACGATTGCGGCACAACCATGGAGATAGCTGCGCACATTGAGCGGGTGGTATCGCTTGCACCGAGTGAGACAGAGATCTGCTGTGCGGTGGGAGGCTGCCCTCTCCTGGTGGGACGCACCGATTACTGCACGTATCCTGCAGAGGCGGCGGCAGTGGAGACGGTGGGTGGCCCGCGCACCTTCTCGGTCGAGAAGGTGATAGGTCTCGAGCCCGACCTTGTCCTCGCCACGACTGTCACCGACAGTATCCGTGTCCAGGAGATCCGTGCGGCAGGTCTTCAGGTGGTCGTCTTCAGGCTGGAGACGATCGAGGATATATACCGGAATATGAAGGTCCTGGGGACACTTCTCGGCACATCGGACGATGCTCTCCTCCTGGTCCGAGACCTCTCGGCGCGCGAGGCAGAAATCGAATCTGCCTCGTGTGGTGGAGAGCCCGTGAGAGTACTCTATGTGCTCTGGGACGAGCCCCTCTACGTGGCCGGGAACAATACCTTCCAAAACGACCTCATCGTCCGGGCAGGAGGCGTAAACATCATGTCCGATGTCGAGGGATATGCGACGGTCTCCGAGGAATCGGTCGTCAACCGCGCCCCGCAGGTGATCATCGCGTCCCGTGAGCACACCTCCGGCCTCGCGCGGATATCTGACCGTCTCCTGTCCAGGCCCGCCCTCGCAGAGGTGCCGGCGATAAAAGAGAACCGCATCTGTGAGATGGAGCCCGACCTGGTCAATCGGCCCGGCCCCCGGGTAATCAGCGCGCTGGAGATGTTTTCCCGATGCATACACGCCTGAATGGCCGGCTCGTCATCGCCACCCTGTGCCTGGTGCTGGCGGCTGCCATGCTTCTCGGCGTGGTGGTGGGGGAGTCCAGGATCTCGTTTACCCGTGCAATGGCTATAATCGGGAGCACGTTTCTTCCCATCCCCGCCGACTGGAGCCAGTCCGAAGAGTCGATCATCCTCCTGATACGACTGCCCCGGGTCATCCTGGCCGCCCTCGTGGGAGCGGCCCTTGCAGTATGCGGGGCGGTTCTTCAGAGCCTGTTCCGGAACCCGATGGCCGATCCCTTCCTGCTCGGGATATCCAACGGTGCGGCACTCGGGGCGTCGATCGTGCTCGTCACCGGCGTAGGCTACGGAGCCGGTATACTGGGAGTCCCGGTGGCCGCGTTCGCCTTCGGCCTTGGAACGATCTATATCGTGTACGAACTGGCACGGGTGGGAAACAGGGTGCCGGTCACCACGCTCCTTCTCTGCGGGATCGCCGTTGCCGCCTTCATGTCTGCAGGAACCTCGTTTCTCCTCTTTCTCTCGGGAGAGAACCTTCACCAGATCGTCTTCTGGCTGCTCGGCGGCATATCGGGGAGGGGATGGGACTATGTCCTTCTCCTCCTCCCCTTTGTCATCGGCGGAAGCGTTCTCTTCTTCTCCATCTCGCGGTCGCTGAACGCGCTCATGTTTGGAGAGGAATCTGCCCAGTACCTCGGCATAGAGGTGGAAAGCCTGAAGAAAATAATTCTTGTGGCAGTCTCCCTCGTAACCGGTGCGGCGGTCTCGGTGAGCGGCATCATCGGTTTCGTGGGCCTCATCACGCCGCACATGGTCCGGCTCTGGATCGGCCCGGACCACAGGATACTCATCCCCGTATCACTCCTCTTCGGGGCGATACTCCTTGTCATGGCAGACCTTGCCTCGCGGGTGCTGCTCGCTCCAAACGAGCTTCCCATCGGGATCATCACGGCCCTCTGCGGGGCGCCGTTCTTTGCGTACCTGCTGCGCAGGAGGGGGAGAGAGGCGTGACTATCATCGAGGCGCGGGATATCGGTTTCTCGTTCGGACGAAAGGCGGTGCTGAAAGGGATCGACCTGGACTGTCGTGACGGCGAGGTGCTCGGTATAATGGGCCAGAACGGTTCGGGAAAGACCACACTCCTGCGTATTCTTGCAGGGTACCTGCAGGCGGACAGGGGGAGCGTGAGGTATGGCGGACGGGAGCTCTCGGGGATGGACGCACGGGAGATGGCGAGGCTGCGGGCGGTCGTTTCGCAGGGGGTGGGTGCGAACTTTGACTTTCCTGTCGCCGACTACGTGATGCTCGGGAGAACGCCATACCTCTCCCGGTTCGGGCGGGAGGGAGTACACGACTATCGCATCGTCGAGCAGGCCCTCGGGATGACCGACACGACCCATCTCCAGGACCGCCCGGTCTCGCGGCTTTCAGGGGGTGAACTGCAGAGGGTGATGATCGCACGGGCCCTCTCCCAGGAGCCGAAAGTCCTGATGCTCGACGAGCCCACGTCGCACCTGGACATACGCCACCAGATGGAGATCATGGACCTGCTTGGAGATCTCTCGAAACAGATGGCCGTGATTGCGATCGTTCACGACCTCAACCTGGCAGCACGGTACTGCGGGAGGATCGCACTCCTCCACGAAGGAACCATCCATTCCTGTGGCCCGCCAGGGCAGGTTCTCGCCCCCGACACAATCCGGGAGGTCTTTGGAGTCCGGGCCTGCCGGGCCGAAGATCCGGGCACGGGTGGAGGGATCTTTTCCTTCTCCATTCCAGGCCCGGATACGGCCGGGAAGAGCCGTGTCCACGTCATCTGCGGGGGAGGATGCGGGAGGATGGTTCTCCACATGCTTGCGGGGAAGGGATACAGGGCAAGTGCCGGAATACTCAACGAAGGCGACATGGACCTGGAGGTGGCCCGGTATCTCGCAATCCCTGCACTTTCAGCACCACCGTTCTCCCGGATCGGGGAGGAGCAGGCACGCATGCTCGGAGAGACGTGCCTGGAAGCGGATGCGGTCGTTGTGGTTGCAATGCCGGTCGGGGAAGGAAATATCAGGAACCTGGAGGTTGCAGCGAACCTGCCGGCACACATCCCTGTCGTCCTCTATTCCCCGGAATGCACCCTTGAAGGTCTGGATTGTACCAACGGGAAGGGCGACCTCCTGTATGAACAGATCCAGGGGAGGGGAACTCTTGCATGCACCCTGGAAGAACTTGCGGCGGTACTGGAGAATACGGGAGGTACCTCCAGGCGGGAAGACACCGGAAGCTGAATCAGCGGCGATTCCGGCCGATGCGGTACCGGCCACTTAAAATACTCTTGGGATAATTTCAATGCATAAACAGGGGTGTTTTCATGACGAACAGAAAGGTCTTTTCCAGTGGACTGCTGCTCATCGTCCTTGTCATCGCAACAGTCGGATATGGTGTGGCCGAGGATGGCGTTGGCGGTGAAGTAGGGTATTTCCAGATCACATCGGACCCCTCGGGTGCAGGTGTCCATTTTGACGGTACCTACCAGGGAACATCGCCGGTGACGGTCCAGGTATACACCACGGCATCGCCAGCGCATACCATAAGCGTCTCAAAACCGGGCTACCAGACCTGGGTATCAGAGTACACGGGAAACCCGGGTGCAGGACAGACGATAACCATCCGGGCGACCCTCTCGCCGATACCGACCACCGAACCCACGCCCGTACCGGGCTCGGGGAAGGGGTACTATTCCATCACATCCTCGCCCCAGGGCGCGGATGTCTATTTTGATGGCACGTACAAGGGCAAGACGCCGGTAACCGTTGAGGTGTCGACCACCGGGACACCCGGCCATACCGTCAACATCATGCTGTCGGGATACCGGACATGGACCAATACCTACCCGGGAAATCCGTCCAGCGACCAGACGGTCTATGTGACCGCGTTCCTGACACCGGTGGAGAACTATGGCACCATCACGGTCCAGTCCTATCCATCGGTGGCCACTGCCGTTCTGGATGGGATAAGCTCACAGACCACGCCCTGTTCGTTCCATAACGTGGCGCCGGGTTCGCATATCATGACCGTGACAAAGGACGGTTACGGGGACTTCACAACCACCGTGATGGTGACGGCAGGGAAGACCACTCCGGTCACCGCCTATCTCTCGAAGATTGCGCCAACGAAAGGCGAAATGCATATAACCTCCGATCCCCAGGGGGCCCTTGTCTACATCGGCGGTGCGTATTACGGGATAACTCCCCAGATCGTGGGCGACCTCCAGCCGGGGTATTACGCGGTCCGGCTCGAAAAGGCCGGCTTTGAAGCCTGGAGCGATAACGTGTACGTGACTGCGGGGGAGTCGACCGACGTGAGTCACACCTTCTCGGTTACGCCGACACTGACGGCAACCCCGGTTCCCCAAACAGGAACCCTTGCAGTCTCATCCGAGCCTGCCGGCGCACAGGTCTTCATAGACGGCAGGTTCGAGGGGATTACTCCTGTCACGATACCCTCGATCGAGAAGGGGTCCCGAACTGTTCTCCTGAAACTGATCGGGTATGCTGACTGGCAGGGAAAGGTACAGGTGGATACAGGCCAGCAGGCAAAAGTCGATGCCACGCTCTCCCTGCTCCCACCGACTCCGACGGAGGCGGGTCTCGCACCCCTTCTCGTGGTCCTCTCCCTGGCAGGCGTTGTGCTTGCTTTTGCCGTGAAGAAGAAGTGAACCCTTTTTTTGATTCGTTGTCTGTTTGATCTCGTTGTGCCTGTCATGCAGAAGCGGGGTTTTGCATTTCGTGGTGTGCGGTAGTCTGTGGGCAGGATTGACCTGGTGGTTTTATCTGAAAATGTGTGCAGACAGGGGGCTGCCGCCCCCTGAACCCCTGCAGGCGATATCAGGCGGGCAGGGTTCGACCTGGGTGAGTGTAATGAACCTGACTGAAAATGTGTGCAGACAGGTGGCTGCCGCCCCCTGAACCCCTGCAGGCGATATCAGGTGGGCAGGGTTGACCTGGGTGAGTGTACTGAACCTGACTGAAAATGTGTGCAGACAGGGGGCTGCCGCCCCCTGAACCCCCGCAGGGGATTTCATGTGGGCAGGGTAGATTGGGATGAGTGTTCTGAACCTAACTGTAAATGTATGCAGACAGGGGGCTGCCGCCCCCTGAACCCCTGCAGGCGATATCAGGTGGGCAGGGTTCGACCTGGGTGAGTGTGTGGTGTATATCCTGATGTGTGGGAAAACAGGAATGCATTGGGAATGCTGACGGGGGGTTGCACCCCCCGACCCCCCGCAGGCGATGTCAGGTGGGCAGGGTTGACCGGGGTGAGTGTGTGGTGTATATCCTGATGTGTGGGAAAACAGGAATGCACTGGGAATGCTGACGGGGGGTTGCACCCCCCGACTCCCCGCATGCGATATCATGTGGGCAGGGTTGACCGGGGTGAGTGTTCTGAACCAGGAATCCCCCCGATACGGTTCTATCGCGTTGTTGGGGTGCGCCGCCTCTGGGAGTGTATGAGGATATGCAATCAGAGTGGTTCCATCTCCCCGCCTGCGATACCCTGTGGGCAGGGTTGACCTGGGGATTCTGTAAGATCCAGAACACTCCCCCATTACAGTCCTATCGCCATTTTGGGGACGCCGCAGCGGCGGGGGTGAACGATAGTGAACCCCCAGGAGCGTCTGAGATAATGGAAAGCATCTCTGTTTGTGAAGACAAGGGACTGCCGCCCCCTGAACCCCTGCAGGCGATATCAGGTGGGCAGGGTAGATCGGGGTACTGTAGGGTTGATCTTCGCTCCCCCCGATACAGTCCTATCGCCATTTTGGGGTTCGCTCAACGATAGGACGGAGTCCGGGTCCCCGGAGGGGAAGGGGCAAGCGAAGCGCGGCCCCTGGGAGTGTCTAAGGTTTTCCACGTGAATTGCACCCTCCTCCAGAAGCCGTCCTTCGTTCTTCCTGGACCCCCGCCTGCGATACCCTGTGGACAGCGTTGACCGGGAACACAACTCACACCGTCCGTATAAGTTTAATCTTGGGATATCGACGAATCGCTTGAAAAAAGGCTATATGAGAGAAAAACAATAGATCTCATTCAGGCAACGGTTCCCAGCGATCCTGGAGGGCTTTCTCAACGGCAGGGAGGGTGGTGTACTCCATCTCGTCGAGGGAGAGGCGGTGGGGCTCGAAGGGACCGTGGGCCCGGAGTATGTCCGCAATTTCGTTGCAGCGGGCCCTCACCCGGTCATATGCAGGGTCGTCGAACATGTCTGCGGGTCCGATCAGCCTGCCGTTGCATATCTGGAATCCCAGGCAGATGACCCTTGGGGGGCCGTCGAACCGGGTGCAGTTTGCGTCAGGGAGACCAACCGGCATGAAAGGCCCGTGATGGGATCCCCGCATCCACCCTGCCACGATGATCGGTATGCTGAAGGGGTCGATGATCTCTCCGACCGAGGGAAGCCCGCTCTGGCCACGCACGATCATGACCGGGTCGTCTTTTCCGACATACTTGCCTGCCATCAGGTTCAGTCTTTGGGTGCTCGTGGATGCCGCAACCAGGCCGTCCTTTCGCCACACGCCCTTGACGACATAGCGCGAAGGTGCACCGATGTAGGCGAGGAGACTGTAGGACTCCTCCGGTGTCCTGAACCGGATCACGCGTTTTGCGATCACGTCGTGGACCTCGAAGATGAACCCGTCATGCATGTTCGGGTCGATGACAAGGCCCGGGTTCGACATCGGGTCGGCGAAGATCTTGTAGAGGTAGAAGTTCCAGGCTCCGGGCTCGGTCTTGTCTGCCATGAAACAGAGAACCGGGTCGCTCCCCCGCTCCTCGAACTCCATCTCTGCAACGCCCGGCCCCATGCCCTTCACGTTTCCTGAGAAGGCGTCCGAAAGGATATCCTGCCCTGCACCGTAGAGTTTCATCTCCTTTGCGATATTGGCGCATTCCATGAAGACGCTCCAGGCAAGGCCATGGATCTCCGGATCGTCCTCGCCCCTGGTATGGGTCATGATCAGTTCCAGGTCGTCGCCGCAGTGGGTCACGAACGAATCGATGAGGAGTGTGCCCTCCTTTTCCTTAAGCATCTGCGCAGCTTTTTCCAAAAGCCTGGGATGTGTACGGGAATGCCCCGGGAAACTCCCCACATCAGCTTTGATCAAAGAGATAGTGGTCTTGGCCATAAAATCATCCAAGTAATAACATGGTTGGGACTTATTAAAATAATGGCGAAACGAGGATCGCGCCAGATTAAAAATTATTCCTCTGGTGCCTTCTCGTCTGTGTTATGGGAAAATGGCAGGTAGGAGACCTCCAGAATCCCATTCCGGAGGTTAATCTTCACGCTGTCCTCAACTGCGGGGGGGACCACCGCGCTCGTCCGGTACTGGCGTTCCTGGTCGGATGCCCAGATAAAGACCCTGTCGTCCCGGAAGAGCACGTGGATATCCTCCGGGGCCATCCCCGGAAGCTCGGTCAACAGCGTGACGTGGTCATCCAGCTGGTGGATCTCTATGTCAGGCTCGGTCGAGTTCCCCCTCGCCTGAGGATCCGGCCCGGGAAAACCGCCCATTCCCGGGATGATTATCTTCATCCCGATAAAGATGGGCAGCGTCTCTCCCTGCTCTGACATCTGCATGATGTGCCTTAACACATCCTCGAGGTTTTTGAAATTGTCGTATGGGTTCTCATTCATCGGTGTGGTGCTCCACAGTCAGACCCCCGTCAGGCTTTCAGCTCGTCTTCGAGCCTGCTGGTGAGCCTCTTTATCTCGTTGAAGTCCTTGGTCCTGCCAAAGGTCGCCTGCCTGATTTCTGCGGTATCTATCTCCTGCTCCCTCTGGAGCCCGGCCCGCCTGATCGCGGCTGCGGCATTCTCAAGGATCGTTCTCTGGTCCTGGTTGTACAGCATCTCCCAGGCCTGCCTCTCGGAGGCCTCGAGCGTGTCCTGGTCCAGTGAGCCTTTCACCTTTTTCTTCGCCTCGTCAAAATGCTTTCTGGTTATGCGCACGTTGACCGCGGCGTCGGTGATCTCCTGTTCCGGTTTGTCTCCCATGACCTGTATGAACTCTCTCATGGCGGCGAGTTTCGCCTCGCGGACCAGTGCCTCGATATCGGCACCGACGAAGTGCTCGGTCTCTGCAACCAGGTCGTCGATACTCACGTCTGCGGCAAGGATGGTCTCACCGTCCTCCAGGTATACATCGAATATCTTCTTCCTCCCCTCGGCATCGGGTGGAGGAACGTAGATGTGGCGCTCCATGCGGCCAGGCCTCATCAGGGCAGGATCGAGCATGTCGGGCCGGTTTGTGGCGCCTATCACGGTGACGTCCTTCAACTCCTCCAGGCCGTCAAGCTCGGTCAGGATCTGGCTGACCACGCTCTCTGTCACGTGCGAAGAGCCCATGTAGGTCCCCCGCTTCGGGACAAGCGCGTCGACCTCGTCGAAGAATATGATCGACGGTGACGCCTGCCTGGCCTTTCGGAATATCTCGCGGACGCCTTTCTCTGACTCCCCGACCCATTTCGAGAGCAGTTCCGGGCCTTTCACCGAGATGAAATTGACCTGGCTCTCGTTTGCCACGGCCTTTGCGAGGAGCGTCTTTCCGGTTCCCGGCGGCCCGAAGAGCAGTATGCCCTTGGGGGGCGAGGTCTTCAACTTCTCGAAGACGTCAGGGTATTTCAGCGGCCACTCCACGGCCTCCTGGAGTTCGGACTTCACATCGTCCAGGCCTCCCACGTCCTTCCAGCTCACGCTCGGGATCTCCACGAGCACCTCGCGCATCGCGCTCGGCTCGACGTGTCTCTTTGCCTGGTCGAAATCGTCGGAGGTGACCCTGAGGTCCTCCAGGAGTTCGCCGGGGATCTCCTCTTCGAGATCGATCTTCGGAATTATCTTTCGGAGGGCGTGCATCGCAGCCTCCTTCACCAGCAGTGCGATGTCGGCGCCGACAAACCCGTGGGAGGTATCCGCGTACTGCTCCAGGTTTACGTCTTCTGCGAGGGGGACACCACGCGTGTGCACCTGGAAGATCTCCATGCGGCCTTTCTTGTCAGGGATACCGATCTCGATCTCCCTGTCGAACCGGCCACCACGCCGCAGGGCGGGATCGATGGCGTCGGGGATGTTGGTCGCAGCGATCACGATCACCTGCCCCCGTGCCTTCAGGCCGTCCATCAGGGAGAGGAGCTGGGCCACAACCCGGCGCTCCACCTCGCCCTTGGTCTCTTCCCGCCTTGGTGCGATGGAGTCGATCTCGTCGATGAAGAGGATGGTCGGGGCATTCTCCTGCGCCTCTTCGAATACCTCACGGAGTTTTCCCTCGCTCTCACCATAGTACTTGC
>Ga0334884_1001531_pt1 | contig 33743 bp, 24 predicted proteins | sample GraSluR1_MG_7_FD_207215 | JGI IMG/M metagenome (GOLD analysis project Ga0334884, IMG submission 207215) | Sludge microbial communities from methane-producing bioreactor in Wageningen University, Netherlands - Granular Sludge_12_05 R1 | ecosystem: Engineered > Bioreactor > Anaerobic >... | reverse complement strand
CGCTGCCGCCCACGCCGGTGAACAACTCGATCCGCTCGCCGTCGGGCCCGAGCAGATAGGCGTCCAACTGTTCGGCGTAGGTATGGGTGATGGAGACTTGCACGTCGAGGTCGGCGACCGGCTCTTCATCGCGAACGATGATCTCGGAGTAGATCGTCCCGCGCGCCGGGATGACCTGCAACTGGTTGTTCGAGTAGCTGCCGCCGGGAAGGTAGATCGCCCGAAGGCACTCGTCGGGCAGAATGACCCCATCGCCGTTGAGATCGAACTGGGCGAACTCGGCGGCTTGCTCGTCGGTCCACTCCTGGGCGAACTCGGCCATCTCGATCTGGCCGTCGCCGTTGAGGTCGCGCCGGGCAAACCAGTCGGGCAGCCCCAAGGGCAGGCTGAGCGACGACTTCGACGCCTTGCGGGCCAGCCAGTCGGAAAGCTCGGTCCGCGTGATCCGGCGGTCGCCGTCCGCGTCGGCCGACGAGGCGTTCGGGCCCATGTTGCTCCACTCGTTGGGGTCGAGCACCCCATTACCGTTCACGTCGTAGCGCTGCATCATGCTGCCCGAGAGATACCACGTCTCGCGGCTGCCCGAGGAGGGCTCGCGCCGCCGCGTTTCGTCCTCGCGCCGGCGGCGATCGTCGGCCTCCGACGAGCCATCCCGCGAGTACGCGCCGCCCCGCGAAGAAGGCCCGGCCAGATAGCGAGGCAGATCGCCCGACTCGGCGAGCCGGCGCCGGGCGTAACGCTCGGCGATCTCGGCCAGGCTGAGACGCTGGTCGCGGTTGCGGTCGAACTCGAACGGATCGTCGCCCCACCGGCCCTCGCGCGCCTCGGCCCGGTCGATGTACCCGTCGCGATTGCGGTCGTGCTGGCGCAACCGCTCCGCCGCCCGCCGGAGATCTTCGGGCTCGACATAGACCAGCGACTCGGCCTCCTCGCCGAATTCGAGAACGGGCGGGAGATGGTCGACGTGCCCGAAGCCCGGAACCGCCGAATCGGCGGGCGCGGCAGTTTGCGGGGACCCGGAAGAGGTGCCCGCGCCGGGCGCGTCGCGCCGATCGGCCGAACCGCGGATCGCGCCCTCCAGGGCTCGAATCGAAAGCGGTCGCGACGGATTCAGACCCGCCGAGCGGGCCGCCCGCTCGATGTAGGGCCGGGCCCGATCGGAAACCTCATGGGGTTCGAGAAGCCCGTTCTGATTCGCGTCCATGCGGCGCATCATGGTGACGAAGAACTCCGAGCGACGATCACCGGAACCCGGCCCCGGCCCACCCTGCCCGTGGGCCTGGGATGCACCCATCGCCGCGAGGACAACGGCTACGATCGCAAGACGGAGGTGAGTCATGTCGCGACACCGTTGGTTGCACCGCGGAGCAGATCGGGCGTCTCGTCCCGAACCGTTTGCAGTCTATTATCGTCCCTTGAGCCCCCGCGCCAAGAATCGACCGACCGATCGTGGTTCCCTCGGGGGGCGGGCGCCATCTGGAAATCGCCTTGCCGGTCGCTTATCATGCGCGGGGACGGGGCACACGCTTGATCGACGACTCCCGACTACCCGAGGGTGCTTCCCATGCGGTCCCGACGCCGTCCGACGCGCACAGCCGCGGTTCTCTCGATGGTCTGGGCCTGCCTCGCGCCGAGCGCCGCGGGCGGCGAGCAAGAGGCGCCCGTGCCCGTCCAGGTGGGCATCAATCGACTGAAACCCGAGGTCGTCGGCTCGGTCGACGAGTTGATCCACGGGCGCATGCGCCGGTTTCCGCAGATCGAGTTCGTCATCGTGGGGATTGTCCACGACGGCAAGATCGTGCTGACCAAGTCGTACGGCACCGAGGTCGACGCGAAGTGCGCCTGGGCTTCGATCTCGAAGACGGCGACCGCCATGATCGTCATGCAACTGGTGGCCGAGGGAGCCATCCAGAGCCTCGACGACAACGTCTGGCAGTACGATCGGGCCTATCGCGACGGCATGCCCGACGCGCATCGCGACGCCCCGCTTACCCTGAGACATCTGTTGACCCACCGTGCCGGGCTGCCGCACAACGAGGGAGCGATCCACAACCGGGATTCGATTTGGACGGAGGAAGGCGACCGCCGGGTGCTCCGGCTGCGATTCCGCCCGGGCGACGAGTACCATTATTCCACCCAAAGCTCGGCCGTGCTGGGCGACGTGGTTCGAGCCGTCACCGGCAAGGCGTACCACGAGCTGGTTCGCGAGCGGATCGGCCGTCCCGTCGGCGCCGATTCGCTCGGCGCGCGCGAGCAGGACGATTCGTGGTCGTCGCCCGGGGCCTTTGTCGCGTCGACCATCGAAGACATGGCCCGCTACTCGATCGGCATCATCGAGAACACGTACGTCGCGTCCGACGTGCTCTTCGGCGAAATCTTGCGCAGCAGCCACGCGACCGGCGACGGCTCGTTCCAGGGGCTGGGTTGGCGGTTCTGCGGCAGCGGCGACGACCTCGTGGCCCATCACACGGGCTGCAACGGGAGACCCCAGGCCTACCTGCGCATCAAGCCGCGCAAGCGAGCGAGCGTGTCGCTGTTCTTCCGCTCGAAGGATTCGAAGACGCTCGGCGATGAGCGGATTGCCCTGGGGCGGGAGATTATGGAAGCCATCGAGCGGAGCGGCGATCCCGTCGACCCGATGCGGGCCGCGGTCGAGGCCGACTGGACCGCCCAGGAATCGCGTCGCGGGCGCTCGCCGGCCGACCCGGGCGCCATCCGCGATGCGTTCGCCGCCGCCGCGGCGCTTCGAGATTATCTTCAAGGCTCGATCGGGGTGGCTGGGGCCGAATCAAGTGAGGCCCCAGCCGGCGAGACGCTCGACCGCCTGCGGCGCCGCGCCGAGGCCGCCGATTCGATGAGCGAGCCGGCGCGGCGCGATCTGTACGTTCAGATTCGCTCGGCCGGCAGGAGCCTCGCCCTGGCGAACCCGGCGCTCGCCTCGAAGCCGCTCGTGTTCCTCAAGCGGCGGCGCTTCATCTCGCAAATGCTCCACGAGTATCTCGGCTATTACTACGACTACGGCGACATTGCCGGCGGCGGGGTGTATCGGCTCGAAGAGCCCGGACGCTCGATGAAGGCGCGCGACCTGGTGGGCGATCGGCTGCCCCGGGGCAACTACACGACCCTCTCGCTGTCGTACGACGCCGGGACGATCTACTTCGCCTTTGCCGAGCGAGCCGGGGCGAAGCCCGACTATTCTTCGCCCCGGCGGCGGTGCTTTCACGTGTTCGCCATGGATGCCGACGGCGGCAACCTGCGGCAGCTCACCGACGGCCCCGACGACGATTTCGACCCTTGCCCGCTTCCCGACGGCGGCGTGGCCTTTATGTCGACCCGGCGGGGCGGCTTCGGCCGCTGCCACAACCCTTGGGAGCCCCTGCCCGCCTACACCCTGCACCGGATGGACGCATCGGGCGAGAACGTGCGCGCCCTGTCGCTGCACGAGACGAACGAGTGGCACCCCTCCGTGCTGGCCGACGGGCGGATCGTCTACATCCGCTGGGACTACGTCGATCGCTCGGCCGCCAACTTCCACGGCCTGTGGGTGACAGGGCCCGGGGGATCGAATCCCGCCGTGCTGTTCGGCAACTACACGATGCGGATCAACGCCTGCTACCAGCCCCGCGCCATTCCCGGGTCGAACCGGGTCGTGTTCGTGGCCGGGGCCCATCACGCCGCCGTGGGAGGCTCGCTGGTGATCGTCGATCCGGCGCGCGTCGCGCTCGACCCCGAGACCGGGCACGACCGCTTCGACTCGCTCGAGGTGCTCACGCCCGAGGTGTGTTTTCCCGAGGCCTCCGGGTGGCCGTCGAGCTACTTCCACAGCCCCTGGCCGCTTTCGGAAGCCTGCTTTCTCGTGGCCTTCAGCTTCGATCCGCTTCCCGGCATGGGACCGCGCGTCGGGCAAGACACGCCGACGGGACTCTATTATTTCGACCGCTTCGGCAACTTGGAACTGCTCTATCGCGAGGAAGGCATCTCGTCGATGTACCCGATCCCGCTGAACGCCCGGCCGGTTCCACCCACGATGGCCGGCCCGACGGAACCGAGCCTGGGCGACGAGGGCGAACTCGTGCTGACCGACGTCGGCAGGAGCCTTATGCCTCTGCCCGTGTCGCGGCCCATCCGCGAGCTTCGGGTGTATCAGGTGCTCCCGAAGACCGAGACCCACGTGGCCAACCAGCCGCGCATCGGCTACGCGAACGCCGAGAGCGCCCGGATGCTGCTGGGCACGGTACCGGTCGAGTCCGACGGATCGGCGTATTTCCGCGTGCCGGCGGGCAAGCCGCTGTACTTCCAGGCGGTCGACGGGTCAGGCCGGGCCGTGCAGACCATGCGGAGCGTGACCTACGTCCAGCCCGGCGAGCGGCGCGGATGCGTGGGCTGCCACGAACCCGTGGCGGCCGCCCCGGCGGTGCGGCGCCCCCTGGCGCTCGACCGTGCCCCGTCGTCCATCGCGCCCGGCCCCGAGGGCACGCGCCCATTCAGCTACGTCCGTCTCGTCCAGCCCGTGCTCGACCGCCACTGCGTGCGGTGCCACGACGGCGCGGCGGGTCCCGGCAAGAGCCGGCTTGCCCTCACCGGCGCGCCGAAAGACCAGTTCATTCTGTCCTACGAAAACCTCAAGCCCTACGTGCGCTGGTACGAGTGGGGCGGGAAGACGATCCGGCCCATCGCGACGATGCCGGGCCAGTCGGGCGCCGACGCGAGCCCCCTGGCGACGATCCTCGACGACGACGTCCACGCGGAAACGGTGCGCCTGCCCGACGACGACCGGCGTCGCATCCATGTCTGGCTCGACGGGAACGCGCCCTTCTACGGCACGTACGCACGCGAAGCTCGGCGCGCCCAGCTCGCCGGCCTGGACGTCCCGCCCCCGGCGGTCCAGTAGGCCGCAGCACGCACGGCGCGCTCGCGAAGAACGTCGACGGGATGTTGTTGAAACGCGGGCGATCCGTCACGGGCAACGGGCCAATACGCGCGTCACGGCGTCGGCTGAAGATACTTGCGCAGCGCCGCGGCCAGGTCGTGACCCAGGGCCCGGGCGCTTTCGACGGTTACGGCCGTGCCGGCCACGTCGGCATAGGGGATCTCGATCGTCGTTCCGATGAGCACGCCGGGCAACTGGGCGGTCCAACGGGAGCAACTCCGCGCCTCTTTGAGCGTGTTCCAAGCCTGGCCCCAGGGAAGGTTGTTCCGGGGATGATGGGCCAGCGGGCCGGTCTGCACCGCGTGCAGGATCCGCGAGAACTCCTGCTGGCGCTGCCAGGTCTCGGGATCGGGGTTGCCGACGAAGAACACCCGCTCGTTGCTGCTCGGGTTGTCGCCGCCGCCGCGGATCCAGGGGCAGTGCATGTCGACGGCCACGCGCAGCTTGCCCCGCGACCACTTGGGGGCGTACTCGCGAAGGGCCGCCACCGAGGGATAGATGCTCTCGCCGAGATAGTCGCGGTTGTGATCGTGGGGCTTGCGGTTCTTGCCCTGGTCGCCGTCCTCGACGCCGTCTTTGTCCATCAGGGGGACGACCAGAAACTCGACGTGCTCGCGAAACCACCGGCCGTCGTCCGTGTCGGCCAGCACCGCCTCCATGATTCCCTCGAGGGCCCAACTGGCCATCATCTCGCACGCGTGATGCCTGCAGGTCAGCAGCACCCGGTGCTCGGGCTCGCCGTCGAGCCGGCCCAGGCGGAGCCGCTCGTTCTTGCGTCCCTTGCGGGTGGTCGCGTGGTGTTCGACCACGAGGTGCGGGTTCTTTCGGTGGCGATCGAGGAACCGGTGAAGGTCTGCCTCGAGGTAAGGCATGGCCAGGCAGAAGCGGACCTCCTCGGCGCCGGCCGGAAAGGTATAGCCAAACGCGGCGCCGTCGCACCGGTCGGCTCCCAGCCAGGCCCACGTATCGCCCCCGTCAGTGCTGACGGCCGGTCCCCGGGCGGCGAAGACGTTCTTGTCGGTGAAGTGGAAGGCGAGCGTTCGGCCCGCCGCCCCGCGCACGCGAAAGTACCAGTAGAACCACCATCCCTCCGTGTCGCGAGGGTCTTGGCGCAGGTAGACGTCGTCGCCTTCGACTCGTTCGACGAGGATGTTGCCGCCGGGAAAACCGGCGTCGAGGACCAGGGGCGGTGACTCGGAGTCGTCGCCCAAGCCGCGTCGAAGGCGGCTGGCCGACGCGGCGGCGAGCGTCGCGGCCGCGGCCCGGGCAAGAAAACGTCGGCGGGGGAAGAGAGGTGTGTTTGTCATCGGGTCGACTCGAGTTCGAGGTTGCGCAAGCCGGCAGGCGCTCCATGATAGCAAGGCGGGCGCGCCGGTGAAAACGATCGTCTTTGGGTTTGCCGACCCGGCGGCGCCCCCCGGTTCGGGGCGCGCGGGGGACTGGTGACCCGTCTTGGGAGCGGAAATCGTTGACGGGCATCCCGCGCCGGCTTAGATTGAGAGATGGAAACTGGCCGTCCGCCGTTGGATTCCCTCTTTCTCGTGAGCCGAGCCTGCCATGACTGCAACACGATTCCGCCCGAATTCCGCCGCACGTCCTTTCAGGTTTGCCACGTCGAGCCCGGCGATGGGTTTCGCCCTGGTGATCGTGGTGCTACTGGGGTCGGCCGATTCGGCGCCCGCCCCGCAAGCCCAGCCGAAGGGGAAGAAGCTGCCCCCGCCGGTGGAGCTCGGGGGCAACGACCTGCTGACTTCGGACGGGGTCCAGTTGGCGGCGACCTTTTACCCGGGGACGCAAGGTCAAGACACGGTGCCGATCGTCCTGCTGCACATGGCCGATGGAAGCCGCAAGGACTACCTCGAGCTGGCCCCCGTTTTGCAGGAACAGGGCCACGCCGTGCTCGTGCCCGATCTTCGCGGCCACGGCGACAGCACACGCACGCGATTCGGCGGAACGGTCCGGCTCGACTCGAGGCGGGCGGCCAGTGTGATGTACTACGACATGGTCTACAAGGACATGGAGGCGCTGCGCCGGTTCCTGATCGACAAGAACGACGCAGCCGAGCTGAATCTCAACCGCCTGTGCATCGTGGGGGCCGAGATGGGGGCCGCCGTCGCCCTGTACTACGCGCAGAACGACTGGACCATGCCCCGGCGCGAGGCCGATCGGCTGGGCCCGCCCCAGGACGTCAAGGCGCTGGCGCTGATCTCGCCCGACTGGGCCTTTCCGGGCCTGCCCCTGAGCAAGCCGCTGGGCGACCCCATCGTGCGCAGCCAGATCGCCATGATGATTCTGGTGGGCAAGGAGGAGTCGAAGCCGTTGTCCGATGCCCGGCGCATCCATAAGCTGCTCCAGCGCCATCATCCGGCCGAGCGCCAGGACCTGTTCATCTTCGAGTTGCCCACGAAACTTCAGGGAACGAAGATGGTGGGGGTGAAGAGCCTGGCGATCGAAGTGGCCATCCACCGGTTCATCGAAGGGCACATGGCCCAGAACCGGTACTCGTGGGAGCAGCGCGGCAAGGGCAAGTGACGAGGCGACGCGCGATCGCTCCGGCTCAAAGCCCCATGACGTGGTAGCCGCAGTCGACGTGGATCGTCTCGCCGGTGACGCCGCTCGACAAATCGCCGAGCAGATAGAGCCCCGTGTTGCCCAGTTCCCGCGGATCGACGTTTCGTCCCAGGCACGACTTGCGCGCGGCGTGTTCGCGCATCTCGTCGAACCCCGACACGCCCGCCGAGCTGAGCGTTCGCATGGGGCCGGCGCTGAGGGCGTTGACGCGGATGCCCTTTCGTCCCAGGTCCCAGGCGAGGTAGCGGACGGTGTGCTCCAAGGCCGCCTTGCACACGCCCATCAGGTTGTAGCCGGGGATCACCTTCTCGCCGCCGAAATAGCTGACCGTGACGATCGACCCGCCGTGAGGCATGCGCCGAGCCGCCTCGCGGCTGACCGCCACGAGGCTGTAGGCGCTGATGTCCATGGCCAGGTGCCACCCCTCGCGGCTCGCCTCGACGTAGGGCTTGCGCAGTTCGTCGGGCGGCGCGAAGGCGATCGAGTGGAGTACGAAGTCGAGATGCCCGTAGGTCGCCTCGACCGCCTCGAACACTGCGCAAACGTCGTCGTCGCGCTGCACGTCGCAGGGCATGACCAGCTTGGGCTCGTGGGGCTCGACGAGCCGAGCCACGCGTCGTTGGCTCGACGGTCCGGGAAGATGGGTGAAGGCCAGCTCGGCCCCTTCGGCGAACAGGGCCTCGCTCATCGCCCACGCAATGCTCCGGTCGTTGGCGATTCCCAGGATCAGACCGGTCTTGCCGGAGAACATCCCCATCGTGGCCCCTTGTTCACCCGAAATCGCACTGGGCTAGTCGTTCGACGGCACGGGTCCCGCCAGCAACTCGTATTCCTCCAGCGGTGCCCTGTCGCCCCGGAGGACCTGCTCGCAGTTCATCCGCAATACGGGAAGCCGGCTCTCGATGAACCGCCGCGCGACCCGCTGTTTGCGATCGTTTCGGGCGCCTTGGCCCAGCAGCAGGTGTCCGCAGATCACGTCGATGGCCGCGTCGACCAGGCGCCGGCCCGAGAGATCGAGATACGACGCCGACTGCCCCTTGACGAAAGCGATCGCCTCGACCAGCCGCTTCCGTCCCTCGATCAGCTTCGCTTTGAGGTCGTCGAGCAGCGCGACGCCGTATTCGATCTGCTCGAAGGGTTCGACGTACGATTCGAAGGTGCCCGACGACACCCCGCGGACCGCGGCCACGACCTGCAACTGGCTCGTTCCCTCGTAGATCGTGGTGATGCGGGCGTCGCGCAGATATCGCTCGGCCGCGTAGTCTTTCATGTAGCCCGACCCGCCCAGCACCTGGATCGCCGTGTGGGCCACGTAGCAGCCCATCTCGGAGCAGTAGTACTTGGTCATGGGCGTGAGCATGGCGTTGAGTCGCTTCAGGGCGCGTGCCTGCTGTTTGCGCTGTTTCTGCTCGTCCTTGTCGAGGTCCTTTTTCCATTCGAGGATTCGCAGGTTGTTGTTCTCGCGATCGCATGACCGGCTGGCCTCATAGCTCAGCGCCCGGGCCGCCTCGATCGCCACCTGCATGTCGGTCACCATCTCGGCCACGGCGGGCAGGCGCTCGATGGGGCCGCCGAACTGGTGCCGCGTGTGGGCGTACGTGCGAGCCAGCCGGTAGGCCGCCTCGGCCACCCCCAACGCTTGGGCGGCGACGCTCATCCGCGCCCCGTTCATCAGGGCCATCACGTAGGTGATCAGCCCGCGCTGGCGGTCGCCAATCAGCCGGGCCGGGGTGTTTTCGAAGACCAGCTCGCAGGTGGGTGACCCGTGAATCCCCAGCTTGTCTTCCAGGTGGCGCACGCGGACCTTCTCCGACCGCTCGGTGATGAACAGGCTCAGGCCGCGCCCGTCGCTGATCTCGGGCTCGCTTCGGGCCAGCACGAGCAGGATCTCGCCGCAGCCGTTCGTGATGAACCGCTTGACCCCGTTGAGCACCCAGTTGCCCGACTCGTCCCGGTCGGCTCGCAGACGCACCGCCTGGAGGTCGCTGCCCGCGTCGGGCTCGGTGAGCACCATGGCGCCGGTCACCGCGCCCGAGGCGAAACGGGGAAGCACCTCGTCTTTGATCTCCTCGCTGGCGAAGGCGTGCACGGTCTCGGCAATGCCCTGAAGCCCGAACAGGTTCATGAATGACGTGTCGGCCCGGCTGACGATCTCGGTGGCCATGGTGTAGATGACGCTCGGGCAATTCAGGCCGCCGTACTTGCGGGGAAGGGTGAACCCCATCAGGTCGGCCTGCGACATGCGCCTGAGGTTCTCTTGCACGGCCGGATGGAGGGTCACCGTGCCGTCGTCGTTGAGGGTGTTCCCCTCGCGGTCGACCACCTCGGCGTTGGGGGCGATCGTCTCGGCGGCCACCTGGCCCACGATCTCGAGGATCCGCCGGTAGTTGTCGATCGCGTCGTCGCGGTCGACGGGCACGTAGTCGGCGTCGCCGTTGGCCGTGTCGGCCTCCTGGAGATCGGCCAATTCCCCCAGATCGACGTGGTCGAAGAGGAACTGAATGTCCTGGTTATCGAGAAAGTAGTTTGCCACGGGCAAGCTCCCGAGTTGTCTGCTGTCGCTAGCGAAACCATCAGCGGCGCTCTTTGAGCGCCTTGACCATCATGGGGATCACCTGGTTCAGGTCGCCGACGATGCCGTAATGGGCCACCGAGAAGATGGGGGCGTCGGGGTCCTTGTTGATGGCGATGATCTTGGCCGACTCCTCCATCCCCGCGCGGTGCTGGACCGCGCCGCTGATCCCCGCCGCGATGTACAGCGCGGGCCGGACCGTGGTGCCGGTCTGGCCGACCTGGTGCTCCTTGCCGACGAATCCCCCGTCGACAGCGGCGCGGCTGGCACCGACCGCCCCGCCGATCGCCCCGGCCAGCTCGTGGATCACGCGGAAGTTCTCCTTGCTGCCCACGCCGCCCCCGCCGGCCACGATCACCCGGGCGCCCTTCAGGTTGACGCGCCGCGGCTCGATGTGCCGCTCGATGAGCTTGAGGGCCAGCAGGCTCGGGTCGATCTCGACCTTCTCCTCGACGACCTGGCCGCGGCGCGACGCGTCGGGCGGAAGCATGGGCATCACGCCCTCGCGCACCGTCGCCATCTGGGGCCACCAGTCGTAGTTGACGATCGTGGCGATGATGTTCCCGCCGAAGGCCGGCCGGATCTGCAAGAGCAGCTTCTCGTGCACCTGCTTCGTCTTCGGATCGGTGACGTCGCGAACCTCGAGATCGGTGCAGTCGGCGGTCATGCCCGCTCGCATCGCCGAGGCGACGCGGGGCGCCAAGTCGCGGCCCAGGGGCGTCGCCCCGTAAATGACGATCTGGGGCTTGTGCTTCTCGATCAGCGCGCCGACCACCCGGGCATAGGGCGCGGTCTGGTAGTGGGCCAGGCGCTCGTCGTCGACCCGGTACACCCGGTCGGCGCCCTGGGCGATCAGCCGTTCGGGGAGGCCGTCGAGCTTCGCGCCCGGCAGGACCGCGCCCATGGCGACGCCCAGTTGATCGGCCAGCGCGCGGGCCTTGCCGCACAGCTCGAGCGACACGTCGTGCAGGACCCCGTCTTCCTGCTCGGCAAACACCCAGACTTCGCCTTGACGGTTGACTTCAATCATCGTTTTCGATTATCCCCGCCACGAGTCTCCGTGGAATCATCCCAATGTACGATCGACCACCAACTCGCGGATCAATTGGCTCACGCCGTCCTCGGTGGGTGGGATTTCGGTGTAACCTTCTTTGGTCAGCACGATGGCCTGCACCTTGAACACCTTGGTCGGCGAGCCGGCCAGGCCGCACCGCGACAGGTCGGCCTCGATGTCGTCGAGGTCCCACTGCTCGATGAGCAGGCCCGCCTGCTGGAGCGCCTCGGCTTGGCGCCGCACCTCGGCCTGACGCTCGTCGTCCGAGGCGTCGGGCAGGGCGCGCCGCACGTCCATGACCAGCTCAGCCTCGGCCCGGGCCCGCTTGAAACGCATCATCCGCTTGGCGGCCGGCGGGCGGGGCTTGTTCGCCGAGTCGATCACGGTCACAAGCACCGGCAATTCGGCCTCGACGATCTCCCAACCACTGCCCACGTTGCGGCGAATCCGCACGGTCCGGCGCGACAGGCTCACCAACTCCTCCAGGTAGGTAATCTGCGGAATCCCCAGCTTCTCGGCGCACTGGGGGCCGACCTGGGCCGTGTCGCCATCGATGGCCTGGCGACCGCAGAACACGAAGTCGAATCGTCCCACGGTCTGCACGGCCCGGCTGAGGATGTAACTGGTGGCCAAGGTATCGCTTGCCGCGGCCCGCCGATCGGTGAGCAGAATGGCCCGATCGGCCCCCCGGTACAGACAGTCGCGAAGGACTTCACCCGCCTTCGGGGGCCCCATGCTGATGGCCGTGACCGTCCCGCCGTACTCGTCCTTGATTTCCAGGGCGGTCTCCAGGGCGTGGAGATCCTCGGGATTGAAGATCGCCGGCAAGGCGGCCCGGTTGACCGTCCCGTCCTCCTTCATCGCCTCGGCGGTGACGTTGGCGGTGTCGGGGACCTGTTTGACGCATACCACACTATCGTAGGGCACAGGGTCGCTCCAACTCGTACCAATGGAAACTCACGAAAGTATCAGCACGGTCGCTGAGGGTCAAGGCCTACTGGTTGGGCAAGACAGTGGGCGCATGCCCCCGAACGCCGCCCGCCGGTGATTCTCCCTCGGTGGGCATAGCCCTGACGGGTGGAATTCGTGCCTAGTGTCGTGTATCGGTGGTGGTTAGAATAGAGGCAGGTTTCCGCCCGGAGAGCCGGGGCGGAAACCAGGCAATCCGACAGTACATCCTCAAGTGAGTCGGCATCGACGATTCCCATGGACGAACGTCCCGTCAATTGGGATCACCGTTTTCAATACGCTTCGCTGACCGACGTAGGACTGCGTCGCGCCAACAACCAGGATTCGCTGGTCATCGCGCTGGCCAGCAGCCGGGAGCGGTGGGAGCAGCGAGGCCATCTGTTCATGGTGGCCGACGGCATGGGGGCCCACGCGGCCGGAGAGTTGGCCAGCAAGCTCGCGACCGACGTGGTGCCGCTGACGTACTTCAAAGTGCTTGATCTCCCCGCGCCGGAAGCCCTCCTTGCCGCGGTGCGCGACGCGAACGCCCAGATCAACGGCCGCGGGCGCGCCAACCCCGACTTCACGGGGATGGGGACAACCGTCAGCATTCTGACGGTCCTCCCCGAGGGCGCCCTGACCGCCCACGTCGGCGACAGCCGGGTGTATCGCTGGCGCGATAACCGGCTGGAGCAGTTGACCTTCGATCACAGCCTCGTGTGGGAGATGCGGGCGGCGCGACAGATTCCGGAGAGCGAGGTTCCCAGCTTCATCCCTAAGAACGTGATCACGCGCTCTCTGGGGCCGAGTCCTCAGGTCGAAATCGACCTCGAAGGCCCGTTCCCGATCCGCGTGGGCGACACGTTCGTCCTCTGCAGCGACGGGCTTTCGGGCCCGGTCGACGACGCGGAGATCGGGCAAATCGTCGGTTGTCTTCCGCCCGACGAGGCGGCCCGCGCCCTGGTCGATCTGGCGAATCTGCGGGGTGGGCCCGACAACGTGACCGTCGTGCTGGTTCGGGTCATTGGGGACGAACTCCTGCGCGATGGCGACGGCGACGCCCGTCCCGTTTGGGCCCATTCCGCCCGGCCCGTTCGTCCGGCGGTCTGGACCCTGCTGGTCGCCTTCGCCCTGGCGGGCGTCGGCTTTGCGCTTTTCCAGCACATGCTGGCGGCCCTGGGCAGCTTTGTCGGGGCCGCCGCGCTCGGCCTGGGAATCCTGATCGAGCGGCGCCAACGCGAAAACCCCTCAATCGACGGCGGGAACCGACGCTACGGAAAAGGGCCCTACACGGCCTGCGATTGCTCGGCGAGCCTCGGGTTGGTCGACCGGTTGGTCGAGTCGACCCACCAGCTTCGCGACGCGGCCACGAGCGAGCAATGGAACGTCGATTGGGACCGATTCGATGCGCACGTCGACCGGGCCTTGGTGGCGACCAAGGCGGAAGACTACCCCGAGGCCGTGCGCGAGCACTGCTACGCGATTCGCGTGATGATGGGCGAGTTGAAGAACCAGCGCGGGCGCAAACGCCCCGACGGCGCGGATGTGACCGATTTCTCGTGAGGCGACGAGGGTCACAAATCCGCGTCGTCCAACTCGTCGACGAGTCGGTCCAGATCGTCGGCCGACGAGGGCGCCTCCCGGTGGGCAGGGCCCGGTTGGCGCTGGGCCGATTGCTTTTGCGTCCACGCGCGGTCGCGCTCGGCGGCGGCCAACTCGGCTGGGTCGACCCCCCCGAAAAGCTGCGACAGGTCGAGCTTCAGCCCCTCTTTCGATGCCTTCGGGTCGCCGGCGATGGCCGGATCGTGGTGCTGAGGGAACATGATCGCTCCGGCCGGACAGATCCGGCTGCACGCCGGGCATCCGTCGCGGCAGGCGTCGGGCTCGTCGATGGCGATCCCCTCCGACTCGTCCAGACCGAACACGCCGAACAAGCAGAAGTTCAGGCACTCCAGGCAGTTCGTACACCGCCCGAAGTCGATCACGGGATACCACCGGGGAGGGGAGGGCTCGTCGATCTCCACCGGCGAGCCGGCTCGTGCCGCCGGCGCCTCGCTCCCCACGGTCGACGCGATGATCGCCGCAATCTGATCGAGGTAGGGCCCGGCCTCGGTGTGCGCGCGGAGATCGCAGCACCAGAGGGTGCGGTCGGGCACGACCGTCCCCGATCGTGCCGCGGCCTCGTCGGGCTCGTCGTCGGGCAACGTGAAGGTGCGACCCAGCCGCCCTCGCACCTGGTGCGCATCGAGCACCCAATAGGCCGAGCGCGGATAGAGCCACGCCAAAACGATCATGTCGCTGCCGACCGACTTCAGCCACTCGACGGCCCGGCTCTCGGCCGCCAGATCGTACAGATGCGGCATCACCACGAGATCGATCTCGCGACGGCGGCCCAGCCCCGCCACGATCGCCTTTTCGAGCCTCGCCTGCTCGGGCAGGCCCTCTCGGCTTTTCGAGAGAATCACTGCGATTTTACCGGCCATGAGAGTCCCCCGCCTGTTTCTTCAGCATGCGTTCGGCCAGCGGCCAACTGACTTCGAGGTGCGCGTAGTACGTTTCGGGCGAAAGGAGCGAGTCGCCCGGCCCGTCGATGGTCCACAGCCAGCCCGTATCGTACAGATTCGAGTTGATCAGCGAAGGGTCGTCCACCGCGGCGGGGTTGATCTGTTCGACGCGACCGTCGAGCGGCGAGTAGAGCTCGCTCGTCGCCTTCGAACCCTCGATCGATCCGATCGGCTGCCCCTTGCCGATCGTCGCGCCCGGCTCGATCGACCAATCGAGGTCGCTCAGGTCGCCCAGCAGCTTCACGGCATAGGCCGACAGTCCCAGCCGGAATCGGCCGTCGACGGGCAGGGCCCACATGTGGTTCGTCGCGTACATGCGATCGGTGGGTAGAAAGGTGGGCGAGCGGCCCATCATGAACACGAGCGGCTTGGACATGCAACTAGCGGAAGGGTGTGGCTTGTCGGAACGGGCACCTCCTGCCGCCGAGGGGCCCAAGGGCCGAGCCGATTAGTAACCGAAGAATGCGCGGACCCAACGGCGTCGCCGGTCGTCTTCTTCCTGCTCCTCGGGAGACTTCTTGCGCCGCCGCGTGCGGAAGGTGCACGCGGGCTTGACACCGGCGCGGATGATCAGGAACAGGCACAACGAGGCCAGGATGGCCACGACCACGTACATCGCCCCGCTGACGAGGTCGCCCAGACGTTCCACGACATGGTCGCGCATCCCACCGCTCCCGATCTGCCCGCTGGTATTCTAGGAGGACCCTGCTCCGGCTTCAAGCATCGGAACCGCCGGGCCAGGGGCCACGACCGCGACGTGTCGCGCCCGAGCCGTCGACGCGAAGACCGCGTCTCGATGGCATCATCGGCTGCGAAGGGAGACGGCTTAAGGCACACGCGCCCGGCATGCATAACCATGCAAGAACGGAGAATGCGGAGATCGCCATCCTCCGTCAGCAGCTTGTCAGTCATTACGACTGGGACGACGCCACCATAAATGACCATGACGAGGCGATGGATGGCAGCCAGGTATGGCACTTGTGAGGGGCAGCTTCCCCTTCCTTTGTTTCTTCGGAGGGTTGACATTGACGCACCCAGGCGGGAAACTCGACGGTTCGCTTTTCGGCGAGGACGTGTTGACAGTACGTGAAGCCAATGTTTGAGGTGCGTTCATGCAGGTCATTGTTAGCGACACTTATGAGCAGTTGAGCAAGGCGGCAGCCACGAAAGTGGCCAAGGTGCTCAACGCGAAGCCGAATGCCGTTCTGGGGCTGGCCACGGGCAGCAGCCCGCTGGGCCTCTACAAAGAGCTCATCCGGATGCACAAGGAGGAAGGGCTCGACTTTTCCCAGGTGTCGACTTTCAACCTCGACGAGTACGTGGGCCTGCCGAGTAGCCATCCGCAGAGTTACCACTACTTCATGAACGAGAACCTCTTCAAGCACATCAACATCGCACCGCAGAACGTCCATATTCCGTCGGGCACGACCGACAACTACGTGGCGTTCTGCAAGTGGTACGAGCAGCGGATCGTCGACCGCGGCGGAATCGACCTTCAGGTGCTGGGGATCGGCAGCGACGGACACATCGCCTTCAACGAGCCCTCCAGCTCGCTGGGTTCGCGGACGCGGATCAAAACGCTGGCCCGGCAGACGATCGAAGACAACGCCCGCTTTTTCGACAAGCCCGAGGACGTGCCCATCTATGCGATCACCATGGGCGTGGGCACGGTGCTTGAGGCCCGCGAGATCCTTCTGGTGGCCAACGGCGAGGGCAAAGCCCAGGCCGTGCAGGCGGCCATCGAGGGCCCCATCACCAGCATGTGGACGGCCAGCGCCTTGCAGCTTCACCGCGACGTGACCTTCTTCCTCGACCGCCCCGCGGCGAGCAAGCTCACCATGCTCGACTACTACGAATGGATCCAGGCCAAGATGCCCGGCGCGCCGGGCGCGGCCTGATCGCCAGTACCTGACCGGGGCGTTGGACGGTTCATCTAGGAGTCCCTGTCGATGCGATTGATTCTGCTGGATCGGCTGACCGAGAAGCGGTTCCATTTCTATCCCCTGGCCCTGAGCCGCCCGATCTGGGAACTGCGATGCGGCATGACCACCCTGGGCGAGAAGCTGGTGGCCAAGTTCGCCGCGACCGATGTGGCCTGTTTTGTGCCCCCCTACATGGCGGAGGTCTACGCGGTCGCTACCGATTGGCCGGTGAACGACCCCTCGAAGCTCGCCGGCGATGACCTTCTGATCGTCCACGGCCGCTTGAAGGCGGACCAGGGAGCGATGGAAGAGCACGTCCGCCCGGAAGGCCCCAGCCGGGTCGTGGTCGACGACGACGGCGAGGTCCTCTTCGCCTGGATCGCCCAAGGCGATCTGCCCCGGCTGAAGACCGACTCGGTCGACGCCCTGATCGAATCGGCGCTTGCCGGGTTGCCCAAGGTGGACGCCCAAGTCGCCACCTGGAACTACACCTGGGACCTCGTGTTGGCGAATCCTGGCCAGTTGGTCGAGGATTTCCGGGCGGCCGGCCGTAGCGGCATCGAGGGAACGGTCGAGCAGCCGAACGCCATCCGCGGCAGCGCCAAAGACGTCTACGTGGCCCCGGGGGCGCTGGTGCACCCGATGGTGGTGATCGACGCGGCCGAGGGTCCGGTCTACCTCGACGAGGGGGTGGAAGTTCACCCTTTTACCCGCATCGAAGGCCCCTGCTACGTGGGCAAGAAGTCGATCCTTCTCGGGGCCAAGTGTCGCGAAGGCAACACGATCGGCCCCGTCTGCCGAATCGGCGGTGAGGTCGAGGAATCGATCATCCATGGGTACTCGAACAAGTACCACGACGGATTCCTGGGGCATGCTTACGTGGGCGAATGGGTGAACCTCGGGGCGCTGACCACCAACAGCGATCTGAAGAACGACTATTCGTCGGTCGAGGTCACGCTCGACGGGCGCACGCCCATTGACACCGGGTCGACCAAGGTCGGCTCGCTCATCGGCGATCACACGAAGACGTCGATCGGCACGCTGTTGAACACGGGATCGTACCTGGGTTCGATGGCCCTGATCACGACCACCGGCACGCCTCTTCCCAAGTTCATCCCGTCGTTCGCCTGGCTCGTCAAGGGCGTGGTCACGAAGGGATTCGGCAGGGGCAAGCTCTACGAGACGGCCCAGGCCGCCATGGGACGGCGGAAGATCGCATGGACGCCGGCGATGGAAGCCATGTGGGACGAAATCCATCAACGGACGGCGCCGGAGCGCAATGAGGCGATCAAGAAGGGACGCCGCGCCCTGGCCGCCGGCCAACGCGCCTGACCCAAGGAGACCATATCAATGGCAACTGTCGAGGAACGAGTCGTCGCGGTCACCGCCCGCGTGTTGCAGCTCGAACCGGATCAGATCAAGCCCGAGCACGCCTTCACCACCGATCTGGGGGCCGAGAGCGTGCAGTCGGTCGAGCTGGTCGCCATGTTCGAGGAAGAGTTCGGCATCGAGATGGACGAAGATGCCGCCCTGTCCGTCCAAACGGTGGGCGGGGCAGTCGATTTCATCACCAAGGTCTGCAAGGAGCAGGGGGTCGACGTCTGACGAGGCGAGAAAGGAGCTTTCATGTCCGATACCCGCAAATCGTATCCGCTGATCGACGCCACCGAGCCGAACCTGATCGAAGAGACCTTCGATTACGATCTGCCGCCCTTGATCCGTTTCGACGGGCCGCTGGTCGAGTACATCGACGGCGAGCCGGTCCATTTCGACCCGAAGTCGCTGGCCACGCGCGACTTCTTCATCACCGACACGACCTTCCGCGACGGCCAGCAGGCGCGCCCGCCCTATACGATCGACCAGATGGTCCACATCTACGACCTCCTGTCGAAGCTGGGCGGTCCGAACGGCGTGATCCGGCAGACCGAGTTCTTCCTCTACACGAAGAACGATCGGGCCACCCTCGACCGCTGCCGCGAGCTGGGGCACGCGTACCCCGAGTGCACCGGCTGGATCCGTGCCGTGCCGGGCGACTTCCGCCTGGCCAAGGAGGCGGGGCTCAAAGAGACGGGCATGCTCACCAGCTCGTCCGACTACCATATCTTCCAGAAGCTCAAGTACAAGAGCCGCCAGGCATGCATGGACGCCTACTGCGAGGTGGTTGACGCCGCCTTTGAAGCCGGCGTGCGCCCTCGCTGCCACCTCGAAGACATTACCCGCGCCGACATCGAGGGCTTCGTGCTCCCCTTCGTCGAGCGTCTCATGCGGATGAGCGAGCAGGTGCCCGAGGAGTTGTCGGTCAAGATCCGGCTTTGCGACACGATGGGCTTCGGCGTGAGCTTCCCCGGCGTCGAGCTGCCGCGAAGCATCCCCAAGTTGATCTACCGGCTCAACCAGAGCGTGGGCGTCCCGAGCAGCCGGTTGGAATGGCACGGGCACAACGACTTCCACAAGGTGCACGTCAACGGGGCCACGGCATGGCTCTACGGCTGCGATGCCGTGAACACGACGCTGTTCGGCTACGGCGAGCGGACGGGCAACCCGCCTCTGGAGGGCGCGGTCATCGAGTACATCGCCCTGAAGGGCGATCTCTGTGGCATCCAGACCGAGGGCATCACCGAGCTGGCCGAGTACATGCGGTCGATCGGGTTCCCCATTCCCGACAACTACCCCTTCGTGGGCCGGTACTTCAACACGACCCGGGCCGGCATCCACGCCGGGGGCCTGCGATCCGACGAGCGGATCTACAACATCTTCGATACGACCAAGCTGCTGCGTCGTCCGCCCCGGGTCGCCCTGACCGACAAGACGGGTTCCGACGGCGTGGCCCTCTGGGTCAACGAGTACTTCGGCCTGAAAGGCGACAAACGCCTCAGCGTGATGAAGGTCCACAAGGTGGCCCGCTGGGTGCGCGACCAGTACGAAGTGCACGGCCGGATGACCGCCATCAGCGACGGCGAGCTCGAGCAGCAGGTCAAGGAACTTATGCCCGAGCAGTACGCCAAGTACAAAGGCTCGCCCGAGTGATTCATGGATGCGGGAATTCTTCAGCCGCCATTGATCTCCAGGATTGGCAGTGCTACGGCAGCTCGGGCACGAGCCGCGTGACGCCGTCCTTGTCGACGGGATAGACGGCGCCGTGCCGCTCGAGGGCGGCGATCAGGCCCGACATCATGCGGCGCAACTGCTCGGGCCGGGAACCGGCGAGGTCGCGCTGCTCGAACGGGTCGTCGGCAAGATGGAACAGTTGATAGTGCGAGTTGTCCGACGCCTCGGACGGCACGTAGTGATAGATCACCTTCCACGGGCCGTCGCGATAGCTCGTCCAGTAGTCGCTGCGATGGGGCGCGTGCGGATAGTGCATGAGAAAGGTCTCCGCCCGGCCCGGGTCGGCCTTGCCCACGAGCAGCGCGTCGAGGCGCGCGCCGTCGACCGGGTATCCCTCGGGCGGAGTCATGCCGACCAGGCCCAGGATCGTCGGAAACAGATCGCATACCGACGCGACTTGCGCCTGGATGGCCCCGGCGGGAATCGGCAGGCGCTGCTGATGGGGGTTGCTTGCGTCGCGCTTGGCCCACGCGGCGATGAAGGGCACGCGCATGCCCCCTTCGTAGTGCGCCCCCTTCTTGCCGCGCAAGGGCGCGGCGCAGGCCACCTCGTGCTGGTGGCCCAGCGGCGCGTCGCTCCCGTTGTCGCCCAGGAAAAAGATCAGCGTGTTCTCCGCCACGCCGAGCGCGTCGAGATGATCGAGCAGGTCGCCGAGCGACTTGTCCATGCCCTCGATGAGCGTGGCGAACGCTTGGGCGGGCGCGGGCTTGCCCGAGTCGCGGTAGTTCGCGGCGAAGCGCGGGTCGGACTCGAACGGCGCGTGCACGGCATAGTGCGCGAAGTGGAAGAAGAAGGGCTGTTTGCGCTCGACCGATTCAGCCACGAGCTTCTTGGCCTCGATCGTCAGCGCCTCGGTCAGAAACGTGTCGGTGCCGTGGTACGGTTCGAGGTGGGGCACCGCGTGATGGGCCCGCTTGCCGCCGAGGCCGTAGTTCTCCTTTCCGTAGTAGCTCCCCGGCGCCCCGAACGACGCGCCGGCCACGTTCCGGTCGAAGCCCAGGTTGCGCGGGTCGGCGCCCTCGAAGGCCCGGGGGCCGAAGTGGCCCTTTCCCACGTGGATCGTGCGGTATCCCCGCTCGCGGAGCAGGCCCGGCAGCGTGACGTCGCCCTTCTTCAGGCCGTGCCAGTTCCAGTCGGGCGGGCCCAAGGGCCCCGCGTTGTTCTTGTCGGGATTGATCCAGTTCGTGGTCCGGTGCCGCGCGGCGTTCTGGCCGGTCACGATCGAGATCCGCGTGGGCGAGCAGACGCTCATGGCGTAGAAGTTGTTGAAGCGGATGCCTCCCTGCGCAAGCCGCTCCATGTTCGGCGTGCGGTAGTAATCGTTGAGCGGATAGCGCTTGGGCCGGCCCCGTTCGTCGGTCAGGAAAGGCACCGACGTATCCATCACGCCCATGTCGTCGACGAGAAAGACGACGACGTTCGGCTGGTCCGCCGCGGCGCAGGGCGACGACAGCGTGCACGCCGCGCAGAGCGCTGCGATCGACGCCGCCAGCAACAGGGCGCCGCGGAGCCGTGCGCGGGGCCAACGGGAGGCGGGAAACGCGAGCGGGTGGGGGCGGAGGTCACTCATGTTCTTTCCTTCCAGGGCGTCGGGAGGGCGTTTTGAAAGGCATGTGCGTCATCCATGGCAACAAAGCGGGACAGGCACCTCCGCTGCGCTGCGGAGCCAGTCCCGCCTTCGTGTTCGATCGTCACCTCGCGGCTTTGGCCTTGCCCTGGGCCTTGGCCTTCGTCTTGGCCGGGCGGGGCGGCGGATACGACTCGGGCGGGTCCTGGGCGGGCACTTGGAGCTCCTTGCGCAGACGGTCGAGTTCGGCGTGCAGAACCTTGCGCGTCTCGGCATAAGCGGGGTCGCCGTACACGTTCGTCAACTCGTGGGGATCGGTCTGGCGGTCGATGAGCGTCCAGTAGTCCATCTCGGGCTCGTAGAAATAGAACAGCTTGTACCGGTCGGTCACGACGCCGTAATGCCGCCGCACGCTGTGGGCGCCGGGGTACTCGTAGTAGTGGTAGTAGAAGCTGGTTCGCCAATTGGCGGGCGTTCGGCCGCGCAAGAGCGGCAGCAGGCTGGCGCCCTGCATGTCGGAGGGCACGGGCAGGCCGGCCGCCTCGAGGAAGGTCTCGGGAAAATCGAGGACCGAGACCAGGCGGTCGCAGCGGCTGCCCGGCTCGACCACGCCCGGCCAGCGCACCACGAGCGGCGTGGTGAGCGATTCCTCGTAGATCCAGCGTTTGTCGAACCATCCGTGCTCGCCCAGGTAGAAGCCCTGGTCGGAGGAGAACACGACGATCGTGTTCTCGGCGAGGCCCTTGTCGTCGAGGTAGTCGAGGAGCCGCCCCACGGCTTCGTCGACCGCCTTGACGGTGCCGAGGTAGTCGTGCATGTAGCGCTGGTAACGCCAGCGCACGAGGTCCTTGCCCGACGGATTCGCCGCGCGCATGGCCGCGTTGCGCGGCTCGTAGTAGGCGTCCCACGCGCGACGCTGCTCGTCGTTCAGATACGGAGGGGCGACGAGCTTGGCGTCGCGGTCGGTGAAGGTCTTCTCGAGCGTCATGTCTTGCTCTTTTTCGGCGCGGCCCCGGCCCGAATAGTCGTCGAACAGGGTTTCGGGCTCGGGAAACTCGCGATCGCCGTTCCAGCCCAGGTGGCGCAGGGCGGGCGCCCACTCGCGGTGCGGGGCCTTATGCTGGCTCATCAACAGAAAGGGCTTGCTCTTGTCGCGGTTCTCGAGCCACTCGATCGAGAAGTCGGCGATCAGATCGGTGGTGTACCCGGTGTGCTGCACGCGCTGGCCGTCGCGGATCATGGGCGGGTTGTAGTACAGGCCCTGGCCCGGCAGGATGTGCCAATGGTCGAAGCCCGTCGGGTCGCTTGCCAGGTGCCACTTGCCGATGATCGCCGTCTGATAGCCGGCCCGCCTGAGCAGCTTGGGAAAGGTCTGCTGCGACCCGTCGAACCGGTTGCCGTTGCGGTAGAAGCCGTTGAGATGGCTGTACTTGCCCGTGAGAATTGTGGCCCGGCTGGGTCCGCAGATCGAGTTGGGCACCATGCAGCGGTCGAAACGCATCCCGTCGCGGGCGATGCGGTCGATGTGCGGCGTGTCGAGCAGCTTCAGGGGATGCCCGTACGCGCTGACCGCCTGGATGGTCAGATCGTCGCAGAAGATGAACAGGATGTTCGGGCGCTGCGGCTGCGCGGCCGAGGCCCAAAACGGGGCGACGAAGGCAAGCAACAGGCTGGCGCCGAGATACAGGGTCGTTTTCATCGGTTCACCTCGCAATGCCGTGGTGGCGCGGAGTTTTTCGAGCCCGCTTTCCGCGGGTTCCGCTCAACGTTTCCGCTTCGGATGGGGTACGTCGTCGGGTAGCGGGCCGGCCAAGGGGGGAGTCTCGAAATACCGGCCGTCGTCGACCAGGCGCGGGTCGCCGGTCCGGCGCAGCTCGTCCATCAATCGCTGCTCGAGTTCGGCGACGATCGCCGTGTAGGCCGGGTCGGCCGCTACGTTGTGGACCTGGTGCGGGTCCTTCTTCAAATGGTAAAGCTCCTCGCGCGGCCGCTTGCCGTAGGCCAGGTCGAACAGCGGCTTCCACTTGGGATGGTCGCGCTGGCCCACCAGCCACGCCTTGGTCGGGCCGGCGTCTTCGTCGGGCAGGGTGACGAAGGTGATCTCGGTCAACTCCTCGGCCGTGGGCGGATCGGGGCCGTCCAAGCGGTACGGATCGCCCAAAGGATAGCGGTCGGGTTTGAAGTTGACGATGAGCCGGTAATCCGCCGTGCGGATCGACCGCTGGGGATAAGGCAGGTGCCCGGCGCGCGCCATCTCGACGTGGCGTTCCCGGCCGGTGACGACGAAGGTCCGCTTCGGGTCGACCAGGCCCTGGCGGTCGGATTTCAAGACGGGCCACAGGCTGCGTCCGGTCATGACGTCGGGGACGGCAACGCCTCCCGCCTCGAGGAACGTGGGCGCCAGGTCGGTCAGGTTGACGAAATCGTCCACCACGCGACCGCCCTCGACGCCCGGCCCCGCGATGGCCAGGCAGACGGCGGTGCCGAAGTCGTACAGGTTGCACTTGCCGTGCGGAAAGCCCGGGGCCCCGTGATCGCCGCTGACGACGATCAGCGTGTTGTCCAGCTCGCCGGCCTTGCGCACCTCGTCGACCAGCAGGCCGACGGCCGCGTCGAACGCCAGGATTTCGCCGAAGTAATCGACCAGGTCTTCGCGCACCTCGTGCACGTCGGGCAGGAAGGGCGGCATCTTGCCCTTCAGGTTGTCGGGCTCGAGCCCCCAGAGGGCCTTGCCCGAGCCCTTGATCCATTTGCGGTGCACGTTCGTGGGGCCGAACCAGTAGCAGAACGGTCGCCCCTTCTCCCGAGCCGCGAGAAAAGCGCGGAAATTGCCGATCGCCTCGTCGTAGAGTTCCTGCTTCGCGGCCTCGATCGTCTTGCCCTGCTCGACCAGCCTCGTGGCGTTTTGCGAGAACTGGTTGAATCGCCGCCCGGCCTGCTCGAAGGCATATTGCCGGCCGCCGTACGGCGCGTCGACGGGCGTGCCGGGGCTCCACACCTTGTAGGTCTTGCCGATGTGGTAGCCCGCGTCGCGCAACAGGAGCGGGTAGGAGGGAATGCGCTCGTCCCAAACCGCGCCCTGCAGAATCGCTCCGCGCCCCGTGCGCCAGAAATACTGCCCCGACAGCAACGCGCTGCGGCAAGGCGTGCAGGAGGGCGCGTTCACATGGGCGTTGCGGAACAGCACGCCGGTGCGGGCGATCCGGTCGAAATTGGGCGTGCGCACCACGTCGTTGATCCCGCCCAGGCCGTCGATCTCGGCGTAGACGTGGGCATATCGGCCCCAGTCGTCGGCGAAGAGAAAGAGGATGTTCGGCCGCGGCTCGGCCGCCGCCGACGGCCCCGCGACCAAGGCATAAGCGGCAACGAGCAGCAGCTTCCGCGCCGCGCCCCATCGAAAACGCGATCTCGGCGGGATGTCGATATTCATGGCTCGATCTCTCATGATCTCATGTTCTATCTCATGCCCTCATGGCGTTCGGAACGGCCCGCTCGACCGGCGGGTTCATTCGGGGATGGGGTCGCCGCGCCGCACCGGCTTGCCTTCCCACACGGCCTCGTCGGTCGACGGGTCGTAGGTGAGCACCCGATGGGCGCTGCCGGGAGCGGGTGGCTCGTCGATCTTCGGCAGCCACTTTTTGTGTTCCGCGATGACTGCGGCGAACTCGGGTTTGCCCGCGAGGTTGGTCCATTCGTGCGGGTCGTTCTGCATGTCGTACAATTCCTCGCTGCCGTCGGCGTAACGGATGTAGCGCCATCGCTCGCTGCGAACGCCGTGGTTGCCCTGGTTGTGGCTGGTGACGGCGGGGCGCTCACGCCGGGCCGAGGCGTCGCGAAGCTGCGGCACGAGGCTGAGCCCCTCGAGGTCGGTGCGCGGCGTCAGGCCGCACAGCTCGATGAGCGTGGGATAGATGTCGAGCAGCTCGGCCGGCTGGGTCGAGCGCCCGCCCGCCGTGATGCCCGGCCCCGCGAATACGAGGGGCACGCGCGTGCTGCGGTCCCATAGGGTGTTTTTGCCCGTGATGCCCTTCTCGCCGAGATGCCAGCCGTGATCGCCCCAGACCACGACGACCGTGTTCTCGGCCAGGCCGGTTTCGTCGAGCGCGTCGACGATGCGCCCGATCTGCGCGTCGACGAAACTGGTGCAGGCCAGGTAGCTGCGCACGAGGTTGCGCCACTGGTTGTTCTCGCGCACCCACTTCAGGCGCGGCTCGGGCAGCTCCCAGTGCAGGTACCACGAGAACCGCGGCGTGTCGTCGCGGTCGTCTTCGCGCACGACGGGCAGCACGGTGTCGTCGTCGGGATACAGGTCGAACCACTTCTGCGTGGCGTAGCAGGGCACGTGCGGCAGGAAAAAGCCGGCCGCGAGAAAGAACGGCTGATCGGCCGGCGCATTGCGGAGCTGCTCGATGGTCCAGCTCGCCACGTGGTAGTCGCCTTTGTCTTCGTCGCGGTGGGGAAATACGCCCCAGTCCATGAGCGGATGGTTGCCCATGGGCGTGGGCGGGATGAGCTTCTGCTCGGGCCTCGCGCCGATGCCGCCGGCCGGCCCGATCACGTGGAACTCCGGCTCGCCTCCGCTCGCCCTCTTGGTGCGCCGGAAAGCACCGCCGTGGTAGATCTTTCCCGTCGAAAGCGTGCGGTATCCGTGTGCGGCGAAGTGCTGCGGGAGCGTCACGCGGTCCTGCCACGCCTCGAGGGTGCGGAACCACGGCGCCAGGCCGTAGATGCCGGTAGTCGTGGGACGCAGGCCGAGCATCAGGCTCGTGCGGCAGGGATTGCACAGCGGCGAGTTGACGTGCGCGTTGAGAAACGCGGTGCCGCGCTCGGCCAGGCGGTCGAGGTGCGGCGTCTTCGCCAGGGGATGGCCGCCCAGGTGGCCGATCCAGTCGTTCTGGTCGTCGATGGCGATGAAGAGCACGTTCGGCCCGGACTCGGCGCCGAAACCCGACGGGGCGAAACTCAGGGCGAACGCAATGGCGAGAAGATAGTAAAGCGTTTTCATGGCAGGCTCGCGCGAGGGTTCGGGTTAACGGGCTGGTTGTTTCTTTTTCGCCTTGGGGGGCGGCAGGGTCTTCATGGTCTGCTCGAACTGGCGGTCGAGTTCGGCGGGACGGGCGTCTTGGAAACGATCGAGCGCCGATTGCAGTTTGCGGGCCGCGGCGGCCGCCTCGCCCTCGAGGGCTGTGGTCTCCAGCGGCGAGGCCTCGTCGGGGTCGGCGCCCAGGTCGAAAAACCGGCCGTCGCGATAGAGCTTGTAGCGCCGGTCGAAGGCGAACTCGCGCACGGTCATGTCGGCCCGCTGGCGCGGCGAATACCAGCAGTAGAGCCACTCGCGGGGCTCGCCGCGCCGGCCTCGCAGTTGGGGCAGGAAGCTCACGCCGTCGGTGCCGGCGGGAACGGGCACTCCGGCCGCCTCGCACAGCGTGGGCAGAAAGTCGGCGCTGCTGATGAGGTCGCGGTTCACCCGGGGCTCGTCGATCGCCGCCGGCCAGCTCACGATCAACGGCACGTGCGTGCCGCGGCGCGTCGTGGTGCCCTTGCCGCCGCGGTAGTCGGCGCCCTCGAACCGGCTCGTCACGCTGCCGTGGGTGCCGTTGTCGCCGAGGAACATCACGAGCGTGTTGTCGCGGATGCCCAGCTCGGCAAGCTTCGCGTCGACGCGGCCGATCATCTTGTCCATCCACGCGGTCATGTCGGCGAAGTGCTTCACGTCGCGGTTCACCCGCTCGCCCAGGGCCTTGGGGTCCCAGTTGGGGCTGTCGGGCGTGGGCTGGAAGGGGTCGTGGGTGAGGATCATCGGATAGTAGAGAAAGAACGGGCCGTCCTTGTGGCGGGCGATGAAGTCCAGCGCGAAATCGTTGACGAGCTCCGGCCCGTACTCGCCGTCGGTGAAGTCCTTCTCGACGCCGTCGTATTCGAGGCCGGGATTCGCGTAGCGCGGCGGGCGTCGCGTGTGCTGCCAGAGGCAGGCTTCATCGAAGCCGAAGTGGCGCGGCGCATCGACTTCGTGCCCGAGTTGCCACTTGCCGCAGATGCCCGTGGCATAACCCGCCCGCTTGAGCAGATGGGCAAAGGTGGTCTCCGACCGCATCAGCGTGCCGAACCGCAGATAATTGCGGACGTTGTAAACCCCGGTCATGATCTGCACGCGCGTCGGCGTGCACAGCGGCTGCACGTGGCAGTGCTCGAAGCGCATTCCGCCGGCGGCCAGCCGGTCGAGGTTCGGCGTGCGGTACGACTCGCCGCCGTTGGCCGCCACGCACTCGTAGCCGAAGTCATCGGCCATGAAGAGGATGACGTTCGGCCTGCCGGCGCACAACGCCGGGCTCAAGGCGACCGTCGCGGCAAGGACGCGGAGGAGTCTCATGGTCGTGCACCTCGAAAGGCCGGTTCGCGTCGTGGTTCACGGGGTGCCTGCACGACGAGCACATCGCGGCCGCACCGCGCGATTGCCACTCTACCATGCCCGGCGTCGCTTTGCCACACCCACGGCGTGGGGAGGCGGCCGCGATCACTCGTTCCATGCGGTAATCACCTGCCGCTCGGTGACGGGCCACCACGCTTGCAGCTCGGCGGCCAGGCGGGCCACCACTTCGGGGTGGGCGGCGGCGCGATTCGTGTCCTCGTGCGGATCGGCCGACAGATCGAACAACTGCGGCCGCTTCTCGACGCGCGGATGGTGCCGGGCATAGCGCCCCACCTTACCGTCGTAGGTCAAAAGCAGCTTCCACTTGCCTTCGATGACCCAGCGGTAAAGGAGACTTTCCTCGGGATTGTCGATGTCGGCCACGTCGTGGGCAAAGGTCTCGCCGAAGACGATCTTGCGCGGCGTGGGCCGGCCCGTCTTCAGGATGGGCAGCAGGTCGTGGCCGGGCAGCCCCTGTGGAACCTCGACTCCCGCCGCGGCCAGGATCGTGGGCGCGATGTCGACGCTCGAGCAGAGCTGTTCGCCCCGGTCGCCGGGCCCGATCACGCCGGGCCAGCAGAACATCGTGGGCTGGCGCACCCCCCCTTCGTTGGCCGACTGCTTCGAACGCGGCGCGAAGCCGGGGCCGTCGGGCTGCTGGATCCAGCCGTTGTCGCCCACGTAGACCACGAGCGTGTTTCGCCTCTGGTCCTTGGCCTCGAGATAGTCGAGCAACTGGCCGCAGGTCTCGTCGAACCATTCGACCATGGCGTAGTAGCGGGCCACGAAGTCCGACTCGATGCCTTTCGCCTTGTACTTCGCAAACAAGCGCTGGGGCGGATTGTGCGGCGTGTGGGGCAGGAACGGCGCGTACCACAGGAAGAACGGCTTCTTTTCGGCGATCGCGTGATCGACGAACTCGAACACCGGCTCCATGCCCTCGCGCCCGATCTTCAAGCCGTCGTCGCCGTGGCGTCCGCCGGGCTCGGGAAAACCCCGCGTCATGCCGTGGGTGAAGCCGCCGCGCCGGTAACTGCCTTCCCACCATTTGCCCGACTGATGGCTCAGGTACCCCTGCCGGCCGAGAAGCCCGGCGACCGTCGGATGCCGGTCGAGCTGCGCGATCAGCTTTTCGCGCAACGCGGTGTACTCGGCCGGTTCGCCCCTGGGCTTGGCGCGGGCGCCGGTCATCGAGGGCAGCAGGGCCGGATCGTTGCCGGTGATGCGGTGCTGATGGGCGTAAAGGCCCGTGGCCAGCGTCGCCAGCGCCGGCCGGCACAGGGCCGTGGGCACGTAACCCCGCGTGAACACCGCGCTTTGCGACGCGAGCTTGTCGAGGCGGGGCGTCTCGACGTGCGGGTGTCCCATGAAGCCGTAATCGGTCCAGGCATGATCGTCGGAGATGATCAGCACGACGTTGGGGTTGCCGGTCCCGCCGTCGGCGAACGCGAACACGGACCCAAGCAGGCAAAGACCGAGGGGCAGCAGCGTTTTCATCGTCAAAGACCTTGTTGCAGACCTTGTGAAATGGCTCGCGATAGCCCTTAGGCTAGCCTCAACCGGCTCGGCTTTCAACACGCGACGAGCCCCACGTGGTCGCGGCCGAAAACGGGACTGGCTCCGCAGCGCAGCGGAGGTGCCTGTCCCGCTCGTGCGGGCGATCCCACTCTTGTGGCCCCCACGAAAACAACATTGGCTCCGCAGCGCAGCGGAGGTGCCTGTCCCGCTCGTGCGGGCGATCCCACTCTTGTGGCCCCCACGAAAACGGCATTGGCTCCGCAGCGCAGCGGAGGTGCCTGTCCCGCTCTTGGGAGCCACCCTCAACCGGCCGACCTACTCGACCACCTTCAGCCACCCCAGCGACATGGGCACGTGGAAATCGGGCTCGACGGTCTTCGGATCGACCCAGCTCATCCATTTCTCGATGGGCGGCGGCCCCTCGAGGCGCCGGCCCAGGTTGTGGATGCTCTCGCGCTGCTCGACCGGCCGGCCGCTGCGGTCGTGGCTGAACTCGGCCCGATACGCCCCGAAGCGGATCTTCTCGCCGGGGCGCAGCCGCGGAAACCCGAGGGCTTCGAGGCTGGCCAGCGGAATGCGCCCCTCGACCACGTAGCCCTGTTCGAACGACGATCCGGCGGTTTCGAGGCCCTCCCAGTTCCACTTCGGGTCGAGGCGCCGATAGTACGAGCCGCGATAGTCGAAGGCCCGGCCGCGGGAGTCGATCTCGACGCAGAAGTAGTCCCGCATGCGATCGTCGACGACGAAGTACATCTCGGCTCGATCCTCGAACACCGCGTCCTCCTCGTCGCGCAGCTCGTCGAGCACCACGACGTCGGCGTCCTCGATGCGAAAGCCGAAATACAGGAACTCGTCGTCGCAGAGCGCCCGAAACTCGGTGGCCGGAGGCGGCGTCGCTTCCCAGGGAAAGATGAAGCCCTTTTCGACGGCGGCCTTCGACCAGGCGGGCTCGTCGAGACGGCCGTCGATCGCGATCTCGGCCTTGGGCAAATAGCGGGCGGGGTAGGTCTTGTCGCTTCGGGGCCGGGGCAGGAAGTCGTCTTCCAACAGCTTGATGCGCAAGGGGCCCTGCATCGTCGTGGTCCACAGCTCGCCCGGCACGTGCTCGTACACATAGGGGTACGACAGGCGGTGCTGCGGCTCTTCATCGCCCGGCTTCATGGGGTCGTAGGCCACAACGACGGGCTCGGTCCACGTCTTGCCGTCGTCCTCCGAAAAGGCCATCGAGAGCTGTTCGCGCCGGCCCGAGCGCTGGGCCGGGTCGATGAAGCGGTTCCAGAAGAGCACGAGGCGTCCGCCGTGGAGACGGCGCAACTGGCCGGGCGAGCCGCTCGCCTCGATGCCGCCCGGCGCGACGTCTTTCCAGGTGAGGCCCCCGTCTTCGGAGAATGCCTCGGTGAAACACCCCCGGTAGGTGCGGATGAGCATCCACAGGCGCCCGTCGCGAAGCTCGGCCAGGGTGGGCTCGATCCCGCCGCCGTGATCGCCGTATCCGCCGTATTTGCCCAGGTCGATGACGTTGCTTTGTTTCCACGTTCGGCCTTCGTCGTCCGACACGCAGGTGAAGCACACGTGCCGGCCCGGATCGGCCACGGCGACCTGAGAGCCCAGCACCACGCGTCCCGAGCGCAACTGGATCATGGTCCGCAGGGCCCCGCAGTAGCCGTCCTGGATCAACTGGGGCTCGTGCCAGGTCCGGCCGTCGTCGGTGCTCCGCACGACGTAGACCGGCAGGCGGCATCCCGGCTGGGGCCCTCCCCGCTGCTGGTCCCATCGAAAGACCATCTCCTTGACGTTCAGGAAAGCGACGATCAGGGTCCCGTCGCGGGTTCGCAGCGCGGCGCGCTCGCCCCGGCATTGGAACTTGCCGCGATCGTCGAACAGCGGCCGCGCTTCCCAGCTTTGGCCGTCGTCGCTGCTGACCATGACCCGATCGGCATCGACCGCCAGCACGCTGCCGTCGCCCAGCTTGACGAAGGGGCCCAAGAGCGTCGTCGCCAGCGGCCGGCAATTGGGGTGGAGCAGGATCGTCTTGCCGTTGAAGTCGACCTCATCCCAGGCCGGGGCCGCGAAGGTGCAGGCGAGCGCGAGCAGTAGGGGATGCGCCATGGAAATGCTCCTCGGTTCTGCGGAAACAGTGATTGGTCTACATCGGGTGCCGCGGGGACGGCACGCCCGCCCGACGCACGACTTCGAGAGACAGCCTCTTGAAGTCTGCATAAGCGTCTTGGACGGCGGAGGCGTGGGCGCCGAGGGCTCCGTCCGCCGCCTTGAGCAGGAAAATGGGTTTTCTCGCCTCCTGCGCCATGGGCATGAGGCTCCGATAGTGTTTGAGAAGGGCAAGACAGTGCTCGTCGTCCGCGACCGGCGGCGCTCTTTCGGCCGAGATGTCGAGGACGCACTCGCGATAAGTGCCGGGTATGCGTCCGATCCATCGGTCATAGGACTTGACGGGACGATCGCGGCGCACGGAGTGCTGCATGACGATGTAGCCGAGCGGTTTCATGCTGCCCGACGGCAAGCCCAGATTTGGCTCAGGATTACGATCCAGTCGCTCCGTCCAACCATTTCGCCAGTTGCGCAAAGTCGGCCCGAGATTACGTAAACCTTGCAGGGAAAACAGATCGGGTCCCAAAGGGATGACCACACAGTCCGAAGCGATCAAGGTGGCGCGGTTGATTGCACCGAGGTTCGGTCCGAGGTCGACAAGGACGGTATCCGCGCGGTGCAAGTTGGCGCCTCGCTGCATGACGCGCCAGAACGCTGAGATTACCCGAAAAGCCCTTTCCTTGCGATCCAGGCACTGGGGCCACACTTGCGAAAGATCATCCTCGAACTGGGAAAGTGACATGTCGCCGGGGAGGAGAGCCAGTTGCTCGTTGATCCGCTCCAGCAGTGGATCGGCCACGTCCCCCACGCCCGTCTGAATGGGACGGACCGCTCCGAAAATCGTGGGAGGTTGTCTCGATTCGGGCCACAACGCTTCCAGGCGTTCGTCGTCGAGGAAGGCCGCCGAGAGATTCCCCTGCGGGTCAAGATCCGCCGCCACGACGCGGTATCCTTGTTCGGCAAGCATCCAGGCAACGTGGTAGACAAGGGAGGTTTTTCCGACGCCTCCCTTGTTGTTGAAAAACGCGATGACGGGCACGGTCATGTTCGTTTCCTCACGGTTGCCAGGACGTGATTCGGCCGCGCGTCGAATTCCAGGGGCGGATTGCGGTTGACGGCCAAGGCCTTCCGGGCAAGCGGAATACCCACACCGAATCGTTGGACGAAGCCAAGGGTCTTCAGCGCTTCGGCGACGTGGGGATTACGATAATCCGTGACTCCGGGAGCACCGAAGTTGTCGACCGTCACTTGGCCGAACGGACCTCCCGGATTCTGGATCTCGATTCGGTCGGAGAACCACGTAACTCGAACGGGCGCGTTCGTGGTTTCGTAATCGCGGTGCATCACCGCGTTACGAGCCACTTGCTGAAGCGCAGCCAAGGGGTAGTCGGGGTGCCTTGTCTCCGTCGTCTTCCCTACGACGGTCGTCGCCGTGCGGATGTTCGCGCTGAGGACTTCGTCAAGACGTCGCAGCAGATCGGGCAGCGGGCCGTGAATCTCCTTCTGATCCGCGATCGAATCGGTGAGTTGCGTTCCGTCGATGCGTAAGAACTGAATGTACGCTCCAGGGATGACATCGACCGGGCTCTTTCCCACGACCAGCAATCCGACGACGGTCGGGTAGTGCGGCGGATCGACCTCCGCGAAACGCAACGAACGCAACTGCTCGACGAGGCTTCGCTCGTTGGCGTCGAGCACGTCGGGCGGAACCGCCGCCGGCAGATACTCGCGCAGGAATCGGGTTTCGTCAAGATCGCCGATCGTGGCGGAGGTCATCGGGTGGAGGTCGAAGGGCAGGTCCCTCGCTTGCCGCTTTTCGTTCAGTCGCCGTTCTTCTTCCGCCGACGCCGTCGCGCGGCGCGGCCCGACTCGAATCCACACTCGGCCGTTGTAGCGAACCGGCGGGGCGTGGGACGGCTCGACCTCGACGACCGCCACCTCACAACCGCGAAGCGTCCGCTTCTGGACGGACATGTTCGGGAGAGGGAGGATGTTCCCGTCGTCGCGCAGGTCGGCTAGGCTCCGCAAAAGCTCGTCCGTGACGGCCAGGCCCGCGCAATTCCCATCGTCTCTCACCCCACAGAAGATCACGCCCGGCTTCCGATGGTTCGGCATGTCGTTGGCGAACGCGCAAATTGCCTGGCGAATCGCTCCGCAGTCGGACGGCGATTCCTTGCGCTCGACGCGATCCGATTCGAGATCGGCGAGAAGTTCCTCCAACTCGTGGTCGGTAAGCATCGTTGTGAATCCTTCCGTCACTTGTCGACAAGCCGGTACGGGCAGCGCGGACGACGAATGCCCGCAGAGGGACTCAGCCGCGCCGTTTGGCAAGGGCTATTCTGCCCTTTCCGGGGCCGGCCGTCCACACACCGCGCACGGCGCGACGGAGAAAATGGGAGAATCTGCGCCAATCGGCACGCAACGAGGCCCCAGCCCGCCGCCCGAACGTGGGGCACGTTTTCAACGTGCCC
>Ga0334884_1001527_pt1 | contig 33762 bp, 22 predicted proteins | sample GraSluR1_MG_7_FD_207215 | JGI IMG/M metagenome (GOLD analysis project Ga0334884, IMG submission 207215) | Sludge microbial communities from methane-producing bioreactor in Wageningen University, Netherlands - Granular Sludge_12_05 R1 | ecosystem: Engineered > Bioreactor > Anaerobic >... | reverse complement strand
CCCTGGTAACAAGCCAGAGCCGTCAGGTCTCCTTCCCGGGCTGGCTCGTGAACTTCCAGCCCGTAACCGAGTTCCCGGTGCCGGACTACGCCTCGAAAACACTGGCCATCCCGCCCCTCCTCGAACTCCTGAGGTTCCTGGAAGAGAACGAGTTCGGGATGATCTACATCTCAACCCCGGGCCCCATGGGCTTCGCCGTCCTGGGCGCCGCGAAGATTCTCGGCATCCCCACCGTGGGGATCTATCACACCGACTTCCCAAGGCACATAAGGGAGATAGTTGAGGACGCCTGGATGGGCGAGTTCGCCGCAGGCGGCATGACATGGTTCTACAGCATGGTGGATCGTGTAATGGTCCCCAGCAGATACTACACGGACGACCTGGCCAACCTGGGCGTTGACCGGAAGAAGATGGAACCCTTCCCCAGGGGCACCGACCCCGACACCTTCTCCCCGATATGGAAAGACCCTGCATTCCTCACGAAATTCGGCGGAACCAAGGAAGCCACAAAACTCCTCTACACCGGCAGGGTAAGCCGGGAAAAGGACCTCGACGTCCTCGCCGATGCATTCAACATCGTAAGACAGACCAGGCAGGACATTGAACTCTTCGTAGTCGGCGACGGCCCATACATGGGAGAACTGGGAAGCAGGATCCTCGGCAACGGCGGTTACCTCGCCGGCCGCATGTCGGGCGAAGACCTCTCAAAGGCATACGCCTCCGCAGACATCTTCGTCTTCCCATCCACCACCGACACCTACGGCAACAGCGTTCTCGAGGCCCAGGCATCGGGATTACCAGCCATAGTAACCGACATGGGCGGCCCCCAGGAAATAATCATACCCAACGAAACAGGCCTCACCTACCACGGCAGGGACGCAACTGACCTGGCAAAGAAGATCATTGAACTTGCCGACAACGAACAAGCAAGAAAAGCAATGGCCCAGAAGGCCAGGCAACTCGGCGAATCAAAGAGCTGGCAATCCGCCTTCGACCAGATCTGGAGAAGTGTGCCGGACTCATGGCGGTAGTTACCAAAGGCAAGCGAACCGAATCCCAGCCACATACCGAAACAAGGCGAGCAACTGGTCGCAAAATGCGGCAACAACAATAGCAACATGTAAAATCATCAGACAAAGGTAGATAGACTTACCCTGAAAACGAAGCAAACACCGATCTCTCGGAGCCAAGGCGTTTAGCAGTCTTCAAAGCCATCAGGGCTCCATCCAGATCACATCATCCGTCTTATGCAGCCGTTGCTTAAAAATCCCGTCCATGACGGTCTGAATTCCTCAGACTGCACTCCATGGCCCGTGCCTATGAGGAACAGCAGACACAGCTTTCTCCGGCATCTGGGACGTCCCGCACCAAGTACAACTTCAGGAGCTGAGCCTCCCGGCTCAACTCCATCCAATCCCAGCGGTAGTGTGAGGTTCCTTGTCCATGCGGCATCTGCAAGGCGCATTCTCTTCTTCCGGAGTCCCCAGGAATCCAGATCCTCCCTGATCATGTCAAGGATGACCGGTTCCCAGTCCAGGACTTCAAACGCATTGCTCAGAACATCACGGAGGGTGACATCCACTTCGACGGGGAAGAGAAGGGGGTTATTTTCAGGGGAAAAGTGGGTACTTTCCATCAGCGCTTCCTTGTGGCGTGTATTAGTTGTTGGGCTTAACACCTTGATACATAACATATTGAAACGCTTTAGTCAATGCCTCGCGATCTGTTTATTGATTCATGATATGCAGTAGTGAGTTTTCGGACGGGGTCTGGCTATTGACACAGCAAAATGGGGAGGGCATCATTAAAGGAAATTTGCAGTATAAGGTTTTAGTTCAACTATTGATTGACTTGGATTTCAGCTGAAGGTTGAATTGTTACCCTTATGTATCATTCAAGAGTGGAGATATCCATGGAGGATTAATGTCACTCTGTTGATGGATTGCAGTAGCTCGCGGAGTTGTTAATGATACTGTGTATTGATGGGCATGTAAGAAAAGCATACTCGGTTACAACATTGGTCGTCTTCGGAACTTGAAAGCAAAGATTGATGAACACATTCGTAGTGCTGACACGGAAGGTTAAGAAAGCTCCATAGAGTGACGGAGGACAGGCTGCACATGATATCATTGAAGAATACATTCTCGGGAATATGGGACAATCATGAACGAGGTTCGATTGGTGATTTTCTAAAGGAAAGGATACAACCAGATTCCGATCTTTCTTTCGTTTCGGCCTATTTCACGATTTACGCATATTCAGCACTGAAGAATCAACTTGATAATATCAGCCATCTTCGATTCATGTTTGGAGAACCGAAGTTCATCCAGTCACTGGATCCTGAAAAAACCGAGAAGAAATCTTTTCGAATTGAAAATGATGCTCTTGAGCTTAACAACAAACTTCAGCAGAAACGCATTGCCAGAGAATGTGCTGACTGGTTGAAGGAAAAAGCAGAGATCAGGTCGATCATCAAGCCCGGCTTCCTTCATGGCAAGATGTATCACATGGATAACAATGGAGTTCAGGAAGCAATCATTGGAAGCTCTAACTTCACATTGAGGGGTTTGGGCCTTGGCTCATCAGTGAACAATATCGAACTCAATCTGGAGGTGGATAGCACCAGAGACCGCAAAGACCTAAGGAGTTGGTTCGATGAAGTGTGGAATGACTCATCTCTTGTTGAGGATGTGAAGGACGAAGTTCTTAACTACCTATCTCTGCTTTACCAGAATCACTCACCTGAGCTTATTTACTACAAAACACTTTTCCATGTTTTTGAAGATTACCTGTCGGAAGCGGAACGCGGCAATCTTCTTGATGAGAAAACAGGATTCTTTGAATCAGTGGTCTGGGAAATGCTTTACGAGTTTCAGAAAGATGGAGTTAAAGGTGCGATCAATAAGATATTGAAACATCATGGATGCATCATTGCTGACAGTGTTGGTCTCGGAAAAACCTTTGAGGCTCTGGCAATCATTAAGTACTTCGAGAAGTTGAATCACCGAGTTCTGGTGCTCTGTCCCAAGAAACTTGAGGACAACTGGCTTGTGTTTCGCAACAACGATGTTCGTAATCCGCTTCTAAATGACCGGTTCGAGTTTGATGTTCGCGCACACACCGATCTTGGGCTGGAGAAATACTCAACTGTCAATTGGGGAAATTATGGGTTAATCGTGATTGACGAATCTCACAACTTCAGAAATAATGCACGGGGTAAGGAAAAGGATGGGACTAGAAGAGCAACTCGTTATGAATTTCTGATGGATCAGATACTGAAAAGCGGTATCGAAACAAAAGTGCTGCTTCTGTCTGCAACTCCTGTTAATACAACCCTGAAGGATCTGCGGAATCAGTTATTGCTTATCACTCACGATGAGGATATGGCTTTTCAGGAATCACTGGGAATCATCAGTATAGCGCAGGCGATGAAGAATGCACAGACTCACTTCACGCAGTGGGCAGATCCAAAGAAGAATCCTCAGCGGAAAGTGCTAAGTCTACTAGATGCACTGGACGCCTCATTTTTCAAGCTTCTCGATGAACTCACTATAGCACGGTCCCGTAAACATATTATCAGTTATTACAAGTCTGGAGAAATGGGTAAATTCCCTGAAAGGCTTAAACCCGTAGCATTACACCCGACAACAGATATCAAAGGATACTTCCCATCTTATGATGAACTTCACAGTGAGATATCTAAGTATAAGCTGACAATCTTTAATCCCACAGCTTATCTGAGTGATGATTACCTGAAAAATCAGGCTGATGATAACTCGGAAAAAGACAGATTCGACCAGAAGACCAGGGAGTTTTCCCTGATAGGAATGATGCGAATTGGCTATCTGAAAAGACTTGAAAGCTCCGTTCACAGTTTCGAAGTATCGATAGAACGGACAATACACAAAATACAAAATCTTCTCGACAAGATCGACCACTTCGAGGACAACTTGGATGAATACACAACACCTGACTTGTTTCTCGATCCTGGCGAAGAAGAGGAAGCTGAACTTCTCGAAAGACTCACCGTCAGTAAGAAGCTTCAAATCAAGCTGGAGGACATCAACAGAAAGGAATGGAAAAAGGACTTACGCAAAGATGTTAAGCAACTCATCTCCATCCACGAGAAGGCTGCCGCTGTAACACCCGACAGAGATGCAAAACTGCAGGAACTCAAGAGAGTAATCCGAGAGAAGGTTAATAACCCGATCAACGATGACAACAAGAAAGTCCTTGTATTCACTGCATTCGCTGATACGGCACAATACCTGTACAAAAACCTGAACGCCTGGGTTTCTGAGGAACTGAACCTGTACTGTGCCCTGGTTACGGGTACTGGTGACAACCGGACTACTTTCAAGCCGGTCGGGTACAAGCATCAGACAGATTTCATATCTATTCTGGCCAATTTCTCTCCCCGGTCCAAGTCACGGAGCAAGATGGAGAGCATGCCTCATGATGGTGAGATAGATATACTCATTGCAACTGACTGCATATCAGAAGGACAGAATCTGCAGGACTGTGATTACCTCATAAACTATGACATCCACTGGAATCCTGTGCGTATCATTCAGCGCTTTGGCCGAATTGATCGGCTTGGCAGCATCAACAAGCGGATACAGCTTGTCAATTTCTGGCCCACTGATGATCTGAACAAGTACCTCAATCTAAAGGATCGAGTGGAAGCCCGAATGGCAATGGTTGATCTGGCTGCTAGTGCCGGGGATAATCTTCTCGATCCCGAGCAGCTGGAAGAACTCATTGCGGAGGATCTCACCTATCGCGAAAAGCAGCTGCTCAGGCTCAAGGATGAAGTAATCGATCTTGAAGATATGGACGACAATGTTTCACTCAGCGAGTTCACCCTTGATGATTTCCGGATTGAGCTGATGAATTTTCTGGACAGCGGCAGAAAACTGCTTGAGGAAGCTCCCCTGGGTCTCTACTCTGTAGTTCCTGCGCCAGGCAGGCTAATGGCGGCCGACAACCCCGATAACAGCTGGAACGAGATAGTCAGACCTGGAGTCATCTTCTGCCTGCGGCATAAACACGCTCTTAAGGATCGGGAATCATCCAAGGTGAATCCTCTGGGCCGGTATTACCTGCTCTATATCCGCGATGATGGTACTGTACGTTTCACATTCACTCAATCGAAAAAGATACTGGCCATGTTCCAGAAACTATGTGTCGGGAAGGATGCCCCATATCAGGAGCTTTGCGACCTTTTCGATGAAGAGACGAATAATGGCGTTTTTATGGATAAATACAGTGAACTGCTCACAGAAGCGGTCAGATCAATTGCCGGAACATTCCGGAAGCGAACCGCAGCCGGGCTTCAGACAAGAAGAGATTTCGTTATTCCGGACAGGCAGCTGCAGGCAAATGATGGTTCGGCTTTCGACCTTGTCACCTGGCTGGTTATAAAGGAAGACCGAAGGACCAGAGTATGACTAAAAAACAGGCAGCTGCCAGGCGGGACAGATCACTGAAAAGCTCTGAGACTCGTCGGTCACCTGTCGATTTTCCAGAGGGATACACGCAGGTACTGGAAGAAATCAAGGCTCGAATAAGGACCGCAAGGGTCAAGGTTGCACTTTCAGCCAACAGAGAACTCATCAGCCTCTATTGGGATATAGGGAAGATGATTGTTAAACGGCAGGAGAGTGAGGGCTGGGGTCGCGCGGTTGTAGAGCGATTGTCTGCAGATATTCTGAAGGAATTCCCGAATGTTCGAGGATACTCACCACAAAATCTGTGGCACATGCGTTCCCTCTATCTTGCCTGGACAAATGATGTGGTAAAACTCCCACAGACTGTTGGAGAAATAGACGGCAAGAATCTCCCGCAACCTGTTGGAGAAATACCCTGGGGTCATAACCTGCAGCTTATAGCAAAACTCACCAATCCCGTGAAGCGTCTCTGGTACGCCAGGCAAACTATAGAATATGGATGGACCAGGGCAGTATTAGTGCATCAGATCGAATATGACGCCTACGCTCGTCAAGGCAGCGCAATTACCAACTTTAAGCGTACTCTGCCCTCGCCGCAGTCGGATCTGGCTCAGCAACTGACCAAGGAACCATATTACTTCGATTTCCTCAATTTGAGTTCTTCAGTCAGTGAGCGTGAACTCGAGAACTCGCTCATTGAACAACTGAAGAGGTTTCTACTGGAACTGGGGAAAGGCTTTGCCTTCGTAGGGCAGCAGTATCATCTGGAGGTTGATGGCAAGGATTATTATCTCGACCTTCTTTTCTACCACTTACATCTTGGTTGTTATGTAATTGTTGAATTGAAGGTTGAAGAATTCAAACCGGAGTTTGCCGGCAAGATGAGCTTCTACCTTTCAGCGGTTGAGGAACTGCTGCCAAACCGTGCCGGTCAGCCGGCTATAGGCCTGATTCTCTGTAAGGACCGCAGCAGAACCATAGTTGAATACACTCTTCGCGACGCCAGCAAGCCTATAGGTGTTGCAACATACACAACTGTACCTCCGAAGTATCGAGGGAAATTACCGACAAAGAAGGAACTTGTGGGTTTTATCGATTCAGATAGGAAAGAGTGAAATGGGAACAGATGTAAGGGAAGAGATCAGAGTGGTTCTGAGTGATTTCACCAGAATGGATCTTCGCACAGCTTCAGTCAATCTGCTGAATACTCTTGGATACAAGAGCGAGAAGACTCTTGATATTGGAAACTCTCCCGAAGCTTTCCTTGAGGAATTTGATAATCGTGACAGGCCTTTCAGAAAAGACAAAGCCAGCTTCAGCAACTGGAAGACTATCGATTTTCTGTTTCAGATTACGGATGATGAATTGTCAGAACAAATCAGCTTGTTCAAAAACGATGACGTTGTTACCGGACTTCTCAAATCATATCTATTCTTCGCTGTAGAGCTTACAGGCAAAGACTATGCCAGAGGAAAACTCTCTGAAATTGCCAGGCAGATCAATAGGCTTTTCCCTACACCAGTATTTGTGATAATCAGACATGCCGAAGCAGGGGTAGCTGTCCTCTCAATCGCAGTCATCAATCGCCGCAGGAATAAGCAGGATGTTGATAAAGATGTGCTGGGCAGGGTTACTATCATTCGTAACATATCGCTTAGCCAACCTCATAGAGGACATCTTGATATTCTGTCCAGTTTTTCTCTTCCAGTGCTTGCTCAGAAAAATGATGTTGGCAGTTTTGACAAGCTTCATGCTGCCTGGGAACATGTATTCAATGTAGAACTCCTGAACAAGAACTTCTACCGTGAGCTTTCCAACTGGTATTTCTGGGCTCGGCAGCATGTTCACTTCCCCCTTGACCAACTCAGGTATGATCAGGAGTGGATGGAAATAGATGCCCAGTCTATTGATAGGGACGCTATAAGGAAGCATGACTCAAAAAGCCTTATAAGGCTGCTTACCCGACTCCTATTTGTCTGGTTCATAAAGGAAAAGGGTCTGATACCGGAACCTCTTTTTCAGAAGGAAGTACTGGAACAGGATTGGCTGAATGAATTTGATTCGGAGTCCGAAAACACTCTCTACTACAAAGCCATCCTCCAGAACCTCTTCTTCGCAACACTCAATCAGCAGTGTGAAAAACGTGAGTTCCGCAATGATGATCAGAATCACAATATCACCAATCTCTATCGCTACAAATCCTCTTTCAGGGATCCGGAAGCATTCATCGCCCTTATGAAGTCCATTGTACCTTTCATGAACGGCGGTTTGTTTGAATGCCTCGATAGACCCCATCCCACCCTCAAAGGAAAACAAGGTGGCGCAATAATACTCTACGAAGATGGTTTTTCTGACAGAGAGGATAGCACTCTCAGAGTACCCGATTTCCTGTTCTTCGGTGAACAGAGGATAGTGGATCTGAGCGGTGAAGAGGCTTACGGAGACAAGAAAAGGAAGAAAGAGAAAGTACGTGGAATAATCCCCCTCCTCAACAGTTACAAGTTCACCATAGTTGAGAACACGCCGATAGAGCAGGAAATAGCACTTGATCCCGAGCTGCTGGGGAAGGTGTTTGAAAACCTTCTTGCATCATACAACCCTGAAACAAAAACCACTGCTCGGAAACAGACAGGTTCTTTCTATACACCACGAACAATAGTGAACTACATGGTTGACGAGTCCCTAAAAGCCTATCTGAAGAAAGCACTGACACCTTTCATGTCAGAAGCCGATGCAGAAGAGGGACTTGAAATCCTATTCGCCTACACAGACAAAGAACACGCCTTCACCGAGAAGGAAACACAAGCACTGATTTGTGCAATTGATAACTGCAAAATACTCGATCCAGCTTGCGGTTCAGGCGCGTATCCAATGGGTATACTGCATAAACTGGAATTTGCGCTCAGCAAGCTTGACAGGAACAATAAGCTCTGGCGTGACCGTCAGATAGAAAAGGTGTGCGCTACGATTACCGCAGCGGAAGAAATAGATGATGCTTCGTTCCGTGACAATGTAATTCTTGAACTGGAAGCCCAGAAAAGGGATATTGAGGAAGCCTTCACAAGCAACGAACTGGGCTATGGGCGCAAGCTGTATCTGATTGAAAACTGTATCTATGGCATTGACATTCAGGCCATCGCTACTCAGGTCAGCCGTCTGCGTTTCTTCATTTCACTCATCGTTGACCAGAAAGCTGATCCTGAAAGAGATAACTTCGGAATCCGCCCGTTACCAAACCTGGAGGCCAAGTTCGTTACTGCTGATACTCTGACTCGTATTGAAAAGCCGGATAACCAATTTCACCTTTTTCACTCCCAAGAAGTTCAGGAACTTGAGAAGGAACTCAAACAGGTTCGCCATAAAATGTTCGGAGCAAAAACACCCAGGACAAAAACGAAATACCGCAAGCGCGATGAAGAACTAAGAGAACAGATTGCTGAAGAACTTGAAACTAATGGAGGTTGGAGCAATGCTTCGGCCCGGCAGCTTGCCGCATGGGATCCTTACGATCAGAACGCTTCCAGCGCTTTCTTCGACCCGGAGTGGATGTTTGACCTGAAAGGTTTCGACATCCTCTTGGGTAATCCACCGTATGTGTCAGTAGAAAAGTATAGTGGAAAGGTAGAGCAGGAGTACTGGAAGAAGACTTATCAAACATATGCCTCCCGTGGTGACATTTATTCTTTCTTTTATGAACGAGGTGCAGAGCTTCTATCTGCTGATGGATACCTCTGCTATATCACGTCGAATAAATGGATGCGCGCAGGATATGGCAAAGAGCTTCGGAAATTTCTGTCAGCTGATGTAGACACGAAGAAGGTGCTAGATTTTGGAATGGCGCAAAACTTCGGAGCTGCCACCACATATACGAGTATTCTAAGTTTCAGGAACTCCTCCCCTCGGAAACAAACTCGTTGTTGCTATGTCTCCGATGACCAGGCGGCAATGAATGATCCAGACACTTATTTCAAAGAGAAAGCCATACTGATGCCTGAGCTAGATGAGAAACCTTGGGTTGTTATCTCTCCAAAACGCTACCGAATAAAGCGTATAGTGGAAACACTGGGCATCCCTCTAGAAGAGTGGGACCTGAATATTAATCGAGGTGTGATTACAGGTCTCAATGAAGCCTTCTATCTAACACAGGAACAACGCAATGATCTTATAAAGAAAGAGCCAAAAGCAGAGGAGATCATCGTTCCACTCCTTCGCGGTCGACATATTGGGCGGTACGAAGTGAATTTCGATAATCAGTATATGCTGGTTATCAAGTTTGGAGCATACAAAACACTGAGAAGTGAATATCCAGCAGTCTACGAACATCTGAAGCAATATGAGGGAAAACTCAAAAAGCGGGGCCAATGCAAGTACGCGCGCTCAAAGAAGAACGGGAGCAATCCAGATTATCCAGGTCAGCATCACTGGTTAGAGCTGGATAATAACCCTAGTGATGAATACATAGATGCTTTCTACAAACCGAAGATAATCTATCACGAGATGTCTAAGTACATGACCTTTTTCTATGATGATGTTAATCACTATTTTGCGAATGATACATGCTATATAGCATCATCGAAAACAGAATCATTGCATTATTTAACCGCTGTATTCAACTCATATTTATTCAGATGTTGCTACAAAGATAACTTTCCTCAAATACTGGGGAATACACGTCGGATAAAGAAAATCTTCTTTGAGAAGATTCCTATCAGAAAACCAACGGAACAAGAGGTGGCTCTGTTCGAGCAACTTGTATCGATGGTACAGATGGCTAATCGCGAAGGTATCGATTTCCCAGCTCTTTTCCTGGAGGAGCTGATCGATGCCTGTGTTCTTGAATGTTACTTCCCTGATGAAGCTGCTGCCAAGGATCTTCTCTTCATGGACAAGGTCTCCTCTTTGCTCAATGTGGACACAATGTCATATGCGGATATTCCATCTACACTTTCCCTTACCGCTATAGAATCCTTTGTCGCTATAGCCAATGCACCTGATCATCCCATACGCAACCAGCTCATGCGCCTCACTGCTGATAGTCCTGACCTGTTTGCTGTAATCAGGCAAGAGGGGAAAGTATGAAATCTCGAATACGCAAAATCAATATCCAGAATTTCAAGGCTTTCCGTGAATTCTCTCTTAACCTTGAAGAACGTAATCTTCTTGTTTATGGTGCGAATGGATCAGGCAAGTCATCTCTCTATTGGGCGTTATACACATTTCTGCAAAGTGCTGGCAAATCAGAGCATTCAATTTCCAAGTATTTTACCCCAGGAGCTGAGAGTCTTCTGAACATACACGAGGATGCTACAGCAAAGCCCGGTCTGATCGCCGTCACACTTAGAGATACAATCACCAATAATGACACGACTTACCATATCAGCGAAACCGATCATGGCACATTTAATCAACCTCTTATTCTCACAGGGGATCTGGCAAGCGATTTTATCAATTATCGATTCTTTTTTGGGTTTTCGCATTTCCGAAATTCCCAGAAATTCGATCTCTGGCCCCTATTTGAAAAAGAGATTCTTCCCTTCTGCAAAGAAAGAGTTGGTATTGTTCCTCAGAAACTATGGAATGAAATCAAGACAGGAGATCCCAATCCTCTGGGATGTCGCGGTCTAGCTGGTGCGAGTTCATACGAGGAGTTTCATAGAAAGACAGGCGAATTCTCGACTATTATAACCAGTATCGTTGATGACATCAGCGCTGCAGCACAGAAATTCTACCACGACCACTTCTCTGAAGATGATCCTGCTCCAGTCATACTCAGACTTGGCGTAACTACAAAGCCAACATCCACTGGTAACAATCAGACCGATTTCAGCTTCACAGTTCCTGTTATCGAGTTCGGGGTTCAGATTGATGGGACAACCATTCCGCGTCCTCAATCCTATCTTAACGAAGCCAAAATGACTCAACTGGCACTTTCCTTTCGATTTGCTGCATCACTTGTTAACTTGCACGAAGCCGCCCTAAAGTTGTTGGTTCTCGACGATCTACTCGTAAGTCTAGACATGAGTAACCGCATGAAAGTAGTTGAAATTCTTCTATCCGACACCTTTGCTAAATTCCAGAAAATAATACTCACCCACGATCTCGGTATGTTTGACGAGTTTCGAAGGAAGCTCTTCAGGAACCATACTGACTGGTGTTTTATCCATCTCGAGGGAACACCGACAATCAATATTGCGTCAGTACAAGTGAAAACTGAGTTTGAGAAGGTTGAAGAATACATTGCTGGTTTCAATCTGGATGAAGCAGCTCTCTGTCTTCGCAAGGTTGCTGAAGATACAGCAACCCGATTTCTTGGTAGAGATAATAATGTTCAACCTACCAATAAATTCAGTGGGCTGAGAAATCGTCTCAAACAGGCAAGAGATAAAGTTCTAAGTGAATTGCCAGTTGAGTTGTATGAGGAAGTTCTTAGAAACACACCTGATGGAAGACATAGTCTCCTTATTCCAACCGATGATAGTGATTTGGATGCGATCGGGGGACTGGAATCACAAACTAGAGACCTACTAAAGGACCAGCGGGTCAGTCTTCGTCGACTCATTACCCAGGATCATCTCGAGCAGTTGAGAAGAGTGAAGCTCATTGATGATGTTCTTGCTTGCACTGCTAGAGTTCTGAATCCCTCCGCCCATTCCGGAAATTCCCCGCTTTACAAGAAGGAGGTCACTGACGCTCTGGATCTAATAAGACAGCTCGAAGTTATCCTTCCTGGAGGGAGGTCAACCTAGGAAATGTATTTATCGGAAGTTAAGCTGTGGAACTTCAGGAAGTATGGAACACTCGGGGATGACCCAGAGAATCCAGAGCCTGGGCTTATCCTGCAAATGCAGCCGGGGCTGAATGTACTAATTGGTGAGAATGATTCAGGGAAAACAGCGATCATTGACGCCTTACGGTATACACTAGGAACTCAGAGCGGTGAGTGGATACGGTATGAAGACACTGATTTCCATTGTTTCAAAGACCCTCGCACTACAGAATTTCAAATTGAATGCATTCTCAGAGGATTCACTCCTACCGAGGCGGGGCCATTTCTTGAATGGTTGGGATTCGAAGAATATAATGGTAAGAAGGAGTATGTACTTCATCTACGACTTCGGGCACAACGCAAGAGAAACCGTATCACTGCTCAACTTCGAGCAGGTCCTGATTTTCTTGGTACTCCGATTGATGGTGAGGCGCGTGAAAGGCTTCGTGTCACTTATCTAAAGCCACTCCGCGATGCGGAGATCGAATTGACCGCTGGTCGTCGTTCACGTTTCGCTCAAATACTCAGAGCACACCCGCTTTTCCAGAGGACTATTATCGATGGTGAACCACAACAGCATGATTTGGAAAAGTACATTGCTGAAGCTAACGAGAAAATCAGAAGCCATTTCAAGCCGGAAGATGGTGATGCAGGAGCTCTTCTACGTACTCTGAACCGATACCTCGAAGCCTTCTTCACTGAGGATGACAATCGCTCAGCTTCGGTAACCATCGCTGGCAGCGAATTGCACGATATCCTTAAAAGACTTGAGTTATCGTTAGAGGATAATCGAGCAGGTCTCGGAACCCTGAATCTTCTGTATATCGCAGCGGAGCTTCTTCTGCTTCATAGTGATTCTTTCCCTGGGCTTCGCTTAGTCATGATAGAAGAACTGGAAGCTCATCTGCATCCCCAGGCACAACTTCGACTAGTGGATTTCCTGTCTCGCAGGGAGACTACAGGGCAATACATTCTTACGACACACAGCACCACCCTTGGTGCAAGTGTTGATCTGAAGAAACTAATAATCTGCCAGGGCAACGAAGTATTCCCTATGGGTCCAGATTTCACAGAGCTTGCAGCAAAGAATTACGAATTTCTCTCCCGCTTTCTCGACGCGACCAAGGCTAACCTCTTCTTCGCGAAAGGTGTGATTCTTGTAGAGGGCGACTCAGAGAATCTGCTAATTCCCACAATAGCTGAGATCATCAATCGTCCTTTGCACCGGTATGGCGTCTCCATTGTTAATGTTGGAAGTACGGCTTTCTCTCACTATGAGAAAGTATTCATTCGCAATGATGGACAGAGTCTGGGCATAAAAGTCGCTGTTGTAACGGATCTTGATATCAAACCGCTGGAATGGAGACAGGAAGAAGACGAGAACCCTCCTGACGAAGAATCCATAGAAAAGGAAAAGAAAGCTAAGCACGCATCGTTATCGACAGTATATACCTCCACTGATGTTCAACGATTCGTTGCACCGAACTGGACTCTTGAATATGAAATTGCGCTATCTAAACTGCGTAAAAGTTTCTATCACACAGCTCTTTGGGCAAAGAAGAAACAGAATGCTGTGGATGGCCAGCCAAAGGAGTCAAAACTAGAGGAAGTAATCAAGCAAGTAAGTGAAGATTTTGATAGCTGGGAATCAAAGTGGGATGATGATAGACTTGCAGAGAAGATAGCGTTCGAAATATACCAAGTGGCGATTCTTGATAAGAATGTCTCGAAGGCAATTCTTGCACAGGAGTTCGCTAAGCTGTTACTTGAAATAGAAAGTGAAGAAGAAGGAAAGTCGAGAGAAGCACTTCTCAAGTCACCATCTCTTTCCTACCTCATTAACGCCATTTGCCATGTTACGGAACCTCTCCCGAAAAACAGAGCCTGATGAAGATAACGGATCATGAAATAAGAAGGGCTGAGAAGCTTCTTCTTCCAGTTGATTGTAGTTTCAACGAAGAACGCAGGGATTTCCTGCGCTGCATGGAATCACGGGATGTAGTAGCTTGTCCTGGCAGCGGAAAAACAACCGCACTTCTTGCCAAACTTCTAATATTATCGTCTCGCATGCCTTTTCCTGATGGACGTGGTGTTTGTGTCCTTACACATACAAATGTTGCCATTGATCAGATCAAGCAAAAGGCTGGAACTGCATCCCAGATACTTTTCAGACATCCGAACTTCTTCGGAACGATACAAGAATTCGCAAACAAGTTTCTTGCGTTACCAGCTTATGTGGAGCGTTTCGGTCAACGTAGCATTCGGATGGATGAGGATCTTTATGAGGCCGTTTCATGGAAAGCCTTTCTTGATGAAGGTCTTCAGAACAACGGTTTCATTTCTAATCAATTGGACAAGAAGTCAAAGAAACTTCCTTGGCGAGACCGGATTCCAATAAAAGTAGCATATTTCAAGGATTTACGATTCGACTTCGATGGAGATCATATCCACTACTGTCGAGGAGATACTGGCAGGAGGATTCTCCGGGGTGACAGAAACAGTCCGAGTTACCAAGATATCCATAGGGCTAAGTATGGACTTCTTGAGAAGGGATACATGCGATACCAAGATGCATTCCCTTTGGCCCTTTGGTATCTTCAGAATAATCCCTGTCTTAGTTTTGCATTCGATGAGCGGTTCGCCTTTGTGTTCATTGACGAAGCCCAAGACACTAATGAAGTACAAATTTCGATGCTCGATAAAGCCTTTTCCTATAGGGACCGATCGATCGTTCAATTCCTTGGTGATCCAAATCAGGCAATCTTTAGATTCGAAGTAACAAAGGATGTGGATTGGGTTCCAAAGGATAACCCGATTCACTTCTCAGATACCTTACGTTTCGGGGATTCACTTACCAATCTACTTGAGACAGTACGCATAGATGATCAAATATCTCTCTTGCCCAATAAAGCTCGAAAGACATTGCCCCCACATCTAATCACTTTCCAAGTCGGAGAAGAAGGAAAAGTGCTTACAGCATTTGGGAGACTCCTGAAAGAAAAGGTTCTTGATGATTATGCTGAAGTGGATGTGCCTGTGTTCAAAGCAGTTGGATGGGTAGGGAAAGATAAGCAAGCAGAAGGAAAACTATGCATTCCATCTTACTTCCCAGATTATATCAATAACACTTCTCGTTCAAGAAGATACTACTCCAACCTGCTCTCCTATCTCCAGACTAATGCCGAGGAGGGGATAGGCAATTTTCGCAGTTCTATTCTCCGTGGTGCTTGTCGAAGTCTGAACATCGCAGGTATTCATCATCCGAAGACAGAACGAGCTTTTACTGCAAACACATTTCCTATATGGCTAAAGGACAACAACGAGCCTGCCTATCGCGAATTGCTTTTACTACTATCAGAATGGGTGTTAGACTCTGCTAACAAGGATTATGACTCTCTATCTGCTCGAGATGTGCTGATTGAGTTCCTGCATAAGTACTGGGAAAGCACAAAGACTTGCGACAGATTCGACAGCTTCGTAAAGAGTGACGAGATCAAAACTGCTGAGCCTACTGAAATCATCGATAATGAGTTCCATGAATATGGTGTCAGAATCACCGTAGACACGGTACATTCTGTGAAGGGAGAAACACATACTGCAACTCTATATCTCGATACTGTTTACCACAATCTCAGCTCGCACTTCTTGCTCTCCTTCTTAAAAGGAGAGTATCCCACAACAAAATTGAGCAAGCCTCATCATATTGAGCACTTGAAAGTGGCACATGTAGCGATGAGTAGGCCAACTCATTTGCTGTGCTTTGCCTGTATGAAATCTCAAGTAGTTGCACACAAGGATGATTTAGAGAAAAATGGCTGGATCATCTGTGAAGTTAAGGATTTAGTGGGATAGATGTGTTATTATCGTTCCGCGTTAACTCAGGAGGAATTACATGAGTAGCTCACCCAGAGTACACATCATCTATCGAGGAGATGGATGGGCTGTTAAGAAAGAAGGTGCTGCAAGGGCATACAAGATCCTTGGAACCCAGTCTGAAGCTATTAGATTTGCCAAGAGAAACTACGCTAAAGGTACAGAGATAATAGTCCATCGGAAAGATGGTTCTATTCTTAAGTGGTTGTAGGTTTATGCATGCCTGGATCTGATTTTGAGAAGAACGTCTTCATCAATTGTCCTTTTGACGAGGAGTACGTACCTCTCTTGCGCCCTATGCTGTTCACAATACTGATGCTTGGCTTCGAACCAAGAATAGCATCGGAACGAAAATCATCGAATGAACAGCGGATCAGCAAAATACGCGAGTTGATTAGGAAGTCAAAATACAGTATTCACGATATTTCCAGAATGCAGGCAAAGGGTAAGGGTGAATTCGCACGGATGAACATGCCCTTTGAGTTAGGGCTTGATTTCGGGTGCAAAGAATTCGGACAGGAAAAGCTCGCTCAAAAGAAATGCCTGGTGCTTGATAAAGAACCATATCGTTATCAAAAAGCTCTCTCGGACCTCTCAGGCTCTGATATATGTAGCCATGGGAATGAATCGAGTAAACTGGTACAGGTTGTCAGAAATTGGTTCATTGAGAATGAAAGCTGTACATCTTTACCGAGTTCGACAAAGATCTGGGACAAATTCAACACATTCATGACTGATTTTTATCAGAAGCGTTCCCAGGAAGGTTTCAGTGAGGATGAATTGCAGATGATGCCAGTTAAGGAGTTGATTGGCTTCATGCGTGACTGGTTGAAGGGTAGCTCATCTGAAAGTGGTGATCTGTAAATGAGTAGCAAATCACTAAGAAGAACCCGCTCATGATCCGTTTCCTCCACACCGGTGACTGGCAACTGGGAATGACAAGGCACTTCTTCTCCGAAGGAATTCAGGAGAGGTTTTCCCAATCCCGGTTCGATGCTATCCGTGAGCTTGGACGCATGGCCGGGGAAGAGGACTGTGCATTCATGATAGTCTGTGGTGATGTGTTCGAGTCGAATCTTGTTGACAGGAAAACCGTTTCCCGTGCCCTTGAGGCTTTGAGGGAAGTGCCTGTTCCTGTGTATCTTCTTCCCGGTAATCATGACCCCCTCAATGCTGCCTCGATTTACCGCAGTACTTCATTCCTCGAAAAAAAGCCTCCGGGAATTCATGTGATTGAGGATTCAAACCCAATCCATGTTGCCAATGGGATTGAGATTGTAGGACTACCATGGATGTCGAAGCATCCGATGAAGGATCTTGTTGTTCCAGTATTGCAGGATCTTGAGCCGGTTGCTGATATAGTACGAATCTGTGTTGCTCACGGTATTGTTGACAGCCTCTCACCCGATCCTGATGATCCAGAGCTGATTTCTCTTCAGACAGTAGAGGAAGCAATATCCCAGGGCAGGATTCAATACATGGCCCTCGGGGATCGGCACTCCCTTACGAGTATTGGTGACAGCGGACGAGTCTGGTATGCAGGTACGCCTGAACCGACGGACTACAGAGAGGTTAAATCCGGATTTGCGCTGATTGCTGAGATCAACGAAGAGAATGTGGTCATGAAAGAGGTAGAAGTAGGGAGATGGAAGTTCATAGAGCGGAAGGATATTAACCTTAATACCGAAGAAGACATCGAAGCCTTGCGCAGTTGGCTCGATGGCCTTGAGAGCAAAGAACGAACGATTCTCAAACTGAGATTCATAGGATCTGTTTCATTGCTTCTTCATCGAGAACTCATTGATTTGCTGGATCATGCAGGAGAGATTTTCGGTGCAGTTGAAACTCGACATCAAGATCTCGTTGTTGTTCCTGAGGATACTGATTTCTCCGATCTCGGGTTCTCGGGCTTTGCCGGTTCGACCGTTGAACGCTTGCGGGAAATGGCTGATCAATCGGATTCTTCCTCTGTTACCTCCCGCGATGCACTTGCTCTCCTGATCAGGCTTGCCGGGAGAGAATCATGAGATTTATACGCCTCCGTCTTGCGGATTATCGGGGTATAGAAAAGTTGGAGGTGGAATTCGGTGCCAGAGGTCTGACAGTTGTGGAAGGACCGAATGAAGCGGGGAAAACAAGCCTGGGAGAATCCATAGGTATGCTTTTCGACTTCCCTGCCAGCAGTAAAAGCAGTGCGGTTAAGGCGATCAAGCCAGTAACCAGAGATGCTGGTTCTGAAATAGAGCTTGAGATGGAAAGCGGTCAATACAGATTCACTTACTTCAAGAGATTTCACAAGAATACAGAAACCGTACTTACTGTTACCAAACCCCATGTTGAAAACCATACTGGACGCGATGCACATAATCGCGCAATGGAAATCCTTAGTGAAACTATTGATGTGGATCTATGGAAGGCTCTCAACATTCATCAGGGAAAGGCTGTAGAACAGGCAGACCTGTCCAGACAAACCTCTCTGTCCGCAGCTCTTGATAGTGCAGCTGGCGGAAATGCAGCTGATCCCAAGGAAGATAGCCTGTTTGAAAGAGTCAATGAGGAATATGAACGCTACTACACAAAAGCGGGTAAGGAAAAGAAGGAACTGCAAGAATCAGCGAGTGCTCTTCAAAAATTAGAGTCAGAGGTTGAATCACTGAGATCCAGAATCCGGGATCTTGATGGAGATGTAACCCGATCTGCTGAAATCGAAAACGACCTGATTCGTTTAAACCTGCATGAGATAAGTCTAAGAAATGAACTCTCAGAATATGATGAATCGCTGGAAGCGATCATGCGCCTGGAAAACGATCTTTCTACTGCAAGGCTCAAGCTTGAATCAGCCCAGAAATCACAACAGGCGGCGAAGAGGAATCTGGATGAACGCAGTGAATTTGTTGATGAGATAACCACCACCCGCGTGGCACTCTCTGAACTCAAGAAATCCAGTTCTACTTCGATTGAATCCATGCAGGATGCAGAGGATTCCCTGGAAAAAGCACAAGCCGATGCAGCCAAGGCTGAAAGCACCCGCAAGGAAGCCGAGTCACTTCGCGATCTCTGCCGAGCGGATTTTGATTATTTCCGCAGCATATTGGATTTGGAACAGATGACGGAACGCAAGGAAAGAGTAGATCGTGCCAGGGAAGATTCGGCCATGGCTTCCGAACTGCTTAAGGAAAGTCGTGTTGATGATGAAGCATTGAAAATTATCCAGGAGGCTGAACGTGATGTCATAAGGGCAAAGGCAAAGCTTGAGACGGGAGCCCCCGGTGTGCAGTTGAGAGGACTGGGTGATGTCGAGTATCAGATTGATGGAGAATTGGTACACATTTCACTGGATGAAGAAACAAGCTACACAGTCTCCGAACGACTCAGAGTAACAATTCCCGGAGCCCTGCAGATCGAGGTGACGGCCGGGTCAAGCGCTTCGGAACTCATGGAAGGAGTCGAACAGGCAGCTAAAAGGCTTGCTGAGTTATGCAGTGAAGCTGGAGTGAGTAATGCGGATGAAGCTGTGCAGTCAAATGATGCACGGAAGGCAGCGCAGAAGACAGTAGATAGAAAGAGCGAAATCGAGAAAGATGACCTTCGTGATCTTGATTATGAAGAACTTGCGAGAAGGGTCTTAGTGCTTGAGAAGACTGTTCCGGCTTACATCGGCAGCAGATCATCCGAACCAAAGCTCCCCGATGGCCTGGAATACGCTGAAGAAGCACTGCATGATGCTGAGAAAGCTCTGGAGCAGACCGATAGAGATTGGGCAGATGAAAGGATGAAGCTGGAGCTGGCACGCAAAGTACGAGATGAACTCATTGCACAGCATCAGGAATCGAAAGTTCAGTTTGAACTCAAGAGTGATGAACTGAAACGAGCTGAAGATAAGCTTGCCGGATTTCGGGAAAAGGTCTCCGATGAACGACTTGAAGCGGAATACGAGGAATCGATAAAGCAGGTTAAAGAAGAAGAAAGCAAATTCAATTCTGCCGAAGAGGCTTTACAGAAATTGAATCCTGATCAGATAAAAGCCCTCGCAGAAACTGCAAAAGGCTCTTTGACGACAGTGACAGAGGAACTGGACAATCTGAAAGCGGAGCATATTGCCGTGCGAACACGCCTGAAAGTGCATGGTGAAGAGGGGTTGCACGAAAAACTCAATTCCGTTCAGAGCAGATTTGAGCATGTGAAACATCAGTATGAAGCGACGGTCCGAAGGGCTAACGCTGCAAGATTACTCTTTACGATAATGAATGAGGAGCGAGATAAAGCTCGTCTTGCTTATGTGGCTCCTCTGAAGGAGAAGATCGAGAGACTCGGTCGTCTTGTGTTCAATAACACATTCGAGGTTGAAGTTGATGAGAAGAACCTGACTGTTGTCAGTAGGGCTCTTGATGGTACTCAAGTACCCTTCAGTTCTCTTAGCGGTGGTACACAGGAACAGATCTCACTTGTATCTCGTCTTGCTTGTGCGATGACCGTTTCCGAGAATGGTGGAGCTCCTCTGTTGCTCGATGATGCTTTGGGGAACACAGACCCGAAGCGGCTCAAACTGATGGGAGCAGTTCTCGCGAAGGCGGGAAGAGAGTGCCAGATTATCATACTTACATGTGTACCAGAGCGATACTCCAATGTCGGAGAAGCGACCGTAGTTCGCTTGTGACATTTACATACAATGGATATTCATGATGCAACATGCACGAATGATCATTGATCCGATCGTTAAAGATTAAGGAGAATTTCTGAGAGCAAGACACATTCACTGGAAGTTCATTATTGATGAGCAGAGGACTCTAGCATACTCCCTGAATCCTGTGGATTACCGGTTTTCGTTCTGGAACTGCCCTGCGGTCTGGTTCGGGAAGGGTGATCACATGGAACTGCTGCCAGCCTGATTCAGGGTTTTCGGACCACGCAAGAATGGAATCCCTCATCAGGCAAAGGAAAGGAACGGCAGGCATCTCCCTAAACATCAGTACCACCACGGGAAAATGATGACAACCAAAGGGTTTGAAGGAAAAGGCCTTACCTGCGTGTATTTCTTCCAGGGAACCGAAAAAGCACCCGCCCTGAACAGCAACCTTGAAAGGAATCCATTGCCCATAACCGTCACCGCAGCCTGCACCCTTAAGGACGACTCTGTTCTTATCTGCCGGAGAGCCATGAACCAGAAGCTTGCAGGGTTCTGGGAGCTTCCCGGGGGGAAGGTTGAGGAGGGGGAGAGTTACGCTGAATGCCTTGCTCGGGAGTTGTTTGAGGAGCTGGGGGTGGAAACTGTTGTTGGTTCAGTTGTTGCTGAGAGCACTCATGCTTATGACTCTTTTACCATTAGGTTGGTTTTGCTGGAGACCACGATTGTTGGTGGTGAGATAACACTGTCTGTTCATGACAGGTATGAGTGGGTGCCGGTGGGGGAGTTGCTTCACTGGAAACTAGCTCCTGCGGATATACCTCTAGCTCGGAGGATAGTGGAGATACACTCTGAGGGCTCTTGTGGGTAAGCATCATCCCTTCGAGGTGGTGGACCATCTCGTTGCAGGGGGAGATTCTGATCCATTCCTGCCGAAGCTGCTTTCTGCGATCAACAATGCAACAGAGATCGATATTGCCGTTGCCTTTGTTCAGTCCACTGGGCTTCGGTTGCTGTATGATGCTTTGGTGGATGCTCTTGGGGCAGGGGCGAGGGTAAGGTTCCTTACTGGGGACTATCTCTATGTGACTGATCCTGAGGCCCTTCGAACTCTCTTGCTGCTTCATGAAATGGGTGCCGATACTCGGATTTTTGAGAGTGCCGGCAAGAGCTTTCACATGAAGGCTTATCTGTTTGTGAAGAGCGTTTGTGGCTCTCCCGTTGCCGGCCGTGCATTTGTGGGTTCCAGCAACATAAGCCGCTCAGCGCTTACATATGGGCTTGAGTGGAATCTACGGGTGGATATGCATGAGAACCCTTCAAGGTTTGCTGAACTGCAGGAGAAGTTTGAGCGGCTGTATTGCGACCCACGAACACAAGAGATAACGAACTCCTGGATAGACGCTTATGTGAAGCGAAGACCCACCTCAGAAGGCTTTGACATTCAGCCGGGTACTGATCAGAAGGCTTTGCCTCCTGTGCCGAATCACATTCAGAATGAGGCTCTTAGGTTGCTTGCGGAGACGCGGGATTACGGCAACTCACGAGGTCTTGTGGTAATGGCAACGGGTACAGGAAAAACCTGGCTGGCGGCCTTCGATTCATACGCTTTACGGGCTGAGAAAGTTCTGTTCGTAGCCCATAGGGAAGAGATACTCAAGCAGGCTGAGGAAACCTTCATCAGAATACGACCTGAAGCCAGCATAGGGCATTACTCCGGTAGCGAGAAGACAATGGATACCGACTTGCTCTTCGCATCGGTGCAGACACTGGGGAAACTCGGCCACCTGCGCAGGTTCAGTGAAGACCACTTCGATTACATCGTTGTTGATGAGTTCCATCATGCGGCTGCCAGAACCTACCAGAAGCTCCTTGCTCACTTCTCACCGAAGTTCCTTCTGGGGCTTACGGCTACTCCGGACAGAACCGACCAGGCGGATATTCTGGCTCTGTGCGATGACAATCTCGTTGTTCAGAAAGACCTGTTCGACTCGATTCGAATGAGCCTGCTTTGCCCCTTTGACTACTACGGAATTGCTGACCGTAATGTGGATTACAAGGAGATACCATGGCGCAACGGTAAGTTCGACCCGGTGAAGCTGGAGAACAAACTGGCAACAGCGGCAAGGGCAAATCATGTTCTGGGTGAATGGCAATCCCGGAAGCAGTCGAAGACCCTCGCTTTCTGTGTTTCCATCAAGCACGCGGACTTCATGGCAGAGCACTTCAACCGCGCTGGTATTCCCGCTGTTGCTGTGCATAATCGTTCGGAGGTGCGAAGAAACACCGCCTTGAGAATGCTCCGAGATGGCGAGATCCAGGTGCTTTTCTCCGTGGATCTCTTCAACGAAGGTATAGATGTTCCCAGCATCGATACCGTTTTGATGTTAAGGCCAACGGAATCGAAGATCCTCTTCCTGCAGCAGCTTGGCAGGGGTTTGAGGATTCATCAGGGGAAGAACCACCTTACTGTGCTGGACTTCATTGGAAACCACATAAGCTTCTTCAATAAGTTTGAGGCTCTTTTCAAGATAGACAAGACTAACAGGGCGAGAAGGGAGTTCCTGGAAAAGGTTGAAGTGGGGTCTCTTGAAATGCCCTCAGGGTGCTACATGAACTACGACCTTGAATCCATCGAGTTCATGAAGAACCTCATGAAGACCAATACCGACACCCAGAAGGACTTCTACTTCTCGCTGAAGGATTCACTGGGCAGAAGGCCAACGCTTTCAGAGCATTTCCTGGCTGGAGGAGGTGTTTCAGCACTTCGGAGCGAATACGGAGGCTGGTTCAACTTCCTTGAGGCGCAGGGTGAGATCGAGCCCGGTTTCATTGATGTACTGGGATCTCATTCCGGTTTCCTCAGCGAACTGGAATCCTCAGCGATGTCGAAATCCTACAAGATGATACTCATGGAGGCCTTCATCGATCTTGACGGGTTCTCCAGGTCACCATCTGTTGAGGATCTGTGCAGACGGTCATACAAGGTAATGTCCCGCCGCATCAAGTGCCAGGCGGATCTGCCGGAAAGGTTCAAAGGCGGCTTTGAACGTTATAACGTTATTGAGAAGCGCTGGATAACCTACTGGAACAGCAACCCCATTAGTGCCTGGACAGGGGATAAGCGGAGGTCCGGGGAAACCTCATTCAGTCTGGCCGGAAACCGGTTCATTTACAGGGGAGAAGTGGCGACTGAACAGGTCGCCGACCTGGAATCAATGGCACTGGAGATAGTCAATTTCAAATACGAACAGTACCTGTCAAGAAGAACCCAGGTTACCGGCCCCGCTCACATCGATGCAGAATCATCCAACCTGATTAAGGTGCCGTTTTTCAGCGACCTGCAGATTGCCTGCGGTCATTTCAAATCGAGCTCGCACGACCTTGATACCCTGTACTACAAAACCCTCCCCATGTCGTATGGAAACCTGAACCCGGCAAGGCATTTCATCGCCAGGGCAAGTGGAAATTCAATGAATGGAGGGAAGTCCCCCATCAGGGATGGGGATTACCTGCTGTTGGACCTTGTGACTCCGGAGAGCGCAGGGAGTATCAGCAATCAGCTAGTTGTGGTTGAGAAGCAGGATGAAACCGGGGACGACCAGTACCTGCTTCGCTATGTGAAGAAGCTGGGAACGGGTCATTACATTCTTCAGGCCTGGAATGATGATTATCCCGATATGCCGGCAACAGAGGACATGGTAACCCGTGCCCGGGTGAAACAGGTGATTGATCCCCTTGACCTTATCCTCCACACAAGATCGAAGACCAGAGAAATTCCCGGGCTGTTCGGCCTGGGATACAATCAGGGCAACTGGCAGGCGGGGCATGTTTGCCCGAAGGAGCATCCTGATCAGTTCCTGCTTGTAACACTGAACAAGCAGGGTCAGCAGGAGTCCCACAAGTACCATGATTACTTCATTGATGACCGGACATTCCACTGGCAGAGCCAGAGGTCCACAAAGCCAGGCTCCAAACGAGGAATGGGTGTCATCAATCACAGAAGAAACGGCTCGAGAATCCATCTCTTTTTGAGAAAGAATAAGATGATGGGGGGCAAGGCAGCCCCTTACATTTACCTCGGTACTGCGGATTACCAATCACATTCAGGCTCTGAGCCCATGGATGTGGTTTTCAGCCTGGCAAACCCCATTTCCAAGGAAGTAGCTGCTGAGCTTGAAATCCAGGGTGCTGAAGTCTGAGTATGTGAGTTTGCTGGAAAAGGAGAATCAGTTGATCAGAGGAGAGAGAGTGCTGCTCAGGCCTGTGGTGTCAAGAGACACCCATATTCCCGCAGTTTGGGAGAGATTGTTTCTGATCGCGTCATTGCTTCAGATGTATCGGAAAGGCTGCTTACATCGGTAACCAACTAAAGACATCGCTGGGGACAGATTCGAGATTCTGCATCACTGGCAGCATCGAACGTTCTCCGGCAACACTGAAAGGGAGGAATGCGGCATCCGCAATAGGCATTGACACGACAAGTATTTAGAATATTCGATTAGTTCAATAAATAAGCATAATCCATTTGTAACCTCATCATGTTTTGCCCTCTGCATAACATGGGCAGAAACCTGACTGCACAGCTCATGTATCCTATTCCATGTCAAGCTATCGCCCTTGACACTTAAAGGACTGAACAACATTCTCAAACCATTGAACAGAGAAGCCTGCTTATACAGCTGGCAGTAGAAGAATTGTTGGCCGAGGACGAGAAGATATGAATGACCAGATCGAATTCGACGCGATCGCATGGATCAATGACTATTTCCGCGGTAGCGTGCAGCTCGATTTCGACCACTTGCGCCCCATTCTCTGTTTCTCGTTGATTTGGAATCTCTTTGAGACCCATGCATGCCGCCGGCACGCGACGGCTGAGTCGATTCGGCATAGCGTTGATCACGCGGATGAGTCTGGGCGACTTCGCCGAGAGCGTTACGAGAGATATCTGGGTTTCTTCCGGTCTCGATACCTTACACCAGACCGCACAACTGACTTTTTCTTTGACCACCTGCTTCTGACGGAACGGCGGGCGCAGGAAGTTGTCAGGAGAGCCTTGCATGGAGAAAGCCAAGATCTGAACAACCATGTATATGCACTACTCCTGATTGCTCATCGCGTCCGCAACAACCTCTTTCACGGCAACAAAAAAGTCGAATCCCTTCCTCGGCAAATCGACTTGTTTCACACGGTCAATGCGTTGCTGGCAACCTATCTGGAGGACATTGAGAACCTACCAGCAAGACGGCAAACAAGCGCCTCCAGCCTACCTCGAGCCCGAGGCGGGAACTCGGCGGCTGAGACGTGACATTCTCTCTCCCCCCGGAGCACTCCCATGCACCCCTTCTCCCCTGAAGAACTGATCGAAAAGTTTGCTGTCGGCTCTTTCTGCCTTTCTCCATCCAGGCTCAATGTTGATGGTAGTCATATGCTTCTGAAGAGTGTGATGGAGGAGAGCGGGAAGACTTTTGTTCTTTCCGTTTACGAAGATAAGATCACGGTTTTCAGAAGAAGGCGAATCAGATCAATGCAGACAGGGAAATGCTTGGCTTCTTCCTGAAGCACTGCGGGAAAGCCGGGTGCGTTGATGCCCAGGATTGAAGGCGGTCACATCGGTGTAGCCTTTGACATGCAGGGGTGTCCCAACCGTTGCAGGCACTGCTGGCTTGGCCCTGCCGGGAGTGTTTTTCTGTCTTGCGGTGATGTTCGGTGGGCAGTCTCTGCGTTTCGTGAGTATCTGGGTGCGAGTATCAAGCTCTCCGTTGCCACATGGTTCCGGGAACCGGATTACTCCGATGACTACCGGAGGCTGTACGATCTGGAAGCCGAACTGGGTGACGGGAAGCCTGCCCGATACGAACTGCTCAGTGTGTGGCGAATTGCGCGGGACAGGACATATGTCGACTGGGCAAGGTCGGTTGGGCCCGATACATGTCAGATCTCATTCTTCGGGATGAGGGAGACGAATGACTGGTTTCACAGGCGCAGGGGTGCGTTTGACGATGCGCTGACTGCAACGGAACGCCTGCTTGCCGGCGGAATGAAACCACGTTGGCAGGTGTTCCTGACTACGAAACTGCTGCCTGAACTTGGTGATCTGCTGGGACTGGTTGAACAACACAGATTGTTTGATCGGGTTCGTGAACTGGGCGGGGAGTTTCAAATGTTCCTGCATCTTCCGGGGCCAGATCATGAAGCAAGGCGCATCGAGGAACTAAGACCCACAGCCGATCTTCTCACCAACCTTCCTGAAACCATTCTGGAATCAACCCGCAGGTATCTGGGGAGAAAGATTCTCTGGAAAACCGAAGAGACTCTCCATGCCGAAATACTTGCCGGGGGAGAAGAGAGTATCATCATGCCCGAGGTTCTCTGGTTCTTTGTTTGCGGCAACTGGGATGTGTTTGCCAACCTGGGGACACTTGAAGAGTGGTGGTGCCTTGGGAATCTTCGTCGGGACGGGATCGATTCGATATTCCGCCGATTCGAGCGTGATGATACCGTTGGATTGAAGACACTTCTGCACAGATCGCCACGGGAGCTTGCCGAACAGCACGGCAATCCCCGGGGCCGCAGGGTCTACTCCGGCAGGGATGATCTGCTCTCCCTTTATCGTGGTGAGTCCTGTGAAAGAGAATGGAAGTGTTAGCCCGGAAGAATCACCAGAAGGTTGCAGAGGCCGTTCTAAAGTGGTATAATTGAGTGTCAAAGCAACAGTTACACCACAAAAGAACGGCCAGCAATGAAAACACAGTGTCACACCAAACATGGTCAGTTGGAGCTCAATTTTCAAGGGCTCGGTTCCCGCAAGGTTGTCAGCAGATTCGACGGCGGTTTCATCTCTTCTGACGGTGGTGCCCTCCACCTTCGGGAAGTGGAAGCCAGGTTGGGAATCATCGCAGGCTTCGCCGCCTGCTTCGAGGACAGGCGGGATCCATCCAGAACAGATCACAGTATCGGGGAACTGGTAGCCCAGCGGGTTTACGGCCTTGCCCTGGGCTATGAGGACCTTAACGACCATGACCGTCTTCGGTGTGACCCCATGCTGGCTCTTGCAGTGGGCAAGGGAGACGTCACCGGGAATGACAGGGTTCGGGAGAGGGACAGGGGCAACGCTCTTGCCGGGAAGAGTTCATTGAATCGTCTTGAACTGAGCAGTGAGAAGTGCGACAGATACCGGAAAACCCCGGTTCTCATCGATGCGGTCCGGGAGTTCCTTGTAGATAACTTCATTCGTCTGATGGAGTTGGAGGGTGTTCCGAAGCGGCTGTTCCTGGATGTTGATGCAACGGATGACCCGTTGCACGGGGATCAGGAGGGGAAGTTCTTCCACGGTTACTACAACAGCTACTGCTACCTTCCCCTGTACATCTTCTGCAACGGTCATCCGTTGTGCGCGAAGCTTCGCCGGTCGAACATCGATGCTTCCCAGGGAACCGTGGAGGAGTTGGAGTTCATCGTGACCCGGTTGAGGAAGCAGTGGCCCAGAGTGCAGATCATCGTTCGGGCCGACGGCGGGTTCTGCCGGGAAGAGATCCTTTGCTGGTGCGAAGAGAACCGGGTTGACTACGTGATCGGGCTGGCGAAGAACAAGAGGCTTTTGAAGGCCATCGGAAAGCAGCTCTACCGGGCGAGGAAGAAGCATGAAGAGACGGGTCATGCTTCCCGGGTGTTCATCTGGTTCTGGTACCGGACGAAGAAGACATGGAGCAGGGATCGCAGGGTGATCGCGAAGGCCGAGCACCTGGACAAGGGAAGCAATCCCCGGTTCATAGTAACCTCTCTTGGGTGGAATGACCGGAAGCTCTACGAGGAAGTGTACTGCGCCCGTGGTGAGATGGAGAACCGTATCAAGGAGCAGCAGTTGGACTTGTTCGCGGACCGGACCAGCACCCACTGGATGGGCTCGAACCAGTTGCGGGTATGGTTCTCCACGGTGGCATACATGCTTCTTAACGCCTACCGGGTGTTGGGTCTGAAGGAAACCGCCTTCGCCAAGGCGCAGTGCGGGACGATCCGTCTGAAGCTGATGAAGATTGGCGCATTGCTGAGGATCAGCGTGAGAAGGGTACTGGTGTCCTACGCCAGCGGGTACCCCTGGTCCGGGGAGTTCGCCCGAATCCATTCCAATCTGCAGGCATATCCACTGAGGAACTGACCAAAATGATCTCTGGACGGGCGGCTTCTCGGAAGCAGGGGCAGGGGTCTGTCCAGAAGAGGGCCGGAAGCGCAATACAACTCCGCCCCCGGCCCATCAGTTGAAAGAATACACGGAAACAGGGTCAAACACCTGGTCGTAACCCTCAGAAACCCGGAAATCTACTGTCTTATGGCACGTGGTGAAAAATGCGGGTTAGTTTTGTGTACTTCAGTTATCTGGATTCCCGACCTGCTGTGAAAATGGTGAGGGAGCGTATTGACGGAGGACTTATCATATGATAAGTTCGAGTTGTAATGATTTGAAGAATCAGGTCAGGCTTTTCCTCAGGGAGTTCAAGATGGCTGCGGAAAAGGGATCTGGTATCATTTATGCGGGAAGAGACAAGAACTGGGACACTCTTGTTGATCTTAACATGACTTCCGCAATGAGAAATGAATGTGTACTCGGGCTTACCTGGAGAGACTACTGTCAGGGCCCCCTGGCTGATGAGCGTGGTCAGCCCGGTGATCTGTGGGTGTTCGGAACGAACAGCGGCGGTTGCGAGATTTACATCAAGCTGAAGCTTGCTCAGGGAGAAAACGCCGTTTGCATATCGTTCCACAAGGCTGAGTTTTCAATGGAGTATCCCCTCGGGAGGTGAGATGAAAAGAACAGAGTTTTGCCCGCACTGCGAAGAACTGCGAACCGTTTCTTGCGTTGAGAGGGAAGTGAAAGTATCGGTGAGGGGGGAGGAGTTCCCGGTTCCCTCGATTGTTCATGTCTGTTCTGAATGTGGAGAAGAGTTTGCCTGCTCTGCGGATTCTCTTGACCCTGTTGATGCTGCTTTCTCGCTTTACAGGGAGAAGCACGGAATGCTTTCGCCTTCCGAAATCCTGGGTTTTCGAAGAAGGTATGAACTGACCCAGAAAGAGTTGTCTGCCTTGCTGGGCTGGGGGGCCGTAACACTCAGCAGGTACGAGAATGGTGCCCTGCAGGATGCAGCCCATGACAGGCAGTTGCATGCGGTGATGACCGGTGAGGGGCTGAAGAAGCTGATTCAGCTTAATCCGGATGCCCTGGATTCTGTGAAGCGTGAAAGAATCCTTGAGATACTTGATTGCAGAAGAGGCTCGAGAAACGGACTTCTTGGCAGTCTCGAGGATCGTCTTTCAGAAATGCCTCCCTGTGCTATGAATGGATTCAGAAGGTTCTCCGCAGGTCGATTCAGCGCAGTGGTGGAGAGCTTCCTGCGGGATGGTGCTGTTTTCAAGACAAAGCTGAACAAGCTTCTGTTCTATGCGGATTTTCTGCACTTCAGGGATTTTGGTGTATCCATAACCGGGTGCCGTTATGCAAAACTGCAGTATGGGCCGGTGCCTGATGATTTCAAGACCCTTCTGGGAGTACTGGAAGAGGAAGCGGGAGTGCTGATGACCGAGCTTGTCGACTTTCCCGACAAGGACTACAAGGGAGAGCCGATCACCCTGCTCAACTCATTGAATGAGTACTGCCTCTCTCCCGATGAGGAAAGAACTGTACGCAGGATCATTGATGCCTTCCGCGGCTGCGGAGCCCGGGAGATTGCCGAGTTCTCCCATTGCTTCCCTGGGTGGATTGAGACCGCTCCTTCACGGCTTATAAGCTACGATTACGCCGATTCGCTTGAGCTTCCCGAAACGAGTTGAAAGCAGGCAGAAGCGTTACAGACAGCTGCCAAGCATATTGCTGGTGAATGATCAAAGAGGAGGCTTGATGTGAGACTTAGAATTGCTATCCTTGTGGTTACAGCAGTTCCTGCATTGGCCTGGGAGGGTCCACCTCCTCCGGAACTGGAAGGGGCGCTGAGAACCGGTGTGTATGAGATAAGCAATCTGCTTGTTAGAAACGCGCCCGCAACCAAGCAGAACGGTTCAGCCTGGGATCCATTTGGAGGTGCTGCTGACATTCAGCTGGAAATCTACACCGACGATGGTTCCGGACTTGTTCTGGCAGCTACTACCCCTCACAAGGAGAATTCGGGTACTTCAGCAGTGTGGAGCGGGACTTTCATCGTAAGCATCTGCGGACCGGAAGACTTCAGCGGACCGGAGACACAATCCCTTTTCTTTAAGGTGTGGGACTCTGATACGGCGAGTCCCGACTTCATGGATTCGGGATTGATAAGCACGGAGGAGATTTGTACCGTAGGGACGAATACGGTCAACTGCAACTACGGCACCACGATTACATTCGATATAGAGTGGGTCGGCATGCAGTAAAGCACCATCAATCAGGGTGATTGTGTGAGCATGGATGTTGACGTTCGGTATACATGCGTATACATATTATGATTCTTCACCCTGTGGCGTCGAGAGAGGTAGCGTTACTATGAAGGGTGACTCAGTGCAATGCTCAAGGTAAAAAGCAGAAAGCTTGAGATTGATGAAAGAACCATTTTTCAGAATGCCTCCCTTGCTGTTCGAGACATCTACGACGCTATCGTGGAGCTTGTGACCAACGCCGATGACAGATACCAGGTAATCGGGCGCAAGGGCCGTATTGAGATAGAGGTCGAAAGACGGCGGGAAGCTCCCGGTATTCTTCGTGTAAGGGATTTCGCCGACGGGATGACCTCCGAAGTTATGGAGGCCAAGATCAGCCGCATGGGTGGCAGGGTCAGCGGCATGGAGTCCGGCGAGGCTGTGCGGGGAACCAACTCCCGGGGGGCCAAGGATGTTGCATCGCTTGGTCTGGTTCGATTCATATCAATTGCCTCGGACGGGATGCTTCACAGGTGCGAGATAACGCAGCAGTTCAAGTTCAGTCTTTGGGAGCCTGTGAAGCCCACGGCAAGGCTTCGCAAGGAGACGGGTATTGCCAGGGGTACCGGAACCATCGCAACCATCGAGCTTGCGAAGAAAAACAGGATTCCCAGGCATGACAACCTCAAGGACAATGTAAGCAGGCTGATACCCCTTCGGGAGATACTGTCAGACCCGGAGAACGAAGTGGTGCTCATCGATGCCGGCAAAGGTCGGGAAAGCAGGCTGCAAAGCCCGCAGATAGATGGGACGGTCAGGCTGAAGCAGACCTTCACCGTGCCGGGCTATCCGGCTTCATCGGTGAAGCTGGTAATCAAAAGGGCGCGTAAGAGGTTTCCCCGGGAGCAGGACAAGTTCAGGCAGGGCGGCATTCTGATTCAGTCCAGACACGCCGTTCATGAAGCGACTCTCTTCGACAGCGCACTGGAGAACGATTCAAACGCCCTGTGGTTCTTCGGGAAGCTGCGGTGCGAGTACATCGACGACCTCTGGAACCAGTGGGACGACAGGTATGCTGCCTCCGAAGAGCAGGATGATAGGAATCCCTGCCCCGTTATCGATCCATCCAGGAAACATGGTCTCACAAGGGACCATCCCTTTGTCGTCAAGCTGTTCGAACAGGCTCTGTTCCGGCTTCGTCCCATGGTTGAGGAAGAAAGGAAGCGTGAGGAGAGCAGCAAATCTGACATTGAGAGCGATGATACAAGGAAAAGACTTGAAGCCCTGGAAAAAGCGGCAACCTCATTCATGAGCAAATTCTCGGAAGAGGAGGAGCCCTCCCGGGATCCGGATACCCGGAGAACGGAAAGCCAGTTCCAGGAGAACGGATTCTCACTGAATCCCCAGTTTTGCCGCATCGTGGTAAACGAGAAGAGGAAGTTCTGGTTCAATGTTAACCAGAAAGCTTTTCCTGAAGTCTCCGTCGGGGATGTACCCCTGTTCGAGTGCTCCACAGACGATATCAGAATAACATCTTCGGAATGTGCGATTGAGCCGCACCCGAAGCTCGATGGAGTTATCCGGGCAATAGTGGAAGTGAAAGCCCTGAGCCCTGCTTCAGCAACCGGTCTTGAAGTCAACCTGGGGCCTGTCAGCACATCAAGCCTGATAGAAGTGCTTGCATCCGAGGCGGAGAAGTACAGTGAAGTGAACTGCCTTTGTTTCTCAAGGAAAACCTACAGAATCAGAACGGACAAGGGGAAAAAGGTGCTCTGCCTCAGGGCACCGATTGAGATTGCCCCCAACAACACCATTGTGGAACTGGAGTTCTCCGGAGACTCATTCGAGGTTCGGGGTCAGCATGTTCTGAAGCAGCAGCCTGAACTTGGCATTGCATCCTGCCGCTTTTCAGTTGTCAGTAACGGTGCTGAGGCAAGGGAGACCCTTACGGCAATGGTCGGGGGGCAAGAGGCAGCCGCAAAGGTAATCAGCTTCCAGCCGCTGGGTGCCGGGCTTGAGATAAGACTGGAGGATATTGACCTGAACGAATTCAGATACCGATGGAAACAGAATGTGCTGGAGATCGCCGCAGGGCACCCCTCAATCAAAAGGTACCTTGGCCCATCGTCAGAGAACTATCCGGGGCAGAACGAAAAGCACTTCCGGCTGCTCATTGCGGAAATAGTAGCGGAAGCTGTCTGTTCCCGCATAGTAAGCAGAAACTCTGAGATCAACCCGGAGTTGTACGAGAAAGCAGGCTGGGATTTCCTGTACTCGGAATACTGCGGGTACATGAAGGATTTTCTTCCGATAACGCATAAACTTCAATGCCCGGATACTTAGGCGCAACATACAGGTTGACAGACTTGAACAGGTCGATGATCACGGAAGCAGAAAGACTCCTGTCGCGCTGCAGGAATGTTTGTTTCTCAATGGCGGATGCGTGTTCCTTGAAGAACATCAACAGCTTGTTTTCCGGGGCTGTCTCTGTTCTGTGGTGGTGTCATATGCCGAAGGGAAGCAGCAGCAATGAAGAATAGCACAGCGAAAACTTGATCAGCTTAACACGGTCGACAGGCTTGAGGCATTGAGAGTCCCGCCGGGTAATTTTCTTGAAGCCTTGAGGGGCGACAGGGATGGACAGTTCAGCATAAGGATAAACAGCCAAT
>Ga0334884_1001508_pt1 | contig 34055 bp, 24 predicted proteins | sample GraSluR1_MG_7_FD_207215 | JGI IMG/M metagenome (GOLD analysis project Ga0334884, IMG submission 207215) | Sludge microbial communities from methane-producing bioreactor in Wageningen University, Netherlands - Granular Sludge_12_05 R1 | ecosystem: Engineered > Bioreactor > Anaerobic >... | reverse complement strand
GAAACCTCTCCGGATACGGCCTGACCGGGCTGCCTCCGGGGCTGGCCGAGAGGACCACGCTGCGCCAGCTCTCGCTGGCAGGCAACCAGATCTCCGAACTCACTGGAGCCGAGGCCCTGGCCGGCCTACGGGCCCTGGACCTGAGCCAGAACCGGTTCCGCTCCTTTCCCGCCGCGGCCCTTCAGCTTCACGAACTGCGCGAACTCAACCTGGCGGGCAACCTCCTGGAAGAGCTTCCCGAAGACCTCAGCCCGCTGGGAGCCTTGAAGATCCTCGATCTGCGGGACAACCGGCTCACCCGGCTTTCCCCGGCCCTGGCCCGCCTGAAGGGCCTGGAAGTGCTGGATCTGACGGGCAACCCGCTGGACCCGGGTGAGGTCGAGGCCCTCCGCCAGGCGCTGCCCGCCACGCACGTGCTCTTCTGAGGTCGGTCCCGCGGCCCGTCACCAGCGCAGGATCGCCCGGATCGGCGTAGAAAACGGCCAGCGCACAAGTCTGGCCGTCCTCAGGCCCAGGCGCCCGGTTTCCGGGACAGCCTCTGGGGGCGTCAGGAGTTCCCAGAGGACCGCCAATGACCCCCCAAGACCCCACACCTCTCGCTTCCATTGTCCTGGCCGCAGGCAAGGGAACACGCATGAAGTCCGAGCGGGCCAAGGTCCTGCACCCGTTGCTGGGGCGCCCCATGCTCTTCTACGTCCTGGATGCCCTCCAGGAGGTGCAGGTGGAGCGGACCGTCCTGGTGATCGGACACGAGGCCGACCAGGTCCGCCAGGTCTGCGGGCCGGCCCACCGTTACGCGGAGCAGACCGTCCAGCGCGGGACAGGCCACGCGGTCTTGACCGCCCTGCCCGCCCTGGAGGACTTCGAGGGCCAGGTCCTGATCCTGTATGGGGACATGCCGTTGCTGACGGGCGCGGTCCTGCGGGAGCTGTACGCCGCGCACCTGGCATCGGGGGATGACCTGACCGTCTTGACCGCCGACGCCCCCGAGCTTCGCGATTTCGGCCGAATCGTCCGCCAACCCGACGGCCACGTCGAGAGGATCGTCGAGGCCCGGGACTGCGACCCCGCCGAGTACGCCCTCAAGGAGGTGAACCTCGGCGCCTACTGCGCCAAGGTCGGCCTGCTGCGCGAGTTCCTGCCCCGGATCGGCTCGCAGAATGCCCAGAACGAGATCTACCTCACCGACCTGGTGGCCCTGGCCAGCGCCGCCGGCCGGCCCGTGGGCGCAGTGCAGACGGCAGACCTGGAGAGCTCGCTGGGAGTCAACAGCCGGGCTGACCTGGCCCAGGCCGGGCTGGTCCTGAACCGCCGCATGCTCCACCGGATGATGCTGGACGGGGTCACCGTCCTGGATCCCGCCAGCACCTGGGTCGAACCCGGCGTGCGGGTCGGGCCGGACACCGAGATCCTGCCGGGGACCATGCTCAGCGGGCAGACGGTGATCGGGACCGGCTGCGTCCTGGGGCCTCATGCGCGAATCGTGGACAGCCGGGTCGGCGACCGGGTCCGCATCCAGCATTCGGTGCTTCTGCAGGCTGAAGTCGAAGACGAAGCCACGGTGGGCCCGTTCGCCTACCTGCGCCCCGACAGCCGGATCGGGCCGGGAGCCCGCGTGGGCGACTTCGTGGAAATCAAGAACTCGGTGATCGGCGCCGGCGCCAAGGTTCCGCACCTGTCGTACGTGGGCGACGCCGATGTGGGCAGCCGGGCCAACATCGGCTGCGGGACCATCACCTGCAACTACGACGGGACAGCCAAGCACCGAACGGTGATCGGCGAGGGTGCCTTCATCGGCTCCAACACCAGCCTGGTGGCCCCTGTCCGGATCGGAGCGGGTGCCGCCACGGGCGCCGGCTCGGTGGTTGTGCGCGACGTCCCTGCAGGGGCCCTGGTGGCCGGGGTCCCTGCCCGTCCCATGCGACGCCGCGACGACGTGTGCCAGTCCCCCGACGGCCAGACCCCCAACCGGGGAGAGGAGTCCTGATGAACGACCGCTCCAGCTCGAGCCTCAGCACCCCGGGGGCGCGCGCCTCGTCGCGGGGGAACTCGCCCACCACGGCCTCCAAGAGCGGACTTCCCGCCCTGCTGATGGAGGAAGCCGCCCGTCCATCCCTGATGGACGAGAACCTGGTCCTCTTCAAGGGCACGGCCAATCCTGGCCTGGCCGAGGCCGTGGCCCGCCACCTGGGACTTCCCCTGGGTCAGGCCATGGTCACCCGATTCTCCAACGGCGAGACCCGGGTCAAGATCGAGGAGAACGTCCGCGGTGCAGAGGTCTTCGTGATCCAACCCACCTGCGGCAACGTCAACGACTCGATCATGGAGCTGCTGATCATGGTGGACGCCCTGTCCCGGGCCTCGGCCCGCTCGATCTGCGCCGTGATCCCCTACTACGGGTATGCCAAACAGGAGAAGAAGACCTCGGGACGCGAGCCCATCTCGGCCAAGCTGGTGGCCAACCTGATCACCACCGCAGGCGCCGACCGGGTGATCACCATCGACCTGCACGCCGCCGCCATCCAGGGCTTCTTCGACATCCCCGTGGACAACCTGGTAGCCCTGCCCCTCCTGGCCAACTACTTCCAGGCCCGAGGGATCGTCAACTCCGACCTGGTCGTGGTCTCACCTGACGCCGGCGGGGTGGCCCGGGCCCGCGGACTGGCCGAACGCCTGGGGGCCCGACTGGCCATCATCTTCAAGCGCCGGCCGGAACCCGACCAGGCCGACGTCATCGAGGTCGTGGGCGAGATTGAGGGGCGGACCGCCCTGGTGGTGGATGACATGATCTCCACCGGGGGCACCCTGGTCCGCGGCGTCGAGACCCTGATCGAGCGGGGGGTCAAGAAGGTCTACGCGGCGGCCACCCACGCCATCCTGGCTGGGAACGCCACCCGCATCATCGAGAACTCGCCCATCGAAGAGCTGGTCATCACCGACACCGTGCCTCTTCCCGAGGAGGCACGCAGGCTGAAGAAGCTGACCGTCCTCTCGGTAGCCCCGCTGCTGGGCGAGACCATCCGGCGCAACTACTTCAACCTCTCGGTCAGCAAGCTCTTCGACTGAGTCCCTCGCGCCCGATCCGGGCCACGCTGCCCCCACACACAGAATCGAAAGCCCGGCTGGAAGCCGGGCCTTCGATTCATGAGTCCGCCGGGAACTCGAGTCGGCCATCCCGGCAGTCGGCTCGCCTATGGGATGTCCACCACCCGCAGGCCTTCGCTGTTGAAAAGACAGAACTTGTGCCCGTCCAAGGTCATCCGGAGAGCCCCAGCGCGGGCTCGAGGCAGCCCCGGCACGGGCTTGAGCTCCATTCCCGTCCCCGGGCTGGCGACAAAATACAGGACCCGGTCCCGAACCAGACGGGTCACCACCACCCGTGTTCCATCCCTGGACAACGTCAGATAAAGGAAGGGCTGCTCCGAGGTGGCCAGGACCTTCCGATTTCCCGTCGAGGCATCGAAGAGAACCAGTTCATTGGTTCCCTCCGAACGCCGCGCAGAGTAGGCCGCACACTCCCCTGCTGCATCATAGGCGGTGAAGCGCTGAGCCTCGTCGATCTGGGCCGGCTCGTTCCCGGCCACCCAGCGGTAGAGACGGAAGAGCTGCTCGCCCTCCTGATTGCAGAAGAAGCCCCGGTCTCCGGCCGTGTAAGAGTAGAAGGCCAGGTTCTTGAGCCTGCGCTGCACCGAACCGACCTCGGCCGTCTCCTTGAAGGCGGCGACTCCGGTCTGGGAGGGGTCCACCTCCGCCAGGACGTTGGGTCCTCCGAAGTCCTGCTCATCGTAGAAGTAACCCGTTGCCAGCAACCTGCCGCCCTCGTTGCGGATGATCGCGGGGTGGGAACGGAAGCCAGGCTGACCAGAAACGTGCTCGTGGAAGGTCCGGACCTGGCCACTCTGCAGATCCAGGACCAGCCAGGTGGCTCCCGAACGGGTGACCATCACGACCTGCCGACCATCCGGCGTGAAGGACAACTGTTCGACCACCTCGGGAATCTCGTAGCGCCTGGCCTGGGTCACCCGACCGTCCGAGCGAACCGACAGCACAAAGATCTTGTGCGCAATCCCCTTGGCGACCTCCTCGGTCGTGCCGGGCTCCGACCCCAGGATGCTCCGGCCATCCGGCGAGAAGGAGGCCAGGAGGAAACGACCGGGGTCCACTCCCAGGGTCCGAAGGACCTGCGGAGTGGTGTGCGACACCTCGGCGAAGGCCACCCGGCCTCCCATAACTCCCAGCAGGATGGTCAGGACCAGAAGTCCAGGCAGGAACTTTCGCATGGTGCCTCCTTGGAGCGGGCTTCAAATGGCCAGGAGAGCCCTCTTCCAGCCACCTTCTTTGGTCTGGGAGCTTGAGGTTCCTGTCCGGGGTGCGCCGGCGGCGCAAAAAAGCCCAAGAATTTAACATCCTGCGGCCAATTATTAACACACTCTCAGCCGCCAGGCGCTACCATGATGATAAAGCCGGCCAGTCCGTGCCGGAAACCATCTGAAGGAGAGGTGGCTGTTGTGAAATTCCTGAAGACAGCCGTCGCGGTAGCCCTGGTCGGATTCCTGGCTGCTCCCGCACTGGCTGGAGTGACCGGTGCAGAGGGCGGCACGAAGACCATCACCACCAAGACCCAGAAGAGCTACTCGGACAGCGTGGTCGACAAGCACGTGACGACACGCTCGTCGACCACGATCGACAATGGGCACAGGCTCCACATCAAGGAGTGGTTGGGCGGCCGAGCGGACGGGCAGGGACTGGCTTCCCTGTTGGACGAGCTGGCGGCCTGGCGTCGCGGCGGAGCCGACCCCGGTCCCGGCTGGGCCGACTACTATGAGACGGCACAGCAGAGCGGCGCCATCATTGACAGGGCCAGAGCCAACGACCGGGGAGTCGCCTGGGGCAGCGTCGTGGACAATTCCTGGTCCAGCAGCAGCTCCTCCTCCTCAGAGACTGGTCCCGTCTACGTCGGTGAGACCTACGTGAAGACCACGTCCACGCGGACGACCACCGAGTCTCCCAACCTGATCGTGGTCGGTGATGCGGATGCCCTGCAGAGCGCCTACGTGGCCCAGGGCAACGTCAAACAGCACACCGTCATCACGGACCACTACACCAATGACTACGTCAACACCATCACCACCAACATCCACACCACCAACTACTACGAGACCAACCAGCGGGTGAGCATCTCCCCCATCGTGTTGGACCTCGATGGGGACGGGAAGCTGCAGGCTTCCGCCGGGAAATGGCAGCCGCACGCGGACAGCTTTGACAAGACCCGGGTCGCCCTCTTCGACTTCAACGCCAATGGCTTCCCGGTGTTGACCGAGTGGGTCGGTCCCCAGGACGGCCTGCTGGTTCGCCCGCACGCGGACGGCAGCGTGGACGGTTCCTGCCTCTTCGGCACCTTCGGCGGCTTCGAGAACGGCTATGAGGCCCTCAAGGCCCTGGACGTGGACGGCAATGGCAGGTTGGAGGGCAGCGAACTGCAGGGCCTGAAGGTCTGGCAGGATGTCAACAGCAACGCGAACGTCGAGGCCGGTGAACTGCTGGGCCTGGACGAGTTGGGGATCACCTCCCTGAGCACGACCCACGAGAACTTCCGCGGCACCTTCGTCCGCGACGGCAAGACCGCTCAGTCCTTTGACTGGTGGCCTTCCGTGGTCGAGATGCGCAAGAAGGACATGGACCGGAACGCATAACGCTCCCCCTCTCGAGGGTCACCCCGAGACGAAGGGCCGGGCAGAAGTCCCGGCCCTTCGTCTGTGTCCCGCAACCCTCGGGCTTCCCGACCCGTTGCCAGCCCCCCCGGAATCCGCCGGTTCTCACGCCAGGCGGCGGATTCAGGGCCCCCAGAGGGGCCTTGACAGGTCACCCATGCGCGACTTAGAATCGTCGGGTATTTGCCCCGCCGTGGCCCCGTCCGGACCGTCCGAGGCGGCGAGGCCGACTCCGGGTCGCGACTTTCCGGCCTTCCCTGGAACCGGGACGGCCTTTACAGGTTTCGAGGAGGATCACGATGTCCCAGGTGAAGCTGGAAGCCAATGTTCGCGAAAAGACGGGCACCGGTGTGGCCCGTAAACTGCGCCGCCAGGGCCGGGTCCCCGCCGTCCTCTACGGGCACCATCTCCAGACGCCGATGGTCCTGGATGTCGATGCCAAAGAGATGGAACGCGTCCTGCGCACCGCAGGTCGAACCTCGATCATCAACCTGAACGTGCCCGGCGGCCCCCAGACGGCGATGCTGGCCGACTACCAGCGCGATGTGTTCGGGACCCACCTTCTGAGCGTCGATTTCAAGCAGGTCCGGCTGGACGAGAAGGTCACCGCCTCGGTGCCCATCTCCCTGGTGGGTCAGTCCAAGGGCGTCAAGGCCGGCGGCGTGATCGAGCAGATGGTGCGCGAAATCCAGGTGGAAGCCCTGCCCCTGGACATCCCCGAGAGCCTGGATATCGACATCACCGAGCTGGACCTGGGCGAGCACCTGACGGTGGCCAACCTTCCGGTCTCCGACAAGATGACCTTCCTGGCCGACCCGGAAGAAACCCTGGCCGTGGTCCACACCCCGCGCTCGGTGACCCTGGCCGAGGAGCAGGCGGCGACGACCGAATCTGCCGAGTAGGTCCGGAATTGCGCGGCGAACACCGCGACCCGGAGGCAAGCGGCGGGGCACCCCAGGTGTCGACCGCCGCTTTGCCGTTCCTGGTCCTGGGACTGGGCAACCCCGGCCCGGAGTACGCCTGGACGCGGCACAACCTGGGCTTCATGGTGCTCGACGAGCTCGCTTCCCGACACAAGATCCCGGTCCAGGAACGGACGCGCCTGGCCCTGACGGGCACCGGCACCCTTCGGGGCCTCCCGGTCGTCCTGGCCAAACCTCGAACCTACATGAACCTCTCAGGACAGGCCGCCCAGTCCCTGGCAGCCCGCCTCCAGATCCCGCCGTCCAGGATCCTGGCCCTGGTGGACGACTTCACGATCCCTCTGGGCCGGGTGCGGGTGCGCCGTGAGGGGGGCACGGGGGGACACAACGGGCTGGCCAGCCTCATGGAGTGCCTGGGCACGCGATCCTTTCCCCGGATTCGTCTGGGAATCGGCCCTCTGGCCCCTGACCGGGACCCGGCCGACTTCGTCCTGGAGGAATTCCGGGCGGACGAAACCGAGGCCGTGCGGGATCTGGTTCTTCGCGGGGCCGACGCCGTCGAGTCCTGGATGGAAGAAGGGATCGAGGCGGCCATGAACCGATTCAACGGCTGCGATTAGGAGTCTGTGTGAGTATCCGGACCGAGCATCGCCGAGGGCCCTTGGACGCCCCGCGCGATGCGCGGGGCGAGTGTGCGTTTCCGCAAGGCGCAAAAAGTCGTGGTTTGCTGGAGGGCCGGAGACTTTTTGCAACACAGCGGGGGCCTCGCACCCGCGCCCCGCGCGGGTGCATCCCGTCGAGCGGCGAGGCGACCGACGCGGTATTCACACAGGTTCCTAAAGCCGGCTCTGAAGCCAGACCCCCGCCGCGACCAGAAGTGCGTGGACCAGGACCACCAGCACCCCCGCCCGTGTCCAGGCTCCCTGGACAGCCCGATACTGCTCGAGGTCCGCGAACGGGCGCTGACGCCAGGCCATCTGGCCACCAAAGCGACCCATCAGGATGTTGGGAAGCGGGAAGGTCCAGAAGAAGAGCAGCAACAGGAGCCCCAGCAAGAGCATCCGGTGAGACAGGGCCCAGAGCCCGCCGCCCAGGAAGGCTCCCCAGTTCCACCGGCAGACCGCCGGGTCGGTGAGCCCTGAGGGCGGATTGCCCGAGGGAAGGGGGGGACCTGCCGGCGCCGATCGGACCGACTCGGCCTTCAGGGCTTGAAGGGATTCCGCAATCCGGGCCGGCCCCCCCGCCAGCAGACGCTCCAGGACGCGACCAGGAAGCCGTTCTGAAGGGGCAGGGTCTAGGGGCCCGGTCAGAAACCTCGACCGAGCATCGTCGAGGGATTTTTTGTCCCCGCCAGGAGCAAAAAGTTGCGGTTTGCTTGAGGCAAATGAGACATTTTGCGACACAGCGGGGGCGGAAAGAACCCGGCGAGGCGACCGAGGGGTTTCCGGCTGGGTTCCTGGCATCCCCGGGCCTTCGGTCTGCAAGCGTCGGCCCCTCCAGGCTCAGGCCCCGGCTCCACTCCAGAAAGAGACGGTGTTGCCACCGGAGCTGCGGGCCTGCTGCAGCGCCGCGGTGGCCCGCATGGTCAACTGCTCTTCGTTGACGGCATCGTGCGGGATCCCGGCCACTCCGAAGGAAGCCGTGATCCGGACCTTGCGAGGCCCCTGACCGAAGGTGTACCCTTCGACCAGGCTCCGAACCCTCTCGGCCACGTTGAACGCGCTGTTGCGGTCGGAGTGCACCACCAGCAGGGCGAAGTCGTCGCCTTCAAGCCGAGCCAGGACATCCGACTCGCGGGTGCAGGAGCGGAGGATCTCGGCCACCCCGCGCAGCACGCTGTCGCCGGCCTCCTGACCGACCGTCTGGTTCACCTCTCCGAAACCGTCCAGATCCATCAAGACCAGCGAGACGGGATAGGTGTAGCGCCGGCCGCGCTTGACCTCCTCGCGCATCCGCTCTTCCAGGTAGAGGCTGTTGTACAGGTTGGTCAGCGGGTCATGGATTCCGTGGGTCACGGCGCGCTGGAACAGGATCGCATTCCCCAGGGCGACGCTGGCCAGCTCGCAGAAATCCGCAAGCATGTCCAGATCGTCTTCCGTAAAGGCGTTCTCCTTGGCGCGACCCAGGTACACGGTCCCCAACGTGTCGGCCTTGGTCGCCAGGGGGGCGATGAGGGCGCTCTTCTCTTCCGGCACCACCGTGGGCAGCTCGCGACCGTCGACCGTCACCGCGCCCCGATCGATCTTCAGAGGCTCCAGGCGGGAGGCCACGTGCCCGGGTGCCCCCTCCCCGATCTGCAGGCTGTAGTTCCGGAAGAGGTCCGTATAGGGGCTGGCCGCAACCTCTGCGAAGAGCTCGCGGTGGCCCTCCACGTCATCGACCATGAAGATCACGCAGCTCTGGCTGGGCAGGAGGGCCTGCAACTGCTCGGTGACCGCCAGCAGGGCATCGGAGAGGGCCAGGTTGGAGGAGACCTGCCGGAAGACCTCGACCAGACGATTCTGACGTTCGAACTTCTTCTGCAGACGAGCCAGTTGCCGCTGCATCTGCATCTTCTCACGGCGGGCCTGTTGAGAGACCTCACGCCCCTGGTCCTCAGCCAGCTTCTCGGCAGCCTGGGCCGCCAGGCGAGCCTCATGCAGACGTTTGAAGCTGCTCTCCAGTTCCTCTCTCGCCTCGCCCAGTTCGCGTTTCACGGTGATCAGGGCGTTCTCGCGGTCGGCCACCTCGCTGTAGATCTGGCCGACCTCGGATTTGGCCGCCTGAATCTCCTGGAAGAGCAGGTCCTTCTCCTGGCGGGAGCGCTCCTCGAGACGCACGCGGTCCTCGCCCTCCCCGATGCAGATCGAGTAGAGCCACAGCAACAGGAGCGTCACCGCGCCCTGCACGCCGGTCAGCTTGAAGAAATTGCCGACCTCGCCGGGCTCCAGCCGGGCCACCAGCGAGAAGAGCAGGATGACCCCGTAGAAGAGTCCACCGACCACGACGGCCATCAAGGCCCCCGTCGTGCCGTAATAGAAGGCGGTCGACAGGACCGGCAGCGTGAAGCCGAGGATCAGGTAGGGCGGCCCGAAGAAATAGGTCAGGCCCACGCCCATCAGCGTATCCAGGAACAGGACCAGCAGGGCCAGCAGGCCCCGCGAAGGGGCCCGAAAGCTGAGATAGCCGGCACAGAGATGGTACAGCACCACGGCGCCGGTCAGGATGCCCGGCATCTGCTCGAGAATCGCCGGCAGGGGATTGCACGCGTCCCGATTCCCACCCGTCAGGGCCAGGGCCAGGATCACCCCGACGACCCGGACGCCCGCCACCAGGAACAGACGAAGCCGTGGAGATCCCCCGCTTGGACTACCAGACTGGGCTGCCATCGATCCCTTCCTCAGGAACCCCGAAGGGTGCAGTTTCTTCGACCAGAGCCTCTCCAGATCCAGCGGTGGACAGGTTGGAGCCTCTTCACAAGAAGAGCACCATTCTTGAAGAAGAGCGCGACTCCTGGTCTGTCGAGATCGAGCACCAGTTCGCGCCGAGCGACCCTTGCCGAAAGCTCCCTCGCGGGATAGACTCCTCAAAGATCAGGGCCAGGACCGTCGGGCCCCCCCCCTCCTCCGGAGCAGAGTCCATGAGCATCACCGTCGCCCCGGCCGCCCTTCTCGAGGCGGTCTTCACCCCCATTCAGGCCCTGCCGGCCTTCCAGGAGCTTCTTCGACGGCTCGAAGCCGGCCAGGAGTCGTGGTGCAGCGGCACCGTCCGCTCGTCGCGCCCGGTCCTTCTGGCCGCCTTGCGCCGCCGCGTCCGGGGGCCCCTCGTGTGGCTCACCCCCACCGCCGATGCCGCCGAGCGGCTGGTCCAGGACCTGCAGTCCTTCGTGCCCACCGGAGAGCGGGCGCACCTGTTTCCGGAACGGGAGGTGGCCCGGGAAGCCGGTCAGGGGGGACGGGCGGCAGACCCCGAGCGGATGTCGATCCTGCAGGCCCTGGACGCCGGCGACCCCCTGCTCGTGGTCGCTCCCGTTCGCGCCATGCTGCAGCCCACCGTCCGCGTCGAGCACCTCCAGCGAGGCAAGATCTCGCTGCGCCAGGGCGAGCTCATCGACCTGGAGCTGCTCCTGGAGCTGCTCCTGAACGAGGGGTACCACCGCGTCCCGATGGTGGAGCGGCGCGGAGAGGTGTCGGTGCGCGGCGGCATCGTGGACGTCTATCCGATCACCGGGGACCCGGTGCGCATGGAGCTCTTCGGCGACGAAGTCGAATCCATGCGGCGTTTCGACGTAGACACCCAGCGTTCCAGCACCCCCATGCAGGAGGTGCTGCTCCTGCCCGCCCGGGAGGACGTCGAAGGGGCCTGGCTGAGCGACTACCTGCCGGAGCGCTCCTGCATCTGCCTGGAAGAGCCCGCTCAACTGCGCCTGAACGCCATGGAATGGTACCAGGAGTGGGCCGAGCAAGGCGGTGAGGGGGCCTGGGAGCGGGTGGAGGAGATGCTGGCCCCCTTCCGGAGGATCCACTTCACCGCCTGGGAGGGATCCACGGCGGCCCCCCGCGAGCAGGACACCCTGGCCTTCTCGTTCGAGCTGGAGGCCGGCTTCGCCGACCGCGTCGAGGGGATGCTCCAGACGATTCCCCAATGGCAGGAGCAGGGCTGCCGGGTGGTGGTGCTCAGCCGGCAGTATCTGCGGCTGAAGGAGCTCTTCCGCCAGCGAGAGGTGGAGCAGGTCCTGACCGAACCCGTCGCGTCGCTGAGACCCGGCCAGGTCCTGCTGGCCCAGGGAGCCGCCTCGGAGGGGTTCCGGGTCCACCTGCCCGATGGCCCGCTGGTCTTCCTGACGGACCGCGAGATCGTCGGACAGCGTCGCGCCCGCCGGCCCAGCCGGAGCGTGGACCGGGGAAGCCTGATCCGGGTGGACGAGCTTCAGCCTGGAGACCTGGTGGTCCACCTCCAGCACGGCATCGGCCGCTATCTGGGGGTCAAGACCCTGGCCCTGCAGGGGGTCTGCCGGGACTTCCTGCACCTGGAATACGCCAAGGGCGACAGCCTCTACGTGCCCGTCGAGCAACTCGACCTGATCCAGAAGTATCAGGGCATCGAGGACAAGGTCCCTCCCCTGTCCCGGATGGGCGGACAGGAGTGGAAGAAGACCCGGGCACGCATCAAGGAGGAGACCCAGCGCATCGCCCTGGAGCTTCTGCGCATCTACGCCATGCGCGAGACCGCTCACGGCTATGCCTACCCCCCGGACACCGACTGGCAGAGGGAGATGGAGGATGCCTTCCCCTACCAGGAGACGCCGGACCAGTTGCGGGCCATCCGGGAGGTCAAGGCCGACATGGAGAGCACCCGTCCCATGGACCGACTGGTCTGCGGAGACGTGGGCTACGGCAAGACCGAAGTGGCCCTGCGAGCGGCCTTCAAGGCCGTGGCTGAAGGCCGTCAGGTGGCCATCCTGGTGCCCACCACCGTGCTGGCCCACCAGCACTTCCAGACCTTCTCCGAGCGGATGGCCTCCTATCCCTTGACCGTTCGGCTGCTGTCGCGCTTCCGGACCGATCGCGAGCAGGCCCGGGTGGTCGAGGAGATGAGCCGAGGGGAGGTGGACGTCGTCATCGGCACCCACCGCCTGCTCTCCCAGGACATCCGCTTCAAGAACCTGGGGCTCCTGGTGGTGGACGAGGAGCACAAGTTCGGCGTGGTCCACAAGGAGCGCCTCAAGGAGATGCGCGCCTCGGTGGACGTCCTGACCATGAGCGCGACGCCCATTCCCCGCACCCTGCAGATGTCGATGTCCGGGATCCGCGAGATGTCCCTGATCGAGACCCCCCCCGAGGAACGGCTTCCCATCAAGACCTACCTCTTCGAGCATCACCCCGACCTGGTCAAGGCCGCCATCACCCGGGAGTTGGCTCGCGAAGGCCAGATCTACTACGTGCACAACCGGGTCCAGGGGATCGAGAGGGTGGCCGCCGACCTGCGCCGCCTGGTTCCCCAGGCCCGCATCGCCGTGGGTCACGGCCAGATGCCCGAGGGCCAGCTCGAGAAGGTGATGATGGACTTCTACGAGGGCGAGCAGGACATCCTGGTCTGCACCACCATCATCGAGAGCGGCCTGGACATCCCCAACGCCAACACCATCATGATCAACAACGCCCAGAATTTCGGCCTGGCGCAGCTCTACCAGTTGCGCGGCCGGGTGGGGCGTTCAGCCCAGCAGGGCTACTGCTACCTGCTGTATTCGCCGACCCGCAAGCTCAGCGACGAGGCCGAGCGGCGCCTGGAGACGATCCGGGACTTCACCCAGCTCGGAGCCGGCTTCCAGGTGGCCCTTCGCGACCTGGAGATCCGCGGGGCGGGCGACATCCTGGGGGCCGAGCAGTCCGGCCACGTGGCGGCGGTCGGCTTCGACCTGTACTGCAAGATGCTCAACGAGACGGTGCAGGAACTGCGCGGCGAGAAGCCGGCCGAGGCCGAGTTCTCGACGGTCCTGGAGATCCCGGTCCCCGCGGGCCTGCCCGACGCCTTCGTGGGGGATCCCCGGCAGAAGGTGACCCTGTACAAGAAGATCGCCCAGGTGCGAAGCGCCGAGCAACTGACCGAGGTCCGGGCCGAGCTGCGGGACCGCTACGGCCCCCTGCCCGACGAGGCCGAGAACCTGCTCAGGCTTGCAGAAGTCAAACTGAGGGCCCTGGACCTCTTGATCCCCGCCATCCGGGTCCGCGACGGACAGATGTGGGTGGTCCTGCCCTTCTATCCCGAGATCACCGCCTCCCAGCGAGACAAGCTGCAGCAGGCCACGGGCTGGCCCTCACGCTATGAGCAGAAGTCCCTGCTCTTCGAGGGGCTCTTCGGCCGAGCCGCGGGAAGCAAGCAGTATCCGCCTCCAGCCGAGTTCCTGAGCCGGATCGTCGACCTCCTGGATCGCCTGCGCCGCTGGCGCGACGGGAAGTAGGCCCTCTGCGACAAGGCCTGGCCGCTGGCGCAACCCGAAGTCGGCACCTCGGCGCACCTTCTGGTCTGGGTTGGGACGGTCAGGCCCCTGCGGAGACCCGAATCCGGACCCGGGCCTGCCCGGCCCCCAGGCGCGGACGGACGAAGAACTCGTCCAGGACTCCTCGGCGGACGCCAGGCTGGAGGGCGTTGGCCCGCCAGGAGTCCTGGTTGGCCCAGAAGTCCCGCATGTAGTCGAGGAAGAAGCGGGAGTCGCCGGCCAGCCGGATCACGTAGAGCGACCAGGTCCGGGACAGGTGGGGGCGGTCCACCTGCCAGGCCTGGTCCCACGCCGGATTGGCAGGATACCGGTTGCGCCAGCGGATCCGTTGCGGCCACGAGCGCGAATCGAGCATCCACTGGTGGCTCCGCCAGTTCGGCCGGTAGCCGTACTTGCCGGAGATGGCCCCCGCATCCAGGATGGGAACAGCCCGTCCGTCCGTCAGGGAAAGGGCGTGCAGTTCGTTGCGGTGGAAGTGGCCGCTGAGCACGACGACCGGTGCCCGACGGCCTTCAAGGACCTGCTCGAATCGCCGAATCTCGGCTGGTTCCCAGGCCGGAGCGTGCCCGAACTGATCCCACGTGGGGGGGATGTGCGACGCGATCACCACCGGGCGATCGGCGGGCAGGGCGGCCAGTTGCCGATCCAGCCATGTCATGGTGCGGCGCGCCTGCAGGCCCCGTCCTTCATACTGATTCAGGGGCGAGAAGACCAGGGAGTTCAACGAGATCCAGGTGATCCCGGCCACGGGCCGAGGGCAGACTCCGTTGCCCAGTTCATCCAGATAGAAGGCCGGCCCCAGGTGGCGTCGCCAGGTGGTCAGGACCTCGGCCATCTGGCCGGGATCGGTCTGGTAATTCAACGGCAGGTCGTTGTTGCCCAGGGACAGGACCAGGGGGACCCCCGCGGCCCGGAGTGGCGCCGCGTGGGTCGCCAGGAAGACCTCGGTGCGCCGCGCGAATTCCTCGGGCGGGCACTTGTTGTCCACCAGGTCGCCGGTCAGGACGAGCGCCTCCGGGCGCAGAGCCAGCCCCTCGCGGCAGGCCTTCTCCCAATCTGCAGGCCGGGTCTGTTCGTGCCCCCAGTGCAGATCCGACCACTGCACGAAGCGCAGGGTTCGAAGGGGCGCGGCCCAGGCGGGTGCCAGGAGTACGACCAGGAACAGCACGGTGGACAGAAACCGCAAGGCAACCTCCAGGAGGCCCGAATCGCGCCAGGTCTGCCCCCCGGCCCCCCTTTCGCCGAGGTTCCAGGCCCCCCTTCAGCCCCCCTCCTCGGCATCCGCCGGAATGTTCACAGGGTCTTTACCTGCACCCAGGCATCCAGCAGAGAACAAGAAGATACGGGAAGTCAAGAAGATTCAGGAGCACCATCAGACGCCGCATAGAACAATAGTTCGATTGCCGATCCCTTCCCTCCCTGGTAGGATGACCTGGAGATACCCGAAAGGGAGACGAAGACGCGGATGTTCATGCCTGGGATCGGCTTCGGATGTGGAATGAGCCCCATGTGGGGCATGGCTCCCATGGGCTTCATGGGCGGCATGTATGGCGTCGGGATGGGGATGATGGGCGCTCCCATGATGTCCTACAACCCCGCCGGTGCCATGATGGGCGGTTACGCGGGTGGCACCATCGGCTCGAGCCTGGGCATGCTGCTGGGCGTCGGCCTGGGCTCGACCATGGGCCCCATGGGGATGATGGGTGGAGCCGCCCTGGGGAGCCTGCTGGGCGGCGGCATCGGTTGGGGCATCGGGTCCCACATGGGTGGGAAGAGCAATCCCTTCGGCCCCTTCGGCCCCCCCTGCATGATGTTCTGACGCCTCCTGGCTCCGGCCTGGAGATTCTGCGAGAAGCCGCCCTCCGGGTGGCTTCTCTTGATGCAGGGATTCCTCCAGGCCGGCCTCGAAGCGCCCCGGCATGGATCCCTTCGAGCTTTCCCGTTCTCCCTACTTCAACGACGTGATCCGCCTCGCCCGCGAGGCGGCCGAGGACCCCGGCCACCCGGATCTCCACGCCCCGGAGCTGGCCGACCGCCTGAAGTTCATGGCGGAGTTCGCCGAGGTGCTGGCGAGCCGATTCGCCGCCGCCATGCGGGTTCGCCCCCGCACGCCGCTGGCGCGCTCGGCTCCTGCCCGGGTCGAGAAGGCCCTGGTGGAACTCAAGGAATCCCTGCGCGACCTGCAAGGCTGGATCAAGGACCACCACCCCGAACGCCTGCCCCGGGGTTGTTCCAGAGGTCGAACCGCGGTCGAGGATCTCTTCGCCGTCTTCGAAGAGATGCGGGTCGAAGAGGAATCCTTCCCGGTCTTCTCTCAGTCCCCCTACATCCAGGAGCTGGTGCGGGTGGCCATCGGGGTCGCCAAGGGAGAATTCCCCCCGGACACGCTCTCGGAGAGGCTGGAGTGGATGCGGAGACACTACGGCGAGTTCCGCAAGGACTTTGCGGCCTGGTCCAATGCCCCCACCGAGAACGAAGAAGTCGAACGCCTGCTGCCCACGGCCGCCAAGGCCCTGGACCGGATGGGTGCGGCCTTGGACGAGATGGCCCGCTACCTTCGAGACCGCAACCGCGAACACCTGAAGGTCGGCTGCGAAGCCCTCCTGCAGGCCAGCGAAGTGCTCCTCTCCAGCCAGCAGGCCCTCCTGGCGGCGGCAGTGCCTCAAGGCGCCGCCTGTCCACGCTGCGCCGCCCCCAACCCGGCGGGTTCACGGACCTGTTCGAAGTGCGGCGCCACCCTGCCCGAGATCGCCGGAATCCCCACCCAGACCATGGAGGTCCGCGAAGCCACCTCTGAAAAGACGGCCTTTGCCAACCTGGTCCGCCTGGAATCCGCGCTCGAGGAATTCCTGCACGGCGAGGGGGAACGCGAGGAGTTGCGCCGGCATGTGGGGTGGTTCGCCCAGAAGGCCCGCTCGGGCCGCAAGCAGTTCGAGTCGATGAAGCTGCCCGAGGGCTTCCCCAGCGAGGCCGCCCGCCAGATCGCCCAGGCCACCCGGGAGTTGATGGACCGGGGAACCCGGGCCGTCGTACAGGGTGTCGAGAGGCTGGAGAGGTTCTTCACCAGCGACGAGCGCGAGGACCTCCAGTCCGGCATGGAGAGAATCCGGGAAGGCGCAGCCCTGATCCTGCAGGCCCAGGAGAAGGCGCTGCAGGCCCAGGCTCCTCCCCCTTGAGGGCGAACGGGAAGGGGCTCCGGCCTCGAAGGAGAATGGCGGCTCCGGATGCCCGGGTCGGGACGTTCCGAGGCGGCTCGGCACCCGCGGACGGGCAACCCGAAAGAAGAAGTCCCTAGTCCGGCCGAGGAGGAGTCTCCCATGTCCACCTGTCCGAACTGCCAGGCCCAGGTCCTGCAGGACGCCAGATTCTGCGAGGCTTGCGGATGGAAGCTGGACGAGCCGGTCCCCGAGACGCCCCAGGATCGTCCTCGGGCCAAAGGCTCGCTTCGAGCCGAGATCCCTCTGCTCTCGGGGGCCGTCCGGCAGATCCGGGCCCGGGTCGAAGGCTACCGCGAGCGATCCGAACGCAAGCGGCGCAAGATCCAGGAACGCAACCAGGAGCAGCAGGATTCCACCCCGAGCCGGGGCCGCACGTTCCTGGGGATCCTGGCCGGACTGGCCCTGCTGATCCTGTGGGCGTGGCTCCTGATCCGGGGGGTCCGGGGCCAGGCCGTCAGCGACGAGATGCAGTGGCTCCAACTGCTGGGGATTCCCGGATTCTAGAATCGACCCGTCCCCTTCTCGCCTGGGGCACGACCCCAGGCGATGCAATCTTTCCAGGAGGTCTACTCACTTGCACTTGTTGGGCACCGTTGTCGTCCGCCCCGTCCTTCCAGACCGGATCTCCGGTCTTCAGGAACTCTCACGGAACCTCTGGTGGAGTTGGAACCCGAAGGCGCTGTCGCTCTTCTCGTCCCTGAACCCCGAGCTGTGGGAAGAGGTCGGCCACAACCCCGTCGAGGTCCTGGCGCGCCTGGACCAGCAGCACATGGAGAAGGCCGCCGCCACCCCCGACTGGCTGCGCCAGTACGACGCGGTGATGTCCGAGTTCCGCGGCTACATGGATGCGAAGACCACCCGCTTCACCCAGACCTGGCCGAACCACTCCGACCATGTGGTGGCCTATTTCTCGGCAGAATTCGGCATGCATGAGAGCCTGCCCATCTACTCGGGCGGCCTGGGCATCCTTTCCGGCGACCACCTCAAGACAGCCTCGGATCTGGGAATCCCGATGGTCGGCGTGGGCCTGCTCTACAACCACGGATACTTCATCCAGCAGATCAACGGCGAGGGGTGGCAGGAAGCCGGCTACCGCCGACTCAACTTTGCCAACGTCCCCGCCGAGAAGGCCCTGGACCCCAACGGCCAGGAAGTGGTCGTCGAGGTCGAGATGCCGGACCGCACCGTCCACGCCCGGGTCTGGCTGATCCGGGTCGGTCGGGTCCGGCTGTATGTCCTGGACACCGACGTCGAGCAGAACGCCCTGGAGGACCGCAGCCTCTCGGCCAAGCTGTACGGTGGCGACAGCTCGATGCGCATCGCCCAGGAGAAGATCCTGGGCCTGGGCGGCGTGCGCGCCCTGCGCCGGCTGGGCATCCAGCCCCAGGTGTGGCACATGAACGAAGGGCACTCGGCCTTCCTGACCCTGGAGCTGATGCGCGAGATGGTCGAGGGCGGGCTGAACTGGCACGAGGCCATCGAGGCCCTGGCTCCCAGCATCTGCTTCACCACCCACACCCCGGTCCCCGCCGGACACGACTCCTTCGGACCGGAGCTCATGGAGCCCCACTTCTGGAACCTGCGCGGACGTCTGGGGATGAGCCGCCAGGACTTCATGCGCCTGGGGCAGAGCCCCGACCAGCCCGACAGCCCCTTCAGCCTGACGGTGCTGGCCCTGAAGCTCTCGCGCCACCAGAACGGGGTGAGCAAGCTGCACGGCGAGGTCTCGCGGGGGCTCTGGAAGCACGTCTGGCCGGGGTTGCCCCAGGTCGAGGTCCCGATCCGCTCGATCACCAACGGCGTCCACACGGGCACCTGGGTGGCCCCCGAGATGGCCGACCTTTTCGACCGCCACGTCGGCCAGGCCTGGAGAACCCATCCGGACGACGCGTCGCTGTGGAAGGCTTGCGACCTGCCGGATTCCGAGGTCTGGGCCACCCACCAGCGCCTCAAAGAGCAGATGGTCCACCGGGCCCGCCGATCCATGCACAACCGGCTGCGGCGCCTGGGCGAGTCGGCCTCCCGCCATCGCGAGGTGGACGGACTGCTCTCGCCGGATGTCCTGACGCTGGGGTTTGCCCGGCGCTTCGCGACCTACAAGCGAGCCGTGCTCCTCTTCTCGGACATGGAGCGGCTCAAGAGGATCCTCCTGAACCCCGGCCGCGAGGTCTGCATCGTGTTCTCGGGCAAGGCCCATCCGGCCGATCGGCCCGGGCAGGAGTTCATCAAGAAGATCCACGACTTCAGCCGCATGCCCGAGCTCCAGGGCCACATCCTGCTGCTGGAAGACTACGACATGGACCTGGCGCGCCACATGGTGCACGGCGTCGATGTCTGGCTGAACAACCCTCGCCGCCCCCTGGAAGCCTCGGGCACCTCGGGCGAGAAGGCGGCCATGAACGGCGTCCTGAACTTCAGCGTCCTGGACGGCTGGTGGGCTGAAGGCTTTGATGGGACCAACGGCTGGGCCATCGGGGAAGAGCGGGAGTTCGCCAGCCAGGACGAGCAGGACCAGGTCGACGTCAACTCGCTGTACGCCACCCTGGAAGAGGAGATCGTCCCGATGTACTACGATCGGGATGAGGCGGGGATCCCGCACGCCTGGGTCGGGCGCATGAAGAACTCGATCCAGACGCTGACCCCGATGTACTGCACCCACCGGATGCTCCTGGACTATGCCCGGGACCTGTACATCCCTGCATGTGAGCGCGGGCAGGCGCTTTCCGGACAGGACTTCGCAGCGGCCCGCGAGCTGGCTCGCTGGCGCGCGGAGATGGACGCTGCCTGGCGCAAGGTCCGGCTGGAGGCGGAGATCCCCCAGGTCCTGGAGGTGGACCGGGGCCAGGAGATGGAGTTCGAGGTCCGCGCCCACCTGGGAACCCTCAAGCCCGAGCAGGTTCGCGTCGAGGTCTTTGCGGGCCGACTCCGCAACGGCGAGGTGGAAGAGCCCCAACGGGTGGAGCTGGCCCTGGCGGGCTCGGAGAACGGCGCGCACCACTTCCGGGGCTCACTCAAGCCCCAGCAGACCGGGAACTTCGGCTTCGGAGTGCGAGCCACCCCCGTCCACCCCGCCCTGCCGGACATCTCCGAGACCGGACTGGTGCACTGGGCCCGCTGAGATCAACGGGGGGGATCCTTCGGGTTGAGTCGGGGCCCGTCCAGCGTGCAGTTGGACGGGCCCCGACCCTTTTTCCGCCGGCTCTTCTCCCAGACCTGGAAGGCAGCCGTCGGATGCGGGAGCGCCGCCTACAGCTTCATCCTCTTGAAGAGCGACTCGGGGATCGCCTTCAGCACGCCCATGATCAGGTTCCAGAAGCACGGCACGTAGACGACCTCGCATCCCCGCTCCATGGCCCGGACGATGCCCCGGGCCACGGCTTCCGGCGGAGCCGTCAGCCGCCCCCCGGGGAAGCCCATCCCGAAGGTCATGGGTGTGTCCACCGGGCCCGGCTTGACCGTGAGGACGCGGATCCCGGCCGAGGCCAGGCGCGCTCGCAGGCCTTGCAGGTAGGCGTGCAGGCCGGCCTTGGCCGAGCCGTAGGTGTAGTTGCTGAGGCGCCCCCGGTCGCCCGCCACCGACCCCAGGGCGACCAGCATCCCTCCGGTGCCCTGGTCCTCCAACATGGCCGCGGCATGAGAGAGCACCGAGGCCGGAGCCAGGTAGTTCAGGTCCATGACCTGCCGGGCGTAGGCGAAGTCCCGGCGGGCGCGCTCCTGGTCCCCCAGGATCCCGAAGGCCACCAGGACGCAGTCCAAACCGCCCATGCGCTGGCGGGCCTCGGCCAGGAAAGCCGCGTGCGAGGCCAGGTCCAGGGCCTCAAAGCGGCCCACGCTGACCGGCACGCCACTGCGCACCTCCAGGTCGACGGCGTCGCGCCGGGCCTCTTCCAGATCCCGGGCCCCCAGGTGCAGGATGGCGCCCCGAGCGACGAGCTCCCGGGCCACGGCCCGGGCGATCCCGGAGGTCGAGCCGACCAGGCAGATCCGCCGGCCGCGGAGGCTTTGAAGAGTGCTCATCGAGAAGGGACCTCCAGGGAGTGCATGCCCAGCCGGATCGACTGAGCCGAACGGAAACGGTCGTGGGGGTCGACCTGGCGCTTGACCTCCAGCCAGCGGGGGAACTCGGGGTACATGGCCCGGAAGCTGGCCGGGCTCATCCGGGCGTCCTTGGCCAGGTAGAGCCGCCCCCCGGCGTCCAGGACCCTCCGGTCCAGCTCGTCGAGGAACTCGAAGAGGCCCGGGGCCACCGGGAAGTCCAGGGTCAGGGTGTAGCCCTCGAAGGGGAACGACAGGTTTCCGGCCCCCGGCCCGAAGCGCTTCAGGACGCTGAGGAAGGAGGCCAGCCCCTGGCGGGCGCAGTCCTCCAGGACGCCGACCAGGGTGGCACGGGCCGTCGCGGTGGGCACCACGAACTGGTACTGGACGAATCCCGATCTCCCGTACATCCGGTTCCAGTCGTCCACGATGTCCAGCGGGTAGAAGTAGGGATCCAGAGGCATCAGGGACTCGCCGGCCTTCCGCTTCTGCAGGTTGAAGTAGGTCGCGTTGAAGGCCCGGATCGTGGTGGGATTCAGAAGGCCCCCGGGAGCATCGAAGGGCACGGTGGCCCGCAGTCCTGGTCGGCGACGCAGGGGGTTCCCGGCCTGCGACGAGGGCAGATCGGCGATTTCGGCGTGGTCCCCCAACAGCAGGACCCCCCGCCCCAGATTCCTGCCTTGGGCGACCGTGTCCAACCAGGCCACCGAATAGGGGACCCGGGTGTCGTGCTCTTCCAGCAGCGCCATCAACGAATCGAGGTCGCCCGCCGGCCTCACCTGCTGGCGGATCATCGCGGTCTGGATGGGCCTGAGGCGCAGCTCGGCCTCGAGGACCACGCCGGTCAGACCCATCCCCCCGACCGTGGCATGGAAGAGCTCGGGCCGCTCCTGCGCCGAGCACTCCACCTCCTCGCCCGAGGCCAGCAGCATCCGGAGTCGCCCGAGGTGCCGTCCCACGCTCCCGTCGCGGTGATGGTTCTTGCCGTGCACATCGCACGCCAGGGCCCCGGCCAGGGTCACGTGCCGGGTACCCGGGGTGACCGGCAGGAACCATCCTCGCGGCAGGAAGAGGTCCAGGATGGCCCGGAAGGACAGTCCCCCCTCGGCCCGGAGCCAACCGCTGGCGGGGTCGAAGGAGATCAGCCGGTCCAGCCGCTCGGTCAGCAAGGTGCACCCCTCGGGGTTGAAGGCCGGGTCGCCGTAGCTGCGACCCAGCCCCCGGGCCAGAACCGAGGTCCACCGCTCGGAGGCGACGACCTCGCGCACTGCGGAGATCCTCTCGGGACGGGTGGCGAGCCCCGAAGCGGTCGGATAACGCCCCCATCCCGCCAATTCTCTGGTCTCGGCCGGAAGGCCGTCCTGGACCTTGGTCATCTCAATCGCTCCAGACTTCATCAAGAATCAGGAATACAAGACGAGAACCACCACCAGCCCCCAGAGACCGATATTCGCCAGCAACGGGGGGTCGTTGAGAAGCGTGCTCTCGGGAGAGCCTCCGGCACCTCCGGCTCCCCCGCCCTTCATGTGGATCAGGTACAGGTACCGAAAGACCCCATACAGAACGAAGGGGACCGTGAGGACCAGGTTCCCGGTCCCGAACTTGGCGACGGTCTCGGGATCCACTGTATACAGCGTGTAGGAAAGAACCGTGGCCGCCGTGACCACGGAGATCAACTGATCCAACAGGTCGGGACTGTAGTCCGCCAGCACCTCGCGATGAGAGGTGGCGTCCTCCCCCGCCAGGGTCAACTCGTGACGCCTCTTGGCCAGCCCCAGGAAGAGCGAGACCATGAGCGTGCAGACCACCAGCCAGCGCGAGACGTCGACCTGGATGACCACCGCTCCGGCCAGGACCCGGAGGACGAAGCCGGCGGCGATGCAGAACACGTCCAGGATCACGATCCGCTTGAGGAGCAGGCTGTAGAGGATCTGGACCCCCAGGTAGACCAGGATCACCGTCAAGAAGGGGAGCCCCAGAAGGAAGCCCAGCCCCACGGTCAAGCCCAGGAGTGCCGCCAGGGCCCAGCGGGCCACGCCGACCGCCAGGCGACCCGACGCCAGTGGGCGCAGGCTCTTCAGGGGGTGCAGACGGTCGCGCTGCAGGTCCACCAGATCGTTGAACAGATAGATGCAGCCGCTGGCCATGCAAAAGACGACGAAGGCCCCCACGACCTGCACGACCTGGACCGCATCGATGAGGTGCTGAGAGAAGACCAGCCCTGCGAAGACGAAGAAGTTCTTGGTCCACTGACGCGGTCGCAGGGCCCGAAGCAGTTCAGCGAGGAGCCTCACGAAAAACCAAGGTCCTCCGGGCGGTTCACCCCTGGAAGGGTCACTGCGCCTCCTCCCCCAGGACCTGGGAGAGGAACATGCACAACAGACCGTGCCCCACCAGCCAGAGGCGGCTGAGGAAGGCGGGGACGTATTGGACCTGGGCGGACCCGACCAGGGCCTCGAAGAGGAGGTGCCCGGCGAAGCCGGCGGCCAGACCCGCGACCAGGGCCCGCAGGAACGGGCGCTCGATCACCAGCATCGACGCCGCCATGGGAATCAGGCAACTGTAGAAGAGCGGATTGGCATGGGCTGCCGCACCCAGCAGCGGAATGTCCCAGGCAGGAATTCCCGTGGTCAGGAAGGGGCTGAAGGCAACGTCCTGGGGCAGCAGCAGCGGCAGGAAGAAGGCCCCCGACGAGCCCAGCAGGAGGCCCGGCCACATGAACTGGGCCTGCAGCCAACGACCCCGGCGGGCCAGGGCGGCCAGGGCCAGAAGGCCCGCCATTCCCGCCAGGACCAACCGACCGGCACCGTACACGAAGCCGGCGCGCCAGGTGGCCCGCTCGACGTCCAGGACTCCGGCGCCATAGCCCCTGGCCTTCCCCTCGGCTCCCTTGGAACGGGCGGTGGCCTTGAGCAAGGAACGCGCAGCGCTGGGACTGGTCACCCCCTGGGAGGCCAGCAGCGCGCTCGCCCCGGCCACGTGGGGGGCTGCCATCGAGGTCCCCTGGAAGAAGAGATAGTCCTCCTTCTCGGGCTTGCCGATCTGGATGGTGTTCTGCAAGACTCCGTCCGGCTTGCCGTCCCCGTTGCGGTCGGCGCGGGTGTCTCCGCCAGGTGCCGCCAGGTCGATGTCGGGGCCGTGGTTGGTGTAGAAGGTCAACTCCTCCTGGAAGTCCAAAGCCGAGACGCTCAGGCTCTCGGGGAAGGCCGCAGGGTAGGAGGGCCGAGGCCGGCTCTCGTTGCCCGCGGCGGCCACCACCAGGGTTCCCCGGCGGTGGGCGTAACGGACCGCATCGCCCAGGACGCTGGAGGGGACCGGGCCGCCCAGGCTCATGTTGATCACGTTGGCCCCATGGTCGGCCGCAAACCGGATCCCGTCGGCGATGTCGGCCAGCGAACCGAAGCCCCGGGCCGAGAGCACCTTGATCGGCATGATCGCCGCATCGAAGGCCACGCCCGCCACGCCTTTGCCGTTGTGGGTGGTCTGGGCCACGGTCCCGGCCACGTGGGTGCCGTGCGCGTGGTCGTCCAGCGCGTAGTGGTTGCGGTTCACGAAGTCGTAACCCGGGACGAAGCGGGTCCCCTCCAGGTCTTCCACCCGGTGGAAGCGCTCGTGGTCGGTCCAGGCAACCCCGGTGTCGATCACCGCCACCACGGCGTGGCGCCCGGTGCTCCAGGGCCAGGCCTGGCGCACCCGGATCTGCTCCATGTGCCACTGGTACTTGTAGAGCGGGTCATCCGGGAACGGGGTGGCTTCGAGGCGGACCGGGGGCATCTGCATGCCCTGGAAAAGATAATCCGGCTCGGCGGCCTGCACCTCGGGGTCGGCGAGGAGGCTCTCCAGCACCAAGGCCATCCGGGCCTCTGGAACCCGAGCCACGGTCAGGGCACCTGCCAGCGAGTGGGGCGAGTTGTAACGCAGTTCCAGGCCGTGGCGTTCTCCGACGGCGGCCACCTGCCCAGGCGTCAGGCCGTCCACCAGGTCGACGACCAACACGCCCTCCAGGCGGGGCGGCCCCTCCGGCAAGGGTCCGGGGCCATCCGGGTCGGCGCAGGTGATCGGCCCGTCCGTGGCCGCCTTCACCAGATCCTGGGGGACCGTCGGCTCGGGGGCCAGGCCTCCGAGTCCGGTCAGCAGGGCCAGCCCGGCCAGGGCGGCTCCCAGACGCATGATCAAGCGGCGATGGTGCTTCATGGAACCGGCGCAACCTCCTGTACGGCCCGACAAGGGCCCGATCCAGCCATGCTTCGCCGGGCGTGCCGGGGGTGCCTGCCGATTCGCCGGCTCAGGCAGACGGGCGCTCGTAGCGCGGAACCAGGCGCGCCAGAAGCTCCAGACAACGCGCGTCCTGCGAGTGCGCGGCCGCCTGGCGCAGGTCTTCCAGTTCGGGCCCCGGCCACTCCGACGGCGGAGCGGGCGAGGTGACCCGGGTGATCTTGGGGGACCGGGTGGGCTCGGTCTCCTCCCCGGTGTTGACCAGTTCTTCGTACAGCTTCTCGCCGGGGCGGACCCCCGTGACCAGGATCGGGATGTCCAGGTCGGGCTCGTAGCCGGACAGCCGGATCATGTTGCGGGCCAGGTCCATGATCTTGACGGGTCGCCCCATGTCCAAGATGTAGATCTCCCCGCCCCGGGCCAGGGCTCCGGCCTGGATGACCAGGCTGACCGCCTCAGGGATGGTCATGAAGTAGCGCGTCATGTCCGCGTCGGTGACCGTGACGGGCCCACCGGCGGCGATCTGGCGACGGAAGGTGGGGATCACCGAGCCCCTCGAGCCCAGGACGTTCCCGAAGCGGACGGCGGCGAAGCCCGGGGCGGCCCGGCGGGCCAGCAACAGCTCGGCCAGCCTCTTGCTGGCCCCCATCACGCTGGACGGGTTGACCGCCTTGTCGGTCGAGATCGAGATGAACTTCTCGACCTGGTGGCGCTCGGCCAGCTCCATCAAGAGCGCCGTCCCAAAGACGTTGTTGGAGACCGCCTCGGAGGGGTTGGCCTCCATCAGGGGCACGTGCTTGTGGGCGGCGGCGTGGAAGACCACCTGGGGTTGGTGGCGGCGGAAGAGTTCTTCCAGGCGACCCCGGTCGCGGGTGTCGGCGATGAAGGGGACGACGGGTTCGCCGCGCAGCTCCAGGGCGATCTCGTAGATGCTGTTCTCGCCGCGCCCCATCATGATCACCGACTCGGCGCCCAGGCGCACCACCTGTCGGCAGATCTCCGAACCGATCGAGCCTCCCGCCCCGGTCACCAGGATCCGACGACCTCGGAGGTATTCGCCCACAATGGCCAGATCGACCCGAACGGGGTCCCGCTCCAGCAGGTCCTCGATCTGCACCTCGCGGATGCTGTTCACCGTCACGTGTCCCCCAGCCACGTCGCTCAGGCTGGGGACCAGGCGCAACTGCAGCTCCGTGGAAGCACAGGCCCCCACCACGGTGCGCACCACCGCCGGGTCGGCCTGGGCCAGGATGACCTCCGAGACCTGATAATCCCGCGCAATCTCCGCCACCTGGTCCGGTGTTCCCAGGACGGGCACCCCATGGATCCGAATCCGCCGGCGGTCGGGATCGCAGTCCAGGAAGCCCACGGGATCCAGACCCGTCCTCTGGCGGATCAGCTCACGCACGACGGCCTCACCCGCGTCGTTGGCGCCCACCACCAGCACGCGCCGATAGGCGTCGCCGCGCTGCACCCTCCGGTGACTGGAGATGCGCAGGGCGAAGCGCAGCCCCCCGCACAGCGAGAGCCACAGGAAGGCGGCGATGATCGGGCCGGTGCGCGGGAAGACCGCGCCGCCGGCCAACAGGATCAAGACCTCGACGGGCACCACCACGGCCGTGACGGCCCAGACCATGGCCAACAGCTCGTAGATGCCGGCATAGCGCCAGACCTTCTCATACAGGCCGAACAAGAAGAAGGCCACCACCGTCAGGCCCGAGGCCAGACCGTAGAACCACAGGTGGCTGGGGGTCAAGAAACGCCCCATCGCCGCCTGGTCGAAATCCAGCCTCAACCCCAGGGCCAGCAGGAGGCCGGCCATGAGCAGCAGGAAATCGACGACGGCCAGGGCCAGCTTGAAGCGCAGTCTCAACCAGACACCTTCACGGCCGAGGCCCGGGCGTGAATCCTCCGGAGGGCCCAGGCCACCCGGCGCACCTCCTCCAGCTCCATGTGCGAGGCGATGGGCAGGCACAGGACCTGGCGACTCAGGCGCTCGGTCTGGGGCAGATGGACCCGGGGCAGGTCGGCATAGGCCGTCTGCTCATGCCCGGCCGGGAAGAAGTAGGCGCGAGTGGGAATCCCCTCGGCCTGCAGGGCCCGTCCCAGATGGTCGCGGTCGATTCCGAAGGCCTCCGGGTCGACCAGGATGGGGAAATCCTTGTAGGAGGAACGAGCCCCCTCCCGGACCTTCTGGAACCCGATCCCGGGCAGGTCCCCCAGCTCCGCGTGGTAGACCTCGGCCACCCGGTTGCGATGCACCGCGTAGGAGTCCAGGCAGTCCACCCCGGCCAGGCCCAGCAGGGCGTGGAACTCGGACATCCGGGCGTTGAGGCCGGCGAACTGGCAGTCATAGCTCCCCGGGTTGCCGTAGTCTCGCCCCGACCGGACCCAGGCCGCCACCCGCTCGTCCCGGGTGGCCACCAGGCCTCCCTCGGCGGCGGGCAGCAGCTTGGTCGGCGACAGCGAGAAGGCTTCAAAGCTGCCCCACCCCCCCAGAGGCTTGCCATGCAACAGGGTGCCCAGGCCATGCGCCGAGTCCGAGAACAAGGCCAGACCCTTCTCCGCACACAGGGCTTCCAGGGCCGGCCAGTCGGGAGGATTCCCGAAGAGGCTGACGGCCATGACGCCCACGGTGCGCGGCGTCAAGGCGGCCCGCACGGCCTCGACATCCACCGTCAGGGTGTCGGGCTCACAGTCCACGAAGACGGGCGTCAGGTTGCACCAGCGCAAGGCGTGGAAGGTGGCCATGAAGCTGTAGGAGGGGACGATCACCTCTCCCTCCAGTCCCAAGGACTGGATGCCCAGCATCAAGCCCGAGGTGCAACTGGAGACAGCCACCACGTGGGGCACCTGGAGATAAGCCTCCATGCGGGCCTCGAAGCGGCGCTGATGGGGCCCCTTGGTCAGGTTGCCGCTGCGGTACATGGCCTCCAGTTGGGGGGCCAGGGCCTCCCAGGGCGGAAGGGTGGGACGCGTGAAGGGCACCCCTTCAGGAAAGGCCGGAGAACCGCCCAGAATGGCAGGAAGGTCGGTCATGATCGCTCCTCGGATGGCTTGGAATGGCCCGGGTCCCCGACTCGTCGTGCCCAGCCCTCGCCGTAGACCGAGCCGGCATCGAGCAGGATGCCGAAAGTCCGGGCGATCAGGACCAGGTCCAACCAGGGGGTGTAGTGGTCGATGTAGTGGATGTCCAACTCGATCCGTTCCGGCCAGGTCAGGCGATTCCGACCCGAGACCTGGGCCAGGCCCGTCAGGCCGGGGCGGACTTCCAGGCGCCGGCGTTGGTGCGGGGTGTAGGTCTCCACCTGGTAGGCCAGCGTGGGGCGGGGACCGACCACGCTCATCTCGCCTCGCAGGATGTTGAAGAGCTGGGGCAGTTCGTCCAGCGACCAGCGCCGCAGGAAGTTCCCGGTTCGGGTGATGCGGGGGTCTCGCTCCTCGATCTCGTACCCCGCCCCGATCCGCTCGGCGTTCCGGACCATGGTCCGGAACTTGAAGAAGGGGAAGAGACGCCCCCCCCGCCCGACCCGCGCCTGGACGTACAGCACTGGACGGCCGTCATCGAGATAGACCGCCAGGGCACACAGGACCAGGATGGGCCACAAGACCAGCAGGCTGGCCGTTGCCCACAACAGATCGAAGGCCCGCTTGACCGGGCCGTTGGGGTCGCAGAGTCCGGACATGGAACGCTCCCTCGGGAAGTCCTGGGAACCGGGCGGAGGTTTCTGCGGGAGTCCTGGCGTTCCTCCGACCCGGGCGGGGCCGAAGTTCACAAGGGGCTTACACGCCGGCTCGGCATGCGATGCTAACCTGGAAGGGTGGAGATCCGTCCTGATCCGACTGCACCTCCCTCCCGACCAGCAGCACCGCCGGCCCCAAACGCCCTGCAACACCGTCCTGCCCCGTGCCGCCACCGACCGCTTGCGGCTCTTGCGGCACCTCGAGCTCCGAGATGAGCCTGCGCGTTCGGCTGGCCCTGTGGGTCGGCGGCGTCTCGCTGGCGATCCAGGTCCTGGTCCTGCTGGTCAGCCTGCACGCGGTCCGAGCCGTGGCCATCGAGAGCGCTCAGGCCGAGATGCAGCGGCTGGTCCAACTCGGGCCCCAGGCCTTCAGCCGCGAGGCCCCGGGGATGCATGGCGCCGAAGCCTTCGTGCTGTCGGGCTCGGGTGAGATCCTGGACTCGCCAGGGCCCCAGCACCTGCCCACCCTGCGCGCCGCCCTGGCCATGCGCCTGGTGACTCCCGGCATGGAGGGGGTGGTCGTGCTTCCAGGCGACGAGCCGGTCTGGTTTGCCCTGCACCCGATCGGTCCCGAGGGCCAGACGGTGGGCCTGATGGAGCGCGAGGCCCACATCATGCAGCGTCTGGACGTGGTGCGTGAGGAGATCCTCGTCGCCGGGTTGGTGGGTTCGCTGGGACTGCTGGCCCTGGTCTGGGTCATCGCGGGGGGAGTCACCAGACCGCTGCTGGAGCTGGCCGAGGCGGCCCGACACGTCGCCCGCGGGCAATTGGACACCCCGGTGCCGGAAGTCCCCCAACGCGACGAGGTCCACACCCTGGCCGCGGCCTTCGCGCGCATGCAGCAGGAACTGAAGGACTACCTGCGCGAGCTGCAGTCCACCATCGCCTCCAAGGAGCGCATGGAGGGCGAGTTCGCCATCGGCAGCGAGATTCAGCGAACCTTCCTGCCGGCGATCCCCATCGAGAAGGAACTGAGCCTCCTGGGCGGCCGGGTCGTCCTGGCGGCCCGCTTCCGGCCAGCCCGGCAGATGTCGGGAGACCTGTACGACATCTTCCCGCTCTCCAAGGATCGCCTGGCCCTGGTGATCGGAGACGTCGCCGGCAAAGGGCTTCCGGCGGCCCTGCTGATGGTGGTGACCCGCACCCTGGTGCGGGCCGCGGCGCGCGACAACACCAGCCCCGCCGCCTCGCTGTCCCGAGTCAACCGGCTGCTCTGCGACGAGAACCGGAGCGAGCTCTTCGTCACCCTGCAGCTTCTCTACCTGGACCTGGAGCGCGGAAGGCTGGTCTGGGCCAACGCCGGTCACCCTCCCCCGGTCCTGGTCTCGACCGAAGGCCTCCGCCCTCCCCTGACGCTTCCCACCGGAATCGTCCTGGGAGTGGACCCGGACGGCGCGTACACCGACGAGGAGGTCCCGCTGGCCGCCGGCGAGGCGTTGGTCCTCTTCAGCGACGGCCTCTCGGAGGCCCGCAATCCCAAGAACGAGCTCTTCGGCGAGGAGCGCCTCGCCCGGGCCGCGCACCGGCTTGCCGGGGGACGCGTCGAGGCCATCGTGACTGGCATCCTGGGGGACCTGAAGACCTTCGCTGAAGGCCGATCCCTGGAGGATGACCTGACCCTGGTTGCCCTACGGCGCGTCCGCTGAGGGAGGTCGGGCGCCCAGGACCCGAAGCCTGGCCATCAACTCACCGGCCTGCAGGCGAACCATCTCCCCCACCTCGGGACTGGAAAAAGTCCTCCGGCTCAAGCCCGCCAGCCGAGCTCGCGCCGTGCTGCCCGCTGCGGAAGCCGCCGCCCGCCGCAAGGCGGGGCCGGGATGGGCCAGGGCCTCCTCCAGCAAGGCCAGGGCCCGACCGACCACGGCTTCCTCCGGATTGCCCAGGGCCTCGGCCAGGCCGGGCAGGGCCAGCTCGGGAGGGTAGAGGGCCAAGGCCTCCACGGCCCAGGCTCCCGAACCGGTGGCTGCCGCGCGGCTCAAGCCCGGCAGGCGCTGCAGGGCCCGGGCCCGGTGCACCCCGGTCAGGTCCGCAGCCAGGCGATAGACCTCCACGGCACGCTGGCGTTGCCAGGCGGTGTGGACGGGCAGCGCCACCCGGCGACCGAGAAGGGTCTCGACCGCCCGGCGGACCTGGGCAAAGCGCATGGCGTCGCCCAGCGTCCAGGACTCGAAGAGCCAGTCCAGCGCAGCCTCCCGGTCCAGGCGGCCCCAGGTCACGGCGGCCTGGAGGCGCAGGTCGAAGGTCGGATGGAGCAGGAGCTCCTGAAGTCGGGCTCGGTCCTGGGGGCCCGGCGTCAGCAGGACCAGGGCCGCGCGAACCCGTGTGGGATTCTGGCTGGCCAGATGCGCGCGCGGCTCCGCCCGGACCTCCAGCAGGGTCCGGATCCAGTCCGAGTCCCGGAGTTCGCGCGAGGGGTCGTGGCCCAGGGGAACCCAGCCTCGGGAGCCGCGCACCAGGAACCAGACCGCGGGCTCGTGCAGGGGCGGTTCGAACGAGGCCGACAACTGCAGGGGGATCTCGCGCGGAGGGTTTCCGAGAAGCACCTGGAGCACCTCCAGGGCAGGGAAGCGGAGGGTGCGCCCCTCATGGGAGGCTTCCCGGACCACCACCTGGGCCTCGACCACGGCGTGCGCCCGGCGCACCAGGCTCTCGAGCGGCACCTCGTCGGCCCAGGCCCCCGCCGGCCAGAAAAAGAGCACAAGCCCCAGAAGAATCGAACGGCGCATCACGACACCCCGAGCATAAGCCACCTGGACAGGGCGAGCAACCACTTCGACGGGGCGATCCGCTCAGACCGGCCCGGCTCCCGCCGGACTTCACCGCCTCCTGTGGACCGGGATCCTCGCGAAGGGGCCGAAGGGACGAGCCTGCCCTCGGTCGGATGCGGCCGCAACGAAGGCCCGGGGAACCGAGATCTGAACCTGATGTGTTGACACCGCTCGGGGGCCCGTGCTATAAGATTGTCACGTGCGAGCGGCCCGTCTGGCAGGCGGGCCTTTTCGGGAGGCTTGGTCCCTCGTGGAGTTTGCCACATTCTGGATCGTGCTGGGCTTGATGGTCCTGATCTGGAGTGGCATTGAGGATACGGTGACCAGCGTGATGCTGGAGTGCCAGACCATGGATGGCCGCCTGAGCCGGACGTCGGAGCGCGTCTACTGCGCTTTGTGCCTGACTCTTCTGGTTCTGGCCTGGCCGGTGGTCCTGGTGGATCTGGTCTCAGGCGGACAGGAGCGCTGAGTCACCGAGAATTCAAGATGTGCCCGTAGCTCAATGGATAGAGCGTCTGGCTACGGACCAGAAGGCTGGGGGTTCGAGTCCCTCCGGGCACGCCACCAACGCAAGAACGCGGATCCGATCTCTCGGGTCCGCGTCTTTTTCTGTCCCCTCCGGGCTCCTGGGACGCGTCAGACGGCGCTGGAAGCCGGCCAGGGCCGGTATTCCAGCCCGGGCAGTCCGAGAAGCCCGACCATGTCCGGGTTCTCGTGGATCTTCCACATCAGCTCTTCAAAGACCACCTGGTAGAATCCACACATCGGCGACTCGCGCATGACGGTCCCGAAGCGGGCCATGGTCTTGGAGGTGCACCCTCCGTAACAGAACCTCTTGAGCTGACACTGGCTGCACTTGGGGATGGTGTCGACGGTCCGGGACTGCAGGAGCCGCTGAATCGGGTTGGACTCGACCATGCGCGCCAGGTTCAGGCCCTCGTCGTGGATGTTGGCCATGCGGAACATGTCCAGGCTGGCCATCTCCTCGCAGGCGTGGATGCCTCCGTCGATCCCGAAGCCCAGGACCGAATTGCCGGCTCCGCATGGCGAGCGATAGCACATGAACGGCCGGTTCTTGGAGAGCAGGTTGTTGATCTGGTTGTTCACGTCCGAGATGTTCAGGGGCTCGCCGTGCTCCCGACACCAGGCCAGGGCCTCGTCGATCATCTCCAACCAGGCATGGGCGAACTCTTCGGTCCGGTCGACCGGGAAGCGCAGGCGATAATGGGATCGCCCGATGTACGACGAGTAGTTCAACCGGAAGGAGCGGCGATTCATCTCGTGGACCATGAACCGGAAGGCCTTGAGGTAGTCCTGGGGCTCGTGCACGACCCCCAGCAGGCCGACCTGGAACCCCATCTCTTCGGCCTTGCGGACGTTGTGCAGGACGGTCTCGAAGGTTCCCTGGCTGCTTCCGGCAAAGACCCGATTGCGGTCGTGCACCTCGCGCGGCCCGTCCAGGCTGACTCCAACGATGACGTCCAGCTCTTTGAGGACTTCAACCTTCTCCGGAGTCAAGAGGGCACCGTTGGTCTGGAACATGAACCACAAGTTCCTGCCCAGGCCGTCGCGCTGGTTGACGTGGCGTGCCCACTTCACCAGGTCCTGGATGTCGTCCCAGACCAGCAGCGGCTCGCCGCCATGGAAGTCAATCGTGATCCCGTCGCTGGGAATCTCGTGAAGCACCTTCTCGATGATCAGCCGAGCGGTCCCCAGGGGCATCTTCCCCTTGTTGGGAAAGGAGTCCGCCATGCAATACAGGCAGCCGAAGTTGCAGGCCTCCGTCAGGTGCAGACACAGATAGGCCGGGTAGTGCTGGACCGGCTTCCACAGCTCGGCAGGCTCCAGGCAGGAGCGGCCGTTCACCTGGACCATGTTCGACTCATACATCCGGATCAGGAAGTTCTCGCGTTGGGATGGCGAAAGCGGATGTTCGAGCTGCCTGGCTTCTGACCAGGTCATGGCCCTGGCCAGCTTCTGCCAGAAGCTCAGGTAGGGCTCTTCGAGGATGATCCAGGACGCCGATTCGGGCTCGATGAACAGCATCCGGCTTCCCCGCCGGCGCATGCGGAGTCCGGAAGCCCGGGTCAGCAGGGCACTCTCGGGGAGACCAGGCTGACTGGCTCCACCGGGGTTCTCAACTCGAAGCATTCCCACATCCTCCCAAGGCCGGGACGATTTCCGGCTCGTCTGCAATCTTCCACATCAACTCGATGAAGGTCAACTCGTAGAAGCGGCACATCGGGTCCTCGCGCAACAGCTCACCCGACCAGGCCAGCGCCTTGTGCGCGCACCCTCCCCCGCAAAAACGGCGGATGGGACAGCGAGAGCAGCGTGGGATGTTCTCCACCCGGCGCTGCCTCAGGGCCTGCACCTGCGTCGAATTCAGGGCCAGGCTGCCCAGGTCGAGGTCCTCAAGTTGTCCCAGGTAGAAGGTTCCCTTCGTCGCGGGCTCATACTCCT
>Ga0334884_1001505_pt1 | contig 34085 bp, 26 predicted proteins | sample GraSluR1_MG_7_FD_207215 | JGI IMG/M metagenome (GOLD analysis project Ga0334884, IMG submission 207215) | Sludge microbial communities from methane-producing bioreactor in Wageningen University, Netherlands - Granular Sludge_12_05 R1 | ecosystem: Engineered > Bioreactor > Anaerobic >... | reverse complement strand
TAAGATATTTTTTTACATACTCAGGAGTGTAATTAACATTAGACGGACGAATAGCCTCGTGCGCATCTTGAATATTTTTATTTTTATCTTTTAAATTTTTATATCCTCGATAATACTTATCTCCAAACTCTTTTATTATAAAGTTTTTACCTTCAATTAAAAATTGTTCTGACAAACGTTGAGAATCTGTTCTGATATATGTAATGATACCTACTCTTTCATCTCCTAATTCAATACCTTCATATAATTTTTGAGCAATTTGCATAGTCTTTCTAGCATTAAAATTGAACTTGCTAGAAGCTTCCTGCTGTAAAGTTGAAGTTATAAAAGGCGGTTTAGAAGCCTTCTCTCTTTCTTTATTAATAATGTCAGAAACTTTAAATTCTTTAGCTAAAGAATTTAAAACATTATTTGTTTCTTTTTCATTTGTTAACTTTATCTTTTCATTATTGTATGATATTAATTTCGCCCTAAGTTTTTCCTTATCCTTTTTAAAATCACAAAAAATCTCCCAGTATTCTTCAGGTTTAAAACTTTGAACCTCTTTTTCTTTGTCAACTATAAGTTTTAAAGCTATCGATTGAACTCTTCCAGCTGATTTTGATCCTATTTTCCTTTGAAGTAATTTAGAAAGACTAAAACCAATTATTCTATCTAAAATCCTTCTTGATTCTTGAGATCTTACCAAATTTAAATCAATATCTCTACCATTTTCCAAAGCACTTAAAACTGCATTCTTAGTTATTTCGTGAAATACAATTCTCTCGTATTCTTTATCCGCCAATCCTAGTATTTCAAATAAATGCCAACTAATAGCTTCCCCTTCTCTATCAGGGTCAGTAGCAAGAAATATTTTTTCTGCTGTTTTAACCATTTGTTTAATTTCTTTGACAACAGGACTTTTATCTTTTAATACTTTATACATTGGTTTAAAATTATCTTCGATATCCACGCCAAAACCACCGAAACCTCTTGTAGTAAGATCACGGACATGCCCTTTACTAGAAGTAACAACATAGTCACTTCCTAGATATTTTTCAATAGTTTTCGATTTTGCGGGACTTTCTACAATAACTAAAAATTTTGACATTTTTTACCACCTTTTTCGCTTTACAATTATAACACTATAAAATTAACTATGCAATCTTTTTTTATTATGTTATTTTTTATAAAACCTACAGATAAGAAATAAAGTTGTGAAAATCACAACTTTACTTAGTACTTTTTATCATTAGATCGCACATTTTATTTGAAAAATCTACAGGATTTTTTAATGGTAGTCCTTCAATCAATAAAGCCTGCGAATAAAGCAAATCAACATATTTATCAAAATCAACATCGTTATCTATAAACAATTTTTCAATTGCTTTAAATAATTCATGGTCTGGATTAATTTCTAAAACCCTCGAAGCTTTTGGTTTTTCGTTAGAAGGTATAGATGCAATAACTTTTTCCATTTCAAAAGATAAACCATCTTCACTGACTAAACAAACAGGTGATGAAGTTAGCCTTTTTGATAATTTAACATCAGTAACTTCTTCTTTTAATACTTCCTTTATTTTTTCTAATAAACTTTTTTTATCTTCTTGCTTTTCTTTAAATTTTTCTTCTTCCTCTTTGCTTAAGAGTCCTAAATCACCTTGATTAATTGATTTAAATTTCTTTCCATCATACTCATTAAGTATGTTAATAGCAAACTCATCTACATCATCAGTTAAAACCAATACATCAAAGCCTTGTTTTTTAATTAAATCCATCTGCGGCATAGCAAGAACAGCATTTTTATTTTTACCTGAAGCATAATAAATAAATTCTTGTTTTTCTTTCATCTGTTCAACATATTTTTTAAGTGTTATTGGTTTTTCTTCATTAACAGTATTATATACTATTAAATCTTTTAATAAATCCTTTTTTTCACCAAAATTATCGTATACTCCAAATTTTAAATTTATTCCGAAATTTTTAAAAAATTCTAAATATTTTTCGTAATCATCCTTTAAAAAGCCTTCTAGTTTTGACAATATTTTCTTTTCTACATTTGTTGCTATTTTTTGCAAATCTCTATTCTGTTGTAAAATTTCACGACTAATATTTAATGAAAGATCAGCCGAATCCACTACTCCCTTTACAAAGCGCAAATAATCTGGGACTAGCTCTTTACATTTTTCCATTATAAATACGCCTTTTGAGTAAAGAGATAACCCTTTCTCGTATTTTTCTGAGTATAAATTTTGAGGTGGTTTATGTGGAATGAAAATTAAGGCTGTATAAGTTAAATTGCCTTCCACATTTATATAGATATTAGTCAGCGGGTCTTCATAATCATAATATTGTTGTTTATAGAACTTAGCTAATTCTTCATCAGTTAGTTCTTTTTTTGGTCTTTTCCAAATAGGAACCATACTATTTAAAACTTCAAGATCAGTTATTTTTTCATATTTCCCTTCAATTACATTTCCATCTTTATCTTTTTTTGCAATCTCTTTAGTCACTTCCATTTTAATTGGATATCTAACATAATCAGAATATTTCTTAACTAATCTTCTTAATGTATATTGCTCTAAGAAATCATCATAATTTTCTTCTTTATTATTTTTCCTTATATGTAATATAATTTTAGTTCCAGAACTAATATCTTGTGCTTCTTCAATCTCGTATGTATCTTCACCAGTAGATTTGAAATGGTATCCTTTTTCACTAAAAGGTGATTTTGTATAAACTTCTACTAAATCACTAACCATAAACGAAGAATAAAATCCTACACCAAATTGACCTATAACATCAACCTTGTCCTTGTCAGCATCTTTTAATTTTTGCATAAACTCAAAAGAACCACTTTTAGCTATCGTGCCTAAACTATCATTTAATTCATCATAAGTCATTCCAATCCCATTATCACTAATTTTCAGCAATCTTTTGCTTTTATCTATTTCTAAAAAAATTTGATATTCTCTTTTTTCTAATTCTTCATTAGTAAGAGATAAAAAATGATATTTATCTATAGCATCACTTGCATTAGATATAAGTTCTCGCAAAAATATTTCACGATTAGTGTAAATAGAATTAATCATTAATTCTAAAAGTCTTTTAGACTCAGTTTTAAATTCTCTAATTTCTGCCATAATATACCTCCGTTTTTCAAATATTATATCATATATTTTTAGCACTGTCAATATATAAGTGCTAAAATTATCTAGAAAAAAAGCGTCTACATGACGCTTTGTTCTCTTCCATATTCTTCAGTAATCTCTTTGATTTTTTTAGTTAACGATTTAGATAAATCATTTTTATTAACACGGTAAAGCCAGTTGCCTTCCAAAGTCGAAGGTATATTCATTCTTGCTTTTTCATCCAAGCCTAAAAAGTCTTGCAAAGGAATTATTACAATTTTTGAGTTAGCTTGATAACAACATTTAATTATAGCTTCATGCACTTTATTTCCATTATATCCTAAAAATTGCTTTAATACTTTTTTATATTTCTTATCTAATTTATTATACCAAGCAACAATAGGTAAATTATCATGAGTCCCAGTGTATAAAACTGTATTTTTAGAAAAATTTTTAAATCTTTCAATTGTCGCATCAGCAGTCTCTGATATTTCAAACTGAAAAATTTTCATACCAGGATATCCCGTTTCCCAAAGCATATTTACTACATCATCATCAATAAAACCTAAATCTTCAGCTATTACATCCAATCTAGTAGTATTTTTTTCAATTACTCTAAATAGCTCGGCTCCAGGCCCTTTAATCCACTTTCCTTTTACGGCCGTTTTATTACCATACTTAATACTGTAATATGCACTAAAGCCTCTAAAATGATCAATTCTAACTATGTCAAACAGCTCCATAGCTTGATTCATTCTCTCAATCCACCATTTATAATTAGTTTTTTTAATATATTCCCAATCATATAAAGGGTTCCCCCAAAGTTGGCCTTTTTTAGCAAAGTCGTCTGGCGGACAACCTGCAACACTTTTTGGTAACTTTTTAGAATCAAGTTCAAATAAATCAGGGTTTAACCAAACATCAACAGAGTCATAGGCGACATATATAGGAATGTCCCCTATAATTTTAACTCCATTTTCATTTGCATAGGTTTTTAAATCACTCCATTGCTTGTAAAAAAGAAACTGCACGAACATTATTCTTTCTATTTCTATTTTATTTTCTTCATATATCTTTTCAACTTTAGCTAAATTTACGAATCTATATTCATCAGGCCAATTGTTCCAAGAAACATATCCATGTTTTTCTTTTAGAAAACAAAATACACCATATGAAAAAATCCATTTTCTATTTTTTGTTTTAAAATCAAAATACATTTCTTCATATATCGAAAAATTATTATAAGCGAGCTTTAAAATTTCCATTCTCGTTTCAAACAAATAACCATAAGGAACTTTTTCTGAATTGTTAAATTTTTCAATTTTTTCTAAGTCTGATTTATTTATAAGTTTTTCATTAACTAAAAAATCTAAATCAATAAAATAAGGGTTAAATGCAAATACAGAAGGTGACTGATAAGGGCTATCCCCAATTGAAGTGGGATTTATTGGTAGTATTTGCCAGTACGATTGCTCTGAGGATTTTAAAAAATCTACGAATCTATATGCTTCTTTTCCTAAAGTTCCAATACCATAAGGCGATTGTAGTGAAGAAATATGCAACAAAATGCCTGCTCTCATAATTTATTCCTTTTCTATATAATTTTTATTTAAAGTAATTTCACCTGATGAAAAGCTTTTATTTTGGCTATCTATATTAACTAAAATAGTTCCATCATCTAATATGTCTAAAACTTTTACATTTTTTAATTTGTTATCAACTTCTAACAAAACATCTTTATTTATAACTGCCGAATTAAGTCTATTGACACTCAAAAAATCAGATTGATTATTACAAAACAACATATATTCATTTCTTAGAGCATCTGATAAGCCTTCATACATTTCAGTGGAGTCATATTTTTGTTTAGTTACTTTAAATAATGATGTTGCTTTATTTTCTATTTCACTAACAAACCTTTCATCATTTAAATTAATCCCAATGCCTATAACAACATATTCTAACTTTGTTAAATACTTAGCCTCAACCAAAATACCAGCTATTTTTTTCCCATTTAATAATAAATCGTTGGGCCATTTTATTTTTACATCTTCTACATATTTTTTTAAAAACTTATATACAGCTGCACTTGCTACCAATGGTATCAATTGTATTAATATGTCTCTTTCCGGTTTAATCAACATTGATAATAAAATACTATTGGAATTATCAAACCAATCTCTTGACAATCTACCCCTGCCCTTAGTTTGGTGTTTAGCCACTACTATATCTAAATCAAAAAGATTATTATAATTTTCTTTAATATAATCATTTGTCGATGATATTTCATCAAAATATATATATTTTCTCATATTTAACATTATACCATATTCATTGCTTTTTTTAAACAAAAAAGTTAGGATAACCTAACTTTATTCGATAACAAATAACAATTGTTTATTATTTACATTTTGGCCTTGATTTACAACGATTCTTGAGATTTTTCCAGATGTAGGAGCATATATTTCATTTTCTAATTTCATTGCTTCAAGTATCATTACTGGTTGATTTTTTTGAATCATCGTTCCTTCTTTAGCAATTATTTTCACAATAACTCCTTGCATAGGAGCTGTAACTTCTGTACCTTTCCCGCTAGTAGTAGGGGCTGCGCTTACTACTGGAGCTTCAGTTTTTCTTTCTATAGGTGCTTCAATTTTGCGATCACTCGCAGTTACACTTTCTAACTCAACCTCGTATAACTTATTATTTAATTTTACCTTATAAATTTTAGAACCATTAATATTTGAAACTACAGTTGTGTTTTGGACAGTTTTCACTTCTTGAGTTGCAACAATTTCATTAGATTCTTTTTTAAGATTGTATTTTTTTTCTAAAAACTGAACCGCTACATTTTCAAATAACGCACAAGATAATACATCTTCATCTGATTTTACTAAATCCTTATATTTTTGTTTAAGCATTTCAAATTGTGGTTTTAAATCATCTGCTGGTCTATGAGTTATAACTTTCTCGTCACCAATTATTTTCTTTCTTATATCATCTGCAACAGGAGCTGGAGCTTTACCATATAAGCCTCTAACATATTCTTTTACTTCCGAAGGTACCATTTTATATCTTTCACCAGAAATCACATTCATAACCGCTTGAGTACCAACCATTTGAGATAATGGAGTAACCAAAGGAGGATAACCTAAATCTTTTCTAACTTTTGGTATCTCTCTTAATACTTCTTCATATTTATCCATAGCTCCTTGAGCTTTTAATTGACTCATTAAGTTAGATAGCATTCCACCAGGAACTTGATATTTTAAAATCCCAGGATTAGTTGTTAAAGCCTTAGGGTTAAGCAAGCCTGACTCTAAATACTTATCTTTAGTTTTAGTAAGTATAGCCACAGCTTTCTCTAGCATTTCAATATTTAAACCTGGATTATACTTTGTATTTTCTAATGCATACTGAAAAGATTCAGTTGGTGGTTGGCTAGTACCTCCCCCAAAAGGAGAAAGAGCTGTATCAATTATATCAACACCTGCATCAATTGCTCTTCTATACATCATTTCGGCTATTCCACCAGTACAATGACTATGAATTTCAATCGGTAATTTTGTATTTGCTTTTAATTTACTAACAAGTTCATAAGCATCCTCAGGCAATAAAACACCTGCCATATCTTTAATACAAATAGAATGAGCTCCCATAGCTTCAATTTCTTTTGCTAAATTAACATAATATTGAACAGTATGGACAGGACTAGTCGTATAACTTAAAGCTATTTGGCAATGTCCCTTATATTTGATGGTAGAATCTACTGCTGCTTTTAAATTTCTAATATCATTTAATGCATCAAAAATTCTAATTATATCAATTCCGTTTTCAATTGATTTTTCAACAAATTTATCAACAACATCATCTGCATAATGTTTATATCCTAAAATATTTTGCCCTCTAAAAAGCATTTGTAATTTAGTGTTTTTACAAACCTTTTTGATTTTTCTTAATCTTTCCCACGGATCCTCATTCAAAAATCTTAAACAAGCATCAAATGTAGCGCCACCCCATACCTCTAATGCATGATATCCAGCATTATCAAGATGTTCTACGATTTCTAAAATCTCATCAGTCGTCATTCTTGTGGCAATCAATGACTGATGTCCATCCCTTAGAGAAGTTTCAACTATTTTAACTTTCATATTTATTATTGCTACTTAATCGAACAATAGCTTCTCCTTTCCTTATAAAATATATTAAATATGATATTTAACGCATTCCTAAATATTCTAACACAAATATAGATTTTTATCAACTATTATATATTATTTTTCCGGTATTAAAATTTAACAAATTTTTGTATTTTTTTTATATTTTTACTTGCATTTAATTTTTAAGGATGATATAATGGTTTAAACCGAAGATAAGGAAGTAAAACTATTGATGTCCTTTTAGAGAGTTTAGCATTGGTGAAAGCTAAATAGGAAACACTTTAGTAAATGGGCCTTTGAGGGTGTGGCGAAACCATTTTTTGTTAGTAGCCTACAACGTGAGCTTACGTTACAAAGCATAAATGTGTTAGCATTTAGAAAAGTGGTTATCATTACGATAGCAAAAAAGGTGGCACCGCAGGTATGAAATACTTGTCCTTTTCAAAATACAATCATTATGATGTATTTGAAAAGGACTTTTTTTAAATGCTAAAGACAACATTCATTTTAAACAAAAGAAAGGAAGGTTTTAAAAATGAGCAATGTTGACTTTAAAAATTATTTCGAGACTTACTTTAAAAATTATCCCAACAAGGATGGTTATTTTGGGAAATACGGAGGTCAATACTTACCACCGCAATTAATCAAACCATTCAATGAAATTACAGAAGCTTATCAAACTATTTGTAAATCAGCTTCATTTATCAATGAATTACGTAGAATTAGAAAAGAATTCCAAGGAAGACCAACTCCAGTTTATCATTGTGAAAAACTATCTAGATTATTTGGCAATATGCAAATTTATCTAAAAAGAGAAGATTTAAATCATACAGGAGCCCACAAATTAAATCACTGTATGGGAGAAGGGTTACTTGCAAAATTCTTAGGGAAGAAAAAATTAATTGCTGAAACTGGAGCTGGACAACACGGAGTTGCCTTAGCTACTGCTGCTGCTTTTTATGGTTTAGAATGTGATATTTACATGGGAGAAGTTGATATTAAAAAGCAAGCACCAAATGTTGCTAGAATGAAATTGTTAGGAGCTAGAGTAATTCCTGTATCTCATGGTTTAAAAACTTTAAAAGAAGCTGTTGATGCAGCTTTTGAAGGATATTTAAAAGAATACGAAACATCTATCTACTGCATAGGATCAGTTGTAGGTCCTCATCCATTCCCAATGATGGTAAGAGATTTCCAAATGGTAGTAGGCGAAGAAGCACACGCTCAATATAAAGAAATGACAGGTGAAATGCCTGATACTGTTGTTGCATGTGTTGGTGGCGGAAGCAATGCTATGGGAATTTTCTCTGCATTTTTAAAAGAACCTGTTAAAATAGTAGGTGTAGAACCAATGGGTATTGGGGAAAAGAAAGGCGAACATGCTGCAAGCATAACTTTTGGAAAAGAAGGTATCTTACACGGATTTAACTCTCTTCTTCTTCAAAACGAAAAAGGAGAACCAGATCCAGTATATTCTATAGCAAGTGGCCTTGATTATCCTTCAGTAGGCCCAGAACACGCTTTTTTCCACGACATTAATCGTGTCGAATATACATCAGCTTCTGATGAAGAAGCTCTAGAAGCATTTTTCTTACTTTCAAAATACGAAGGTATTATCCCAGCATTAGAAAGTTCTCATGCACTTGCATATGCAATTAGAGAAGCAAGAAAACCAAACGCATCTGGATCAATATTAGTAAATCTTTCGGGTAGAGGTGATAAAGATATGGATTATGTCATCGAAAACTATGGAATTGATTTTTTAGAAAAACTAGATAAAAAAAGAAATAAAAAATAACATTAAAAAAGGCACCAGTTCTAAACTGATGTCTTTTTAATTTTATTATAAAGATATTTCTCATTTGTATAAGTAATAATATAAGGAGTTAATAAAAGTAATAAAGTTCCAAAATATTTGAAAGCAATATCTAAATAAAATACCATAATTATCTCTAATATAACACATACGAAATACATTATCGAAAGATTTCTATTACTAATATTAAAAAGTTCCTTTTCATATTCTTTAGTCATTTTTGTATAATATCCTAAAATATTATTTTTTTTAGAAATTACATTGCAACTTAATAAAAAGCACACAATAGCGTAATATAGCATTATAAAAGTAGCAATTATTGGTGCAAACGAAGCAAAACTAAACTCAAATATGCCAAGTTCTTTTTTTAAAAACCAAAAATAACCAAAAGTTGTTAAAAATAAAACTAACCACAGAATAAATAAGTAACTATTCTTCTTTAATTTAATAAAAGAGAATAATAACACAATCGGCATAATAGCTAGAACTAATTCTATATAAAACCAATAATTTATTATTTCCCACTTTAATAAAGAAAATAATATAAAATTAACAGTAAATGCAGTTACTGAAACTGGAACTATTATTCTACGGTAATCCATTTTATTCTCCTAATCTTTAACTACTAAAATAAACGATACTAAAGCCGCTAATGATGCAGTCACTATTCCAATGATTGTAAATACTGTTAACTCATAGTTAAGAATTGATGCTAGCGGTAATTCTACTATTTCTTTAGTTAAGCCAAGTAAAACAGCACTTCCAACAAAAAACAAACCGCAAACTAAATAAATTACTTTTTTAATTCCACTTGAAGCAATTACGACTAAAATAGATGATAATAATGGTACGATGTACATTAAGGCAGCAAGAATATTAAACTCAAATATTTGAGTATTTCCATCTTTGTAGCCAAACGCCATTTGCAATCCAGTATACTCAATATCTTCAAGCGGACTTGGGATATCTACATACACAGCCTTTAAAAACATAATAGCAAATGTTATTACCCCTAATATCAATACTACTAACGTTAAAACATCAAAACTTTTCTTCTTTTTACTCATTTTTTTCTCCTTTCTTAATTAAAAAATAATTCTATTATACCCTTCACTTTCAAGAAGGTTATTAATCTTCGAAAAATGTTTACACCCAAAAAAGCCTCTATATGCTGACAACGGACTAGGATGAGCTGCCTTTAATATCTTATGTTTGGGATTATCTATTAAACACTCTTTTCTCTTTGCATCATTCCCCCAAAGTACAAAAATTACCATTTCATCTTTTAAATTAATTTTCTTAATTACACTATCAGTAAATTCTTCCCATCCACATCCTTTGTGACTATTTGCTTCACCACTTCTAACAGTTAATATCACATTTAATAACAAAATACCCTGCTTAGCCCAATTACTTAAATCACCAGAATCTTTTTTCTTGATACCAAGATCTTTTTCTAACTCAATAAATATATTTTTTAAAGAAGGCGGAATTCTAACACCTTCAAAAACTGAAAATGCCAATCCATGAGCTTGATTTTCGTTATGATATGGATCTTGCCCGATAACTACAACTCTTGTATTTTTAAAACTAGTTAATTTAAATGCAGTAAAAACATCTTCCTTTTTTGGATAAATAGTATATTTTTCATACTCATCATCTAAAAATAGCCTTAATTTTTGATAATAAGGTAGCAAAAACTCTTCCTTCAAGACAATGTCCCAATCATTACCAAAACTAGTCATTTTTATTCTCCTCTATATTCCAAATAACAAATACTCTCAACATTGTTAGTCCCACAAAACATATCAATAACAGCGGTTTTAACAATTCTATACCCTTTACTTATTAATATAGAAACATCTCTAGCTTGCGTTTTAGGCTCGCAAGATACATATACTACTTTTTTAATCTTTAAATTTATTATATTATTTAAAAAACTTTCAGTTGATCCTTTTCTAGGAGGATCAATTATTATGCCATTAACTTTTATTTTGTCTTTTGCTAATAAATCTAAATATGTGGTTGCATCTTCACAAACAAATCTTATATTGTGTATATCATTAAGTTTACTATTTACAATAGCATCCTCAACTGCTTTTTTATTAGATTCCACTGATAAAATGTGGCCTACTCTATCACTTAGAACAATACCAATTGTGCCAACTCCAGAGTAAGCGTCAATAACAACATCTTTGGTATCAAAATCAGCAAACTCAATAATCTTATTATACATTTTTTGAGTTTGTTCTGGATTTATCTGAAAAAAAGATTTTGAAGAAATTTTAAACTTTTTACCTAATAAATAATCATAGATATAACCATCACCAAATAATATTTTCTCTTCTTCACCTAAGATAATATTAGTCGATCTATTATTAATATTTTGAACAATTGTTTTTACTTCTGAAAAATCAGATTTTAACTCTTTTATTAAAATAGAACTTCTCGGTAAAATATTACCATTTGTAACAATAACAACCATAACTTCTTTAGTATCAAAGCCTTCTTTTAATAATAAATATCTAACAATACCTTTTTTCTTATCTTCATTATATATTTCTATTTTATTTTTAATTATAAAGTCAAAAACCTTATCAGCTATCTTTTGTTGTAAATCAGTTTGAACTAAACACTTACTTAACTGAACAATATTATGGCTATTTTCTTCAAAAAAGCCATATTTAGCAATTCCTTTTTCAAATTTATATGCTACTTGCATCTTATTACGATAAGCTTGTTTTTTTTTAGCACCTATCATAAAATCAACATCAATTTTTATTCCGTAGTCTTTATAAGCTTCAATAAAATATTTCTTTTTAAACTCAAGTTGTTCTTGATAATCCATATGAAGTAAATGACAACTTCCACATTTCTCATATATATCACACTTTACTTTGGTGCGCTTTGTAGATGGAGTTACTATTTTTATTACTTTAGCTTTCTCTTTATCATCAATTAAAACAATTGCTTCTTCTTTAGGTAACAAGTTTGAGGCTTTAAATGTTTTGTTTTTTATTTTAAAAATACCTAACCCTTGATCATCTAAAGCAATACACTCAATTTGTTTCTTTAGATTCATCTTCTTTTTCCTCAAACTTAGACATATAGTTAACAAATAAAGCGCCAATTGCAAGTAAAACTATTCCTATAGATAATGTTACAAAAATTTTTGTCCCTTCAAGAGATGAAACTACTTCAGTTGGATAATCCTTATACATACTATAGAAAATTAAAATTGGAGATGTTAATAATAATCCTAAGATACTACAATATAAAGTTCTGGGATATTTTTTTAAAAATTTTTCAAGAATTTTTGCCATAAAAACAACACCAATCAGATTTCCTATTACAAAAGGAATCATTGGCCAAACAAAAACCCAAATGCCAACAAAGTCAAATTCAAAAATTGATTTTACTATTCCTTCTGATAATGAAGTAACATAATAATAATAGCCTAAAACCATTAATAGCATAGATCCACTTATTCCAGGAATTATCATAGTTGCAGCCGAAGCAATACCTAAAAGCAAAATAATAATAACTAGCCCAAAATTTAAAGCACTAATATTAGCCATATTTTCACCAAAGAAAACATGTAAAACTAAAATTACAATTAATAATATGCTCATTGAAACAAAAGCAACAATATCATACTTTCCTTTACTTTCAATATCAATCTTCTTTTTAATAAGAGGTAATGATCCAAATATCATCCCAACAAACAACATAGTTGTTGGAACTGGAAAATTTTCGAGAAAATAAATAACTCCTACAACACTTAAAGCAACCCCTATTCCCATACCTAAGATAATTGCCCATAAATCTTTTATAGTTTTTATTGGAGTTTTTAAAAACCCTGAAAAACCATAAATGAACTTATCATATATATTAAAAGCCACCGCAATACTACCACCACTCAATCCTGGTATTACATTAGCGATGCCTATCATCATGCCTTTAAATATTTCAAGAATTTTTTTCACATTTTCACCTATAAACAATCTATTACTATTTTACCAAATAATCCTTATAATTACAATTCAAAAAACAAAAATATAAAAGCACTATTTTAAAGTGCTTTTATATTTTTTTCTTATATTAGCTACAGGACTATAACTTAAGCGGTGTATACAACACGGCCCAAATTCTTCTAAATTACGTAAATGTTCTTTTGTAACATAACCTTTATGTTTTTTAAAAGCATACTGCGGATACAAAGCATCTAGTTCTATCATATATCGGTCTCTTGTGACTTTAGCTATGATACTGGCGGCTGCAATCGAAGCACTTTTTTGATCACCTTTTATTAATGGTATATTTGTAAAATTTCCTTCTAAAGGCATCGCATCACTTAAAACATAATTAAAAGATATCTTGCTTTTACTAATGCAATCAAGCATTGCTTTTTTACTAGCCTGATATACATTGATTTTATCAATGGTTTTTTCATCAATAAATGCAATTTGAATATCCAAAGCTAAATTTGAAATAACTTCAAATAATTTATCTCTTTTTTTGGGACTAAGTTTTTTTGAATCATTTATACCTTCAATAAAACAATTATTAGGTAATACAACACTAGCTGCTACAAGTGGCCCAGCCATCGGGCCTCTACCTACTTCATCAGTCCCTAAAACTAAAAACCCTTGTTCCCATATATCTTTTTCATAAACATATATATCATTCATAATTAATATCTAATGAAATTCTCCCTATTCTTAAATTTCTAAAATCATTAAGTATTGCAATATAAGTTTTTTCATAATCAAAATCTTTATTTGTAAAAAAACCTCTTTTTTTAGCAATTTCTTCAATGATTTCTAAATTAGTAGTTTTTTCATCAACTTCATATTTTTTATTTAACAGCCCTGCATAATTAGCTTTCATAAAATCGATAAAATAGAAAATCGATTCTTCCAATCTAATTATTTCGTCTTTTATAGCTCCAGTCAAAACTAGCTTCTTAGCAGCTTCTTGATCATCTAACTTAGGCCAAAGAATTCCAGGAGTGTCAAGCAAATCAAAATCTTTAGCAATTCTAATCCATTGTAAGCTCTTAGTAACACCCGGTTTATCCCCTACATTAGTTACTTTTTTTTGAGATAATTTATTAATTAAAGTTGATTTACCAACATTTGGTATTCCCACAATCATAGCCCTAGCATTCCTTGTTTTCATACCTTTTAGTTTTTCTTTTTCAAACTTCTCTTTTAAAATTTCTTGAGCAAAACTATAAATTTTATTTATATTAATGCTTTGAATAGAATCAATAAACAATACTTTTGTTGATTGTTTATTTAAAAAACATTTTTCAATTTGACTGTTGTATCTAGGATCTGCCATTGATGATTTCGTCAAAAGCACTAATCTTGGCTTATTTTTAGTTAATTCATCAATTAAAGGATTTTGTGAAGATATAGGAATCCTTGCATCTAAAAGTTCAATCACTAAATCTACCAATTTTATATTTTCTTGCAATTGTTTTTTTGTTTTGGCCATATGACCAGGATACCAATTAATCATTTTTATTTCCTTAAATCTTCAATGTTAAAAATATCATTACACCTAAACCTAGCAAGACCTACTATCTGTGACTTATGAATTAATCCAATCGATCTACTGTCAACACTATTACTACGATTATCCCCTAAAACAAAATAATAATCATCAGGAATTTTACCAGAAACTAACAGCGGGGTTATAAAACTATAATCTGTAAGTGTAAAATTTTCTAAACTACTATTTAACTTTTCAAAATCTTCTTCTACTAAGTCTCCATCAATATATAACTCTCCATCAATATATGTAACTTCCTCACCAGGCATTCCAATCAATCTTTTAATCAACATCTCTTTATCAATAACGCTTGATGAAGATATATTATTAATATTTGAATCCACCTCTAAAACTATAATGTCAAACCTATCTATATTCGCGATTCTTTGAACTAATATGCAATCTCTATTATTAGGACTACCATTAAGTGTTGGATCCATTGAGCTACCGTTAACTTTAGTAGGAAAAATAATAAATATAAAAACAATTTCTAAGATAGCCACAGCACCTAATATCAAAAATAAATAATCACTTATTTCAAAATAAATTCTATAAATAATCGATGATTCATTTTTATTAATTCCTCTTAATAAAGGATATATAATAACAAACATAATTGATATAAGTGAAGTTATATAAACAAACTCTACTTTGATAGAGTTATATTCATATGGTTTAAAGTAAATTAACATTGCTATTAAAAAAGTAAAAAAGCCAATTAGAAAAACTCTTAAATATATCCGATTAAATGTTATCTTTTTTCTTTTTGGCTTAATTTGTTCTTCCATTTTCTCACCACTATTAAATATTATTTAATATATCCTCTAACTCATCAATTTTAATTAAAACTTTTCTTGGTTTACTACCTAGATTTTCAGATACAATATGCAAATTTTCCAAAGCGTTCATAATACTTTGAGCACGATTAAAGCCTATACTAAATGTTTTTTGAATTGTATTAATTGAAGCCATATTATTATTTACGACAAATTTTGCAATTTTAGAAAATAATTCATCTTTAATTCCCAACTCTTCAACAGTTTCCTGCTCATACTCTTGCTTTAATTCTTCTTCTGTTAACAAATAATCTGGATGAGCCTTTTCTCTTGCATAATCACAAACAGATTGAATATCTTGCGCGCTTAAAAAAGCACCTTGAACACGAATTTCCCTAGTCCCATTATTATAAAGCATATCTCCATTGCCAAGCAAGCTTTCAGCACCTTCTTTGTCTAACACTACTCTTGAATCAACACCTGTTGCCACTTTAAAAGCTATTCTTGTTTGCAAGTTCGCTTTAATAGAACCTTTAATTATATCAGCTGAAGGTCTTTGAGTTGAAACTATCAAATGAATTCCTGCAGATCTTGCCTTTTGAGTAATTCGCTGAATATAATGTTCAATAGTTCCACTATCATTAATTAATAAATCACCAAACTCATCCATAATAATTACTAATTTAGGTATTTTTTCTACAGTTCCATTATCATCAGCATATTTATTAAATTGCGTAATATCAGTCAAGCGATGATTTCTAAATAAAGCAAATCTATTTTCCATCTCATCTACTATCCATTTTAAAATACCAGCAGCATACTTAACATCAGTTATAACTGGTGCAATCAAATGCGGTATTTCATCAAATAAAACTAAAGTTAGCTTAGGATCTACCAATAAAAGTTTTACTTCATTAGGATCGGCTTTATATAAAATACTAGTAATTATTGAATTTATGCAAACACTCTTACCACTACCAGTAGTTCCTGCAATTAAGCCATGAGGCATTTTTTCTATATTTAAATAAACAGGACTACCTGTAACATCTAACCCTAAAATAACATTAAGTGGGTTATCATCTTTTAAAAATTCAGGATTTTTAAGCAAATCTCCAAACAATACTAACTCAGGATTTTCATTTGATACTTCAATACCAACTGTTGGTTTCCCAGGAATCGGAGCTAATATTCTTATAGAATTAGTTTCTAAATTTGCTTGAAGGCTCAATTCCAAAGTTTTAACCTTTTCCACTCTAATACCTGGTTCTAACTTTACTTCAAACAAAGTAAATCTAGGTCCTTTTGTTACATCACTAACATGACCGGGAACACTAAAATCACTCAATGTTTTTTCAATTATTTCTCTTCTTCTTCTGGCATCAGACAAGTCTTTTTCTTTAGCAAAGCCTTTAAAACTCACTAAATTAAGTGGTGGTTTACTATATTTAAGTTTTTTAAAACTTTTATGAGGTTTTACAGGTTTTTCAGGAGCTTTAAACTCATATTCAGGAAGTTCATCAATTGTATTTACTGATTCTTCCTCATAACTTAACTCAATATCATCCATAGAGGTCATAACAACTTGATTATCCTCATTTTCATCGTTGTCTCTAGTAATATCATAAGCTGTTTTTTCATTTTCATAAACTAAAGTATCTTCATCAATTTCAACTGTTTTAAAATCAGAATCTCTTTTCTTATAGAAAATTTCAGTTGGTTCTTCTTTTGGCATTTCATATACAGCTGGTTCTTTTGTTTCTTCAACTACTGGTGAATTTAGTGGTCTATATATAGCAGATTTTCTTTGCTCTACTGATTCCATTGTTGCCATAACTTCATCACTTTCAGAATTTCTTTTTTTCTCAGCCGGCAAAAACTCTGGATATTTAGTCCCATATTTTCTTATATTTTCTTCATCGACCTCTGCCCTGAAATTAGGCGATCTTAAAGTATCATAAGAACTTACTGCTCTTTTAACTCCTAAAATTGGAATTACATCCTTATTTTTAGTTCCAGAAACTGAACTAACAAAACGAGTCCTTGTAAATCTTTTTTCTACAGGCTCAACTTGTTGAGATTGAATTTCTTCATCCGTCTCATCATCTATAGGTAGTCTTGGGATTTCTTTGATTTGTGACATATTTATACCTCTTTTTATTGACTATTTTCTTGAATTATTTCATCTATTTCATCTACATTTTCCAAAATAGCAGTATCAATTTTATTTTCGACACCAAAAACACTCTTACTATAAATTTTATTTGTTTCTTCAGCTACTATGTCAATAACTGTCAAAGCTATTTTATTAGTAACTTTAGGTATTGTTACACCATTAATCAATTTTCTTGTCCAAAAAGCTGGATTAAAAACATTAATTACTTTCCTTGAAAAATTAATTGTATCAGTAATTTTAAATTTAGTAAGCATCTTATTAGCTTTACTTTCTTCAATTTTCTTTTTTGTATCAAAAAAATTTAATACACTAGAAATCTTTTGCTTTCTTAAAAACCTTAATGCTGTTCTATCAAATATTTCATTAACTCTTTCCGTAATGTATTTATTTAATTGTATTACTTCATCGACTGATAATTCATAAAGAGGATGTTTAGATTTCGGATGATAAACTTTTGCAATGTCTTCAATTAATCTAACAGCTATATATTTAACCTCAACGAATTTTTCTTTTATATCTAGAGTTGAACAATCTTCTTTAAATTCATTCTTAGCAAAAACTACTAATTTTCTTACTTTTTCTTCTTCACAATTCTCTTGAGTTTTTTCTTTTTCTCTTTTTGCCTTCGTTTCTTTTTTATCTTTTTTGATGCTCGCAACAACTATCAATGCATAAATCGCACCTGATAACACAAATCCGGTGATTATCCCGGACAACAAAATCAAAACATTCTTCCATTGAGAACTAGATAATAAGTTTATAATAAACTCTTTTATTACATCAAAAATAGTGATTACCATATTATCTCCATTACTAACAAATTAATATAACTTCATTTACTTATTATATCATATTTTTACATTAGTTAAAACTTTTTATTTTAGATTTCTTCTAATTTTTTGGATAAAAAAATTTTTTTGAAATCGCTTGTAATTTTTGCTTTTATTTATGGTCTTTTTATGCTATAATTATTATTGATGACAAAAATTTTAATACAAGGAGATTTTTTACAATGATTTTTTTAAAGAAAACAATGATTTTTTCTATCGCACTGCTGATTATGTTAGTTGTTACTTTTCCTAGCAGCAATGCTTTAACTTTGGTGTCAATTCCAAAAACTTATGATGCTGGTGGGGGAACCCCTACTGGTAATGTTGTTTATAGAGGCTCTTCTATTGAAGTCAAAGTACCTGATACTTATGTTGAAGAAGATGCACAATTTAGAGCAGTTTGGGTTACACCCCATGTTAATGATATTGCAAAATTTCAAAGCACACTTCAATACAAAGCTGAAATTTCAAAAGTTATACAAATAATGAAATATTTTAATTTAAATGTTATGATTTATCATGTAAGAGCTTTAAATGATGCTTTTTATGAATCAGAGTTAAATCCTTGGACTAGCTATCTAAAAGGGTTTAATGTAGACCCAGGTTGGGATCCACTTCCTTGGATAATTGAAGAATGTCATAGAAACGGAATTGAATTCCATGCATGGCTGAATCCATATAGAGTTAGAGCAGCTGGTGCTACTTTAGAACAAATAGCAACTTTATATCAAGATTATCCTAACAATCCCGCAAGCAATGTTGCTAATATGCTAGCAGGCGACACTACTATTATTTTAAATCCTGGGCTTCCAAATGTTAGAACTTTTTTAGTAAACACTTGCATGGAAATAGTAGAAAACTATGATGTTGATGCAATTCATTTTGATGATTACTTTTATACATCTGCTGTAGATGACTCTGCTACTTTCGCGGCTAATAATCCTGGAGGATTAACTATATCTAACTGGCGTAGAGAACAAATTAATATATTTATTCAAAATTTATATAATGCTTTAAATAATTACAACACAACTAATAACAAGTTTGTACAATTAGGAATCTCTCCAACTGGAGTCTATAGAAATGTTAATAGTTATGCAGCTTCACTAAGTGGTACTTATGATATTAATGGCAACTATTCAGGTGTTGGTACTTATACTGTTTCACAAGAACATTATGAATCATACTTATATGCTGATACAAAAAAATGGATTGAAGAAGAGTGGATAGATTACATCCTTCCACAAACTTATTGGTCAATTGAACATGATAAAGCTCCTTATGCTGATATTATATCTTGGTGGAATAAAGTTGTTGAAAATAAAGATGTAAACCTTTATTCAGGAATTGGACTTTATTATAATAGACTTCCTAGTGCTGGTTTTTCATGGGCAACAAACCCTGAAGAAGTTGTTAATCAGTTTAAAATTATGTCAACACTTGATAATGTAAGTGGATTTTCAATCTTTAGTTTTCAAAACTTAAGAAACATATATGAAGAAAAAGCTATTGCCATTATGCAACAACAAGGTGAAGCAATGATGACTGCTCTTACAAAGCCTGCTATCCAACCTTCATTAAAATCTTTTTCACCAGTTGTGATAAATACTCCAATTTCTAACTTAGGTATTTATACAGTTGATGGTGGATACGTATTAAAATGGAACAAGATGTCAAATGCTGCTAAGTATGTTATATATAGAAACGAAGAAACACTTGGAGTCCCTGGTGATAATGTAGTAGTCGGAGTAGTCGGAAATACTGAATTAGAGTCAGAAGTAAAATTCTTTGACAATATAACACATGGGCCTAAATATAATTATACTGTTGTGCCTGTCTCTCATACAAACTCCTTAGGTTCAAACAACTCAACTAATACAAACCAAGCAATAATTGATACCACAATATCTTCTTTAGGGGATATAGAAAATGTTTATTATAATGGCGCTGAAGGCTTCGATAAAACAGTTAGAATATTTTGGAATGAAAAAACCAATGTATTAGGTGGAGAAGTTTCATATGAAGTATTTTACTCTAGTAATCAGACTTCTTGGCAAAATATTACTACAACAATCGGAAAAATTTCTTACTTATGCTTTATGGATGTTGTGCTTCCTAAAAATTATGAAGCTTACTATAAAATAAGGGTTTATAATAATCTTGGAGAATCTTACTCAGATCCACTAGAAATAGTGATTATGGAAAGATCCGAGATGGTCTTCTATGTAATGGATATAATCATAGAAGTAAAAGATGAATTTTTCTTAGATATTATTAAATAATATAAAAACTGTTTCTCAATTGAGAAACAGTTTTTAATTTGATTATTAAAAATATTTTTTTAGAAATCTATATACTCCATTTTTTTTCACAGTTGCAGTTTGGTAATTTGATACAGCTCTTAATTCTGGATGAGAACCATCCATAGCCACCTTCACTTTGGCTATATTTAACATTTCAATATCGTTATGTCCATCGCCTATAGCTATTATATCATCATGATTAATACCATAAAACTCAGCAACTTTTTTTATTCCTTCTCCCTTATTAGTAGTTGGTGAATATATTTCAAAAACAATGAATCCTTCATCTATTCTCCAAAACCTAGATTTCAATTCACCAGCAAATTGTTCTCTTACATAATTCTCTAATTGATTTTGAAAACCTTCTTTTACAAAAACTATAGCTCCATTTGGATCTTCTAGTAATATTTTTTTAAAATTTCCAATAGTTAAAGAACCACCCTCTAAATGCAAATAATTCTTTATTTGCAAATCATATTTCCATAAAAATATATCATCTTTAATTTCACAAAAAACATTTCTCAATATTTCTTGATTATCTTCAATAATTTGGATAATATGTTGTCTTGGAATTGTTTTTGAAATTGAATTGAATTTTAAGTCATTAGGATGATGAACATAGGCTCCGTTGTAGTTGATAATAGGAGTATCTAATTCAAGGTATTTATAATAAAACTCACTAGATCTATAAGGCCTACCAGTAGCAATTACTACTATATGTTGTTTAGCCATTTTTTTAAGCAAATCTAAAGACTTTTTATCATAGTTTGAAAATCCAGTAACTAATGTACCATCTAAGTCTACTACTATCATTTTTCTATCAGCCATTATATCTACCTTGCCCAGCTTTACTTGTATTCATATGAGTAATAACGTTCTTTTTTATCTAAGACTACATTATTCATTACGATACCTGCAATCTTAATGTTTTCAGATTTTAAAGTATTAATTGCATCAATCACTTCTTTTTTATTAACTCTTTTTTGATTTAAAACAAACACCGTTTCATCAGCATATTTTGAAATAATCAAAGCATCATTAACTGCTAGAATTGGCGGACAATCAAGAATAATAGCATCATAACTCTTCTTTAATTCTTCTATCATTTCTTTTACTTTTGGATTGGAAACCAACACATGTGATAATTCGATTTTTTTACCACTGGTAATCACATCTATTCCTTTATCAGTTTTTTTAACAATTTCATTTAACTTTGCTTCACCTAAGACATAATTTGAAAAACCTTTTAGGTTATCTAATTCAAAAACATTATGAATTTCTGGTCGTCTCAAATCCATATCAATTATTAGAATTTTCTTATTTTCAAACTCATTAAGCGCTAGAGCTAAATTAACTGCTGTTGTAGTTTTAAATTCACCTTGAATTGAAGATGTAACTTGGATTACATTTAAATTCTTATCAACTGAAGAAACTAATTTAAATGGTATTTTTCTATATCTTTCAGCATTTACACTGTCAGGATTTTCTTTTACAATAAACTCGAATTTTTTTATTGATTCAGCAGCTTTATCTTTCTTAAAACTCAAAATTCTTGTAATTACGTCTATTCCAGTTATTTCTTTTACTTCAGTACTAGATGTAAACTTCATACTTAAAATACTTTTTAATACAATAAAAGCTAAAGCTAAAAAAGTAGCGACAACAAAACTAATAAAAATGTTTAAAATTATATTAGGGCCTGCAGGTGCCGTAGGTAAAGTTGCTAGATTTTCTATTTTTACTGTTGCATATTGATATGCCCAAGATGAATAAATACTACTTTCCTCTTCTGAAAATTCCTCATTTACTCTTATCTTTATTTCTTCAGCCATCAAATTACAAATATCTCTAGCAACAACAGGATCTATATCTTTGTAGACTATACTAAAAATTGTATCAGCTGAAGCCTTCTTTATAGTAATAGATTGCCTTAAACTGCTAATACTACGATTAACCATATACTCATCGCTTGCTTGATCCTTTATGCTTTGCAAAAAACTTTCGTATTTTGTTTGTGTAGATAATCTATCAATTAGTTCATTAGCAATTGTAGCTGTATTAGTTGACATCGTTTGATTTTCAACACTCATTATACAAGCACCTTCATAATATGGTGTCATTCCAAATTTTGTAATAATTATTCCTAAGCCTACAGTTATTACAAAAATCAAAATAATAACTATAAGATTTTGCTTAATTTTCGAAAAAATATCTTCTAAAGTAAATTCTTTTTCTTGGTTAACACTAGCATTATTCATTTGTCTCTCCATTTCTTATTAATATAAATCCAAAAGATAGATTGTTAGCATTTCTTACTTTATACGCTAAAAAAATATTTTCTAAATTTATCGATTCAATAAATTCTTTTTTAATTGTTACTATATTATTATATATTATGTAATCAGTCTCAGTAATATTATGGCCTGAAATGCTTTCAATATTTCCATCAAATATATTAAATTCTAATATTATATCATTTTGTTCATAATTAAATTCATAATTTGAAGTAATAAATGGTACTCTAGAATCTATTATATTCACAGTTATTTGATAAGATTGATCGTTGCCACTAATTCTTAATAGTTGATTTTCACTAATTATACTTTTTAAAAATATATTTTTTAAAATAATGTTATTACCCGTCTCATAATCTTGGTTATCCAATTCAGTCCCGTCTATAGATATAATAAAACTACCCTCAATTGGTATTATTAAATCATTTTCGCTAGCCTTATCAAATAAAATTTGAGACGCTTCATCATTAACATACGTTTTATCGAAATAAATGATTGCAGAATAATCTGAATCTTTATATCGGCTTTCTGATAAACTTTTTATCATTATACCACAATTTACACAGTCAAGCAAACTAAGATCATAATAATTAGTTTCAATATTATAAATTTCATTATTGATTACTAATCTATACCCTGTTGCATTATCAACTTCATCCCAAACTAAATTTTGGTTTTCAATTATTAAATTTTTAGGGATTTCTAAAACAAGACTGTTGATACTATGAGTATAAAAACTTGAATATTCAGAATCAATATCAGATGCATTTCTGGCTTTAATTCTAAAACTATATTCTCCTTCTCCCAAAGCAGTTAAATCAAAACTATTTTTAGTAGAATCATATAAAATGCCGTTAATTTCCAAAGTATATTTACTAGCATCAAGTACTTCGTCCCAATAAACAATATGATCTTCAATTAAAACATTAACTGGAATATCTAGAATTTTCGTGGAAACCTCTTTTGTACAAGCAGTTAATAAAAAAATCATAAGTATAAAAATAAGTTTTTTCATAGAATCTCTTTGCCTCCACTTATTTCTTTTACTTTAATCATAATTAAACTGTATTTAACTTTTATAATTCCCACTTCTTCATATATTATATAACTTCTTCCATACCAAATATCATCTATCTCCACATTAACTTTAGACATTAAAAATTCATTATATGGCGAAATCGATAAAGCACTACCTCTAACTACCCTTGGATCCTTTACTCTAAAATTAGAATCAAATTCAAGCAAATTAATATCTACATTCTCATTAGTTTTAAGCATTAACATTCCAACTTCAATAAACTGAAAGTTACTATTAAGTGGGAAATAAAATTGATTCACATAAGATATTTTTTTCGCCTCTATTACGCTAGTCACTACATTAATGTTTATAAATGGTTCTTCTACTCTAGACCCAACATCTCCAAAAACAGCTGTAAGTCTAATATCATTAATTATCATAAATCTAAATCTACGACTCGGTGAAACTATATTGCCAAATTCATCAACCCAATAAATAAACTCTTTATCTATCGGATCATCATCAGCAACTATAGTTACCACTTGACCAAAAGGATAATAACTTTGACCAGATGGAATGCTACCTCCAAATACTACTAATCTATAAGGATTTCTTTTATCCAGAGGCTTATAAGCTGCCTTAATTATTATATCTGATGTTAAAACTGAAGCTTCAAATACTTCATCATTTAAATACCAGTCACTAAATCTATACCCTACTTTACTCAAAAGTCTTTCGTCATAATAATCATCTTGTTCAAAAGTATCACCCGAGTCAAAATATGCAACTTGTAATACATAATTATTGTCATCTACAAAAACAACAACGATTTTATCACTTGGTTTATATATAGCTGTAGCTTTTGTATTTTTTGTTATCTCGATTTCATAATTCATGTCTTGAGATACTATGTAATCATCAATTAGCCAATACTTAAATTCATAATTCGTAAAATCTAAATCACAATTTTCCATTAGAGAAACATTCGTTTTATATTTAACATTTAAACTATCAACTACAATATGATTGTAATCATCAAAAAAAGCTTCAACAGTAACATTATAAGTTAAATAACTACTATATGCACTTGTTGCAACTAAGTTAATCACAATGATTATTAATAATAAAATAAATGCTTTTTTTCTCATTTTTCTACCTACTATTATTATTATATGAAAAATATGTCTTTTTTTCAATGATTATATTTTCATATTAATTTATAGTTAATGCTTGATTGATACCATATAGGATTTTCTTCTAAAACTATCATTTTTTCTAAAACAGGATGTATAAATTCTAAATAACAACAATGCAATTTTAATTCTCCTGATTCTTTTCCATATAATCCATCACCTACTATTGAAAAACCCATATGTGATAGATGCAATCTTATTTGGTGCGTTCTTCCAGTATGAAGTTTTAATAACAAATAAGATGTATTATCAGATTCTTCTAAAACTACATATTCAGTAATTGCATTCTTACCTTTTTCACTAATTTTTCTTTTTATACTTATTTCATTATCCCTACCAATTGGCAAATCAATGATACCTTTTTTATCATTTAAATAGCCCTCAACTAAAGCTATATATTTTCTTGTCATTTGTTTTTGTTTTAATGCATTATGTATAAACCCACATTTAGCAATAATCATCAAACCGGTAGTGCTATAATCAAGTCTATTTACTATGTGAATATTACTTGTTATGTTATTTTCTAAAAAATAATACTTAATAGCGCTAATTACATTATCTGATAGATGTTTTCTAGTAGGTTGGCATGCTAAATCTCTTGGTTTAGAAATCACCATTAACCACTCATCTTCATATAATATATTTAAGTCAATTTTTTTAGCTTGAACTTCTTGATTCAATTCTTCTTCTAAAATAAGTTCTAAAATATCACCTTTTTTAAGAGGATGATAGTTTTTAACCAATTGTTGATTTAATCTAAATTCCCCATACAATTTTACTTTTTTCAAAAAATTGCTAGAAAGTTTTTTGCTTTTCAAATATTCTTTTATTAAAATATTATCTTCTTCTACTATATATTTTATAATCATTATTTTAAAAAGGGCTAATAAATTAGCCCAAATCCTTATTGTTTTTTGTATTCATTAATAATTTTTGATACTAGACTATCGTCTCTTACTTCTTCGAATCTTAAGAAACTTCTACTAAAGCGACCACTGCCTTGAGTTAAAGCCTTTAAATCAGTTGTATATTTAATAATTTCACTTTCAGGAACTTCAGCAACAACTTCTTGCCATCCATTTTCAAGCGGCTCAGTTCCTAATACTCTACCTCTTCTTTTTGTTACATCACCCATTATAGCACCCAAATATTCATCTTTTACAATAATGTTAAGTTTCATAATTGGTTCTAAAATAGAAGGTTTTATACTTTTACATGCTTCTTTAAAAGCAAGTTGGGCAGCTAAAACAAACGATAATTCATTAGAATCAACTGGATGGTAAGATCCATCATATAAAGTAGCTTTTACACCAATAACAGGGAAACCTGCAAGAGGTCCGTGTTTCATCGCTTCTCTCAAGCCTTTTTCAACCGCAGGAAAATAATTTCTAGGTACAGATCCACCAAAAACTTCTTCAGTAAATACAAACTCTTCTTGGGTAGGTTCAAATCTAATCCAAACATCTCCAAATTGTCCAGCTCCACCTGATTGCTTTTTATGTCTTCCTTGAGCTTCGCCCTTCGCTTTGATTGTTTCTCTATAAACGATTTTTGGATCTGAAGTTTCAAGCTCAACTTTGAACATATTACGCATTTTTTCAATAATATATCCTAAATGCGTCATGCCTTGACCACCTAGTAACATTTGAGCAGTTTCTGCATTTCTCTTGATTTCGAAACTAGCATCTTCAAGTTGGATTTTTTGAAGTGAACTAGAAATTTTATCTTCATCCTGTTTATTTTTTGGAGCAATAGCAATATAAATAGTTGGTGTAGGATAAGATATCTTCTCAAATATAACTGGGTCTTTTTTATCACAGAAACTTATATTAGTTGTTATTTCTGATAATTTTGCAACTGCTGCAATATCTCCAGCATTAACAGTTTCAAGTGGAATTTGAGTTTTCCCCATTAAAGTAAAAATTTGTGGCATTTTTACCGATGAATCTGTTTCTGGTAAAAAAACTTCTTGAGCTGTTTTAACAGTACCTGAGTAAACCCTAAACATTGTAATTGTACCAACAAAAGCATCAATAGTTGTTTTAAAAGCTAAAGCTGCTAAACTTGGATCATTTGTGCTTTTAGTAACTTTTGTATTGTCTTTTGGATTAGTACCTTCTTTTACAAATTCATTTGCTGCTGGCATATAGTCAACTATTGCATCTAATAAGCCTTCAATTGCAATATTTTTTAAACCCGAAATTGTAAAAATTGGGAATATATCACGATTTTTTAAACTATTTTTTAAACCTTTTGCAATTTCTTCTGCTGATAATTCTTCACCACCAAAATATTTTTCAAGCAATTCTTCACTTGTTTCAGCAACAGCTTCAATAATATAACTGTTAATTTCGCTAACTTGTGCCTCTAAATCCGACGGAATGCTTGCTATTGTTTGACTACCATTATCATATGCAAAAGCTTTTTTTGAAACAACATCAACATAACCTTTAAAATTTTCACTAACTCCAAAAGGAATAAAAAATTGAGTTGCTTTTTTATCTAATTTACTAGTGATAGTATCTAAAACATCATTGTATTTAATGTTTTCTTTTTCTAATTTATTTATTGCTACTACTACAGGTATGTTTCTTTTTGCTAATTCAGCCCATACTCTTTCAGTACCAATTTCAGCTCCTTTTGAAGAATCAACTAATACTATAGCTCCATCTACAACACTTAGTACATTACTTAATTCTCCTATGAATTCTTCAGATCCGGGAGTGTCTAAAAAATTAATTTTTGTATTTTTCCACTCAACAGGAATCAAACTAGAACTTAACGTAGTTTGCCTATTTTGTTCTTCTGGAAGAAAGTCGCCAACAGTATTTTTACGCTCTACTTCTCCCTTTTTTTCAATTGCTTTACTAACATATAGAATTGACTCACATAAAGATGTTTTACCGCAGCCCATATGTCCTAATATAGCAATGTTTCTAATCGAATCAGCTTTGTATTCTTTCATTTTGGCCTCCTTATATATACATACTCTAGGTAATATTATATAATATTTGATTAAAAAAAACAATGAAAAGTTTGCTAGTTATAAATTATAATATCCAAAAGTTATATCTTCTAAATCTAAATCACAATTTTCACCTTCAAAAACCTTTTTATAACTGTTTGCAATAGAATATGTTTCTTGATAATCTTCAATCGTAAAACAAACTAAAAAAGTCTTAATTCCATTTTCTTGCATTTCTTTAATATTATTTAACAAACATATTCTTTTTGAATTAAGAATTTCAATACTACAGTCTGGTCTTTTAATCACTGGGAATTGATTTTTCATTCTGTCCTTAATATAAAAACTTTTTTCACATTTAGCACAACCATTTTTTTCTTTTATAAAACAATTTTTAGTTACCATTAGCGTGTATCTACCATAGACCATAACAGCTAACGAAGGGCTTTGATTAAACTCTTTTTGGTAATTTTTAATTAAATTAAAAATTTGTTTTTTGCTTAATTCGATTGAAAGCCCTACTTTATTAACTCCCAAATCATGTAAAAGATTAACAGAATAAATATTTGCAACATTTAAATAAACACTAGACATTAAAAATTTATTCTTTGATAAAACTTGCATTAAAGTTTTTTGTGAGTCTATTTCTCTATTTGTATAAATTCTTTCTTCTAAATATAATAAATTTAATTTTTTAAAATCATCTTTATATTTTTCATGTAAATCATATGGTACATAAACAGTTTTTGCTGAAATATCATTTAAAGCTTTTAATTGTTCTATAGTATAAGCAACAAACTCTAATTCTATCCCCTTATCATTTATTGGTAAATTATTGAATCTATACTCAGCAACAATTTTTCTATTATATTTTTGCTCTCTAATCGTTTTTAGTTTTTCGAGCACTCTTCTTCTTAATTCGTTGATTTCGCTAATAGACAAGAATATAGGGTGGTCTATGCCCATTTTAAGCTCTTCAAACAAAAAATTATAACTTTGGCTCTTATTTACTTGTTGAATTATTCGATCTAAAAAATCAAGTGTATCTGAGTTTTTTACTTTTTCTGTACTTTTTTCTTTTACAATGTTTTTTCCATCAGTAACCTCTAAACAAAGATAATCATCTTCTAAAAATATTAAACCTGATATTTTAACTAACTTTTTTTGATTCAATAATTCAGTCATTTTTTTTGTTTGATTATAATCAGAAGTTTTATAAACCATTCCACCTAATAAATTTTTATTATGAGCTTTAAATTTTACAACTCTATCAATATCTATTTTTTTTTCAATATTTTCATCATTAATAATTAAAGCATCTTCTTCTTGAAGTGTAACAATTCTAAGCGCATCTTTATTATTTACCTTTTCATAAAACTTAATAAATATAAAATCACCTATTGTTTTAACTACTTCACCAACTTTTTGACCAATATGCCTAGGGTTTTCAAAATTAATTTTTTTATCATCTTTAAAAAGATTACCTTTTGTAAAACCTCTACTAAATACTTTTTGCAATTCGCTTTGGTGGTATTTTAAATCAAAATGTTTTTTGTTGTAATAGGCATCAAGAGCCATTTTATAACTATTTACTACTACATATACATATTCACTTTTCCTAAGGCGTCCTTCTATTTTAAAAGATGTTACATTAATCTCACAAAGCTTATTAATATATTCAAGTGTATTTAAATCTTTCATGCTCATTAAATAACTTTTTTCATTTTCGTATTCATAAAGCATTCTACAAGGTTGAGCACAAGCCCCCCTATTGCCACTACGCTTTCCAACAATACTACTAAAATAACAGTTGCCTGAATATGAATAACATAAAGCTCCATGAACAAATACTTCAACTTCAATTTTTACTTTTTCAATTATTTCTTTTATCTCATTAAGTTCTAATTCTCGAGCAAGAATTATCCTTTTAACTCCTAAATCTTTTAAAAACTGAGCTTGCCTCACACTATGAACGTTCAGTTGAGTCGAAGCATGGATATCTAAATCAGGATACCTTTTCCTAATTATATTAATAAGACCTAAATCTTGAATAATAATTGCATCAACCCCTGCTAGATATAAAAAATCTATGAACTCAATAACCTCAGAAATTTCTTCATCATAACAAATCGTATTTATAGTTATATAAATTTTAACATCATAAAAATGAGCTTCTTTAATTATTTCTTTAATTTCTTCATTTGTAAAATTAGATGCATTAGCTCTAGCTCCGAATTTTTTACCTGCTAAGTAAATAGCATCTGCGCCTGAGAAAAGAGCAACTTTATAAGATTGGTAATCACCAGCAGGTGCTAATAGTTCAACCATTCTTTTTCATCTCCTCTAATTTTGAAATAGCTTTATATGCTTTTTCAATAAAATCTTTTTCACTACCAATTTTATCCTTATCAAAATTATGTATAACTTCTAATGTCAAATTACCAGAATAATTAATATTATTTAAATCAATCATTAATTTATTCCAATCTATATTACCCGTAAATGGTAATAGGTGCTCATCACATAGCCCGTTATTATCATGCAAATGTACGCAATGTAATTTATCTTTATATTTATTCCAATTAAAATTGTTTATATTTTTCGTAAAAGCATTTGCATGCCCACTATCGAAACAAAATTTTAATTTTTTTGAATTACAGTTCTCTAAAATATAATCAAGATAATCTAATCTTCTCAGATTTTCTAAAGCCAATATTATATTATATTTTTCACAATACTTTAAAATTTCATTTATCCTTTCAAGTCCTAAACTGTTATAAGCAGGCGGGCAATCACTACTTGATATATGCATAATAACTGTTTTTATATCAAGTCTTTTAGCTTTTTTTATTCCTTTTATAATTACATCCTTATATTTTTCGCCCCTTTTTCCTTTAACCCATAAATTATTGCACATATATCTATAAGGTAAATGTAAAGTTTCTATTTCTAATTTTTCATTTCTTAAGTTGTTAACCAACTTTTTATTAGTTTTTCTATCACAAAATAAAAAAACACCATCAAAGCCACTTTGCTTAATGAAATTTATTTTTTCTTTAATCTCTTTTGAAAAGCCATAATTATAATAAATATACTTACCCATAAGTTTCTCCACTAATTAATAATTATAACATATATTAAAGATTATACAAACCTTAAAATTAAAAACAAAGCTTTTTAGCTTTGTTTTTAATTTATTTATTTAACATATATGCAAGGCCGATTGTTCTTGGACCACAGTGTGTCGCAATAGTGCAACCTGCAGTTGTTACTAGCACATCTATAATTCCTCTTTCTAACAAACCTTTTTTCATGTACTCAACATCTTCAAGAGCTTTTGGATGGGGATAAATTAAAGCAATCCTTGTAAGATCAACATTTTTGTCTTTTAAATCCTCATCTAAATAATTAAGAAGTTCATCCAATGCTTTTTCAAATTTCCCTCTTGGCTTCTTAGCTACTTCCATATGATTTTCTGCTACTCTAATAATTGGAGATATTTTCAACATTGCTCCAAATAACCTAGCAGTTCCACTACATCTACCGCCTTTATGCAAATATTCTAAAGTACTAATAGCAAAATATGTTCTTACTTTTTTTCTATAATCATTTAATACTTCGATTGTTTCTTCTACTGTTTTACCAGCTTCTCTCATTTCACAAGCTTTTAAAACTACAAACCCAGTCCCAATAGTTAATTTTTCAGAATCAACAATAAACACATCTTTTTCGAAATCTTCAAGTGCAATATACGCATTTTGAAGTGTCGCTGAAAATCCACTTCCAATTCCAATAAATAAAACTTTTTTCCCTTGGCTGATGTACTTATTAAATACTTCAGCAAATTCAGCTGGTGCTATCGCTGAAGTTTTAGGTAAAGTTTTCTTTTCTTCTGCTAAATCAAATAACTCAATCGTTGATAACTCAACTCCGTCTTTATAAATATCTTCTCCAATATTTATACAAAGTGGAATTATTTCAATCCCATATTTATCTTTTATATCTTTTGGTAAATCACTAGTACTATCCGTTACAATTACAAAATTTTCCATTTCATTCTCCTTTTACCCTTAAAAATTATATTATACCTATATTTATTTGTCAACTTTTTTATCAAAACAAAAAACCAAGTAATCTTGGTTTATTGCTTTAAAATGTATAAAATACCAATAGTTCTAAGCCCGCAATGAGTAGCTATTGTGCAACCTGCATTTGTTTCTAAAATGTTTTTAACCCCTAAAGCATTTAACCTTTTTTTAAGATATATAGCATCATCTGGCGCAAAAGGGTGAGTTATCATAACACAATCTTGATCAATATTGTTTTCTTGAGCATCACTTTTAAAATAATCAAGCAAAATATCAAGAGCATTTTCAAATTTTGCACGACCTTTTTTAGCCACTTCCATCTTTCCGTTTACCACTCTTACTATTGGATATATTTTTAATAACGTTCCAAAAAACCTAGCAGTTCCGCTACATCTACCGCCTTTGTGCAAGTATTCCAATGTACTAATAGCAAACTGAGTTCTAACCAAAGGTTTTAATTTTTCAATTCTAGCAATGCTATCCTCTGCAGATAGTCCTTCATCTCTAAATTTTATTAATTTTAATAATAACAATCCAATACCAGATGATAAATTACCAGAATCAACAACATATATATTTTCTTTAAATTCTTCAGATGCAATCAATGCATTTTGAAAAGTCGAAGAAAATCCACTTCCTAACCCTATATAAACTGCTTTTTTACCTGCCTTAGCAATTTTTTCAAACGTTTCAATAAATCTAGCAGGTGTAACAGCTGCAGTTTTAGGAATAGATTTTTCTTTTTCAGCTAAAGCAAAAAGCTCAACAACATCTAATCCTCCATCTACAATTTCTTTTTCATTGATACTTATTGTAAAAGGTTCAACAATTATATTATTTTTTTCATAAATCTCTTTTGGTAAATCGCTCGCACTATCAGTCATAATAACAAATTTATCCATTCTTACCCCCTAATGATATATATTATATTATATCTAAAAAAACAATAAAAATCAAACAAAAACATGGCTATAAAAATAACCATGTTACTTATCAAATTCTTTTCTTCTTTTAGTAGCTTTAATGAATAATTCTTTTAAGCCTTCTGTATCATTATTAACAATTTTATTTTTTAAATTTTCAAGTTCTAACATAAAGATATCGATATCATCAATCAAATAGTCTTTATTTAACAAAAACAATTCAGACCATAAGTTTTCATTTATTTTAGCAATTCTAGTTAAATCTCTAAAAGAATCTCCGGTATATTTAATAAAATGACTATTTTCTTTTGAATTCATTAAACTAACAGCAATTGCATGTGTTAACTGTGACAAAAAACTAATAATACGATCATGTTCTTCAATTGAAACTATTTCAATATTCTTGAATTCTAAAATTCTTGCAATTTCTTTTATACTTTCGATTGACTCAGCTTTATTTTTATCAGTTGGAGTTATTAAAAAGTTTGCGCCTTTAAAAGTATTAGGGTCAGCATTATAAATTCCTTTAGACTCTTTTCCAGCCATAGGATGCGAGAATACAAAATCAATGTCCTCTCTTAAAACTCCTAAAATCGAATTAACTATAGAAGATTTCACTCCACTAGTATCAGTAATCAAGCAGTTTTTTTTAAAATATACTTGATTTTCATTTAGAAAATCTACTATCTTAGTTGGATATACTGACAAAATGATTATATCACTTTGAACAAGCAATTCCTTTTCCGTTAGTTTTTTATTATCAATAAAATCATTTTCCTGGGCATACTTCAAAGTTTCTTTATCAATATCTATCCCAAATACTTTATACCCTTTACTTTTTAATCCCTTAGCGTAACTACCACCAATTAATCCCAAA
>Ga0334884_1001502_pt1 | contig 34129 bp, 26 predicted proteins | sample GraSluR1_MG_7_FD_207215 | JGI IMG/M metagenome (GOLD analysis project Ga0334884, IMG submission 207215) | Sludge microbial communities from methane-producing bioreactor in Wageningen University, Netherlands - Granular Sludge_12_05 R1 | ecosystem: Engineered > Bioreactor > Anaerobic >... | reverse complement strand
CATGACTTTGAGGAAGGTATGCGGCGTCTGGTTCGTCAGGTACATATGCAACGGATGCCGGATGAATTATCTCAATCCCCAGGCTCAAGAGGACGTGAATGGCAAGAAGGGCCTCCTGGTAGCAGTGGGCCACCACGGCGAGATACTTTTCCACCACCACCCCCGCCTGAACCTCCAGAGTAGAGTATTGACGGTATATGTTTTGCGTAATTAATAGTGTAGTAGTTTGTTGTTTATGTAATTATAAGCATGCATGAAATCTAGTAATTCACTACTGGATTGTTTGCAATATTTTTACCACGGCAATGCCAGAGAAGGTGACCTTGATTGTTCTCTGGAATCAATCGCATGGTCTGAGAAAAATAACGCATGGTATAACCACAGCGTCGCCTGGCACTGGTATTGGGTTCTGCGCCATGAATGATACGCGCATCATGCAGAGAACAAGAATTGGGTTCCAGCTCAAAATAGACTGCAGTTGCCTCAATATCAGGTTCAAGCATTAACTCTGTAGAAAAGAGATTGCTGTCTTGGTCTACTGCGGTATATATGTGGGCTTCACGTTTTCCCGATCTACATTATCAAGCGCCAGCCAGACAGTTATGATCTGATCATAACGATCAAAACGACCTTGCCAGTAGTCAGCATCGGTGTGCCAGGGTGTGCGCCGCCCAATGCCAGGTTCTTTGCTGATGAAATGACTGGACCATAGGCCAATGTGGGGGCCAATGAATGGTTCTACCAAATCCAGTACGGTGTCATCCGTTAGAAATTCCAGCAGGCGTTCATCCTTAAAATGCGGTGTATCGAAAGTGTCTGTTCGTACTCCCGGGTTGGCGGTAACCATTTCGTTGAAAATAGTTTGCAGTTGCTGAAATTTACTTAGAGAAAAGACAGGTTTACTCCACAGGTAATAACCATTTTTCTTGTAGAAAGTAGTAGGAGTTTGATCAACCTGTTGCATTTGTTATACCTCGTTTAACGTATAGTTTATCAATGAACAATTTATTATAGATTATCTGGCTGTTTTGCAAATTTCTACAATTTGTTCTATCATAGGAATTACTTCAGTACCTGCTCCCATAGGAATTTCATCTGAGATTCCCAGTATAATGTTTGGATAAAAAAGGTTTATTATTTCATCCACGCAATTCATCACATCGTCGGGTGTAAAAGGTGACATAAAAAGTATTGCGGGAATTACATCGAGTAGAATTTTATCTCCTATTGCTTCTTTGATTTCTTCTAATGACACATCACCCTGGGGCTTGGGAGTTAAAGCTTCCAAGCCGTCAAAAGGCACGTCTTTTAAAAATGGCAGTAAATTTCTCAAACTACCATCAAAGTGAACAGTCGTAAAAATACCTTTATTTCGAAGTTGATTCGAGCGTTTCTCATAAAAGGGCAGGTGATAGGTTTCAAACAAAGCCGGTGTAAGCAGCCGGCCGTCAACGTTTTCTCCAAAGTTGATAATGGTAAGATCGGTACAATTGCTCAGAGACTCATAGAGCGCGTCATAGGCGGCATCAATAACAGTACATGTATCCATCATCTCTTTTGGATATGACATTGTGAACTCAACAAAGTCGGTAAAAGCCATATAGTCCAAACACAATGCCTGATAAGGGCTTCTGGGTACCCAGAATTGCGGCTGTCCTAAATCCCCCAAAAATTCTTGGCCTATCAGGAAGGCTTCGTGGTTGAAAACATATTCGGTATGTTCATACAACCAGCGAAGCTTGGGAATGTCATCAATAGATTTCATTGGAAAATCAGAAATGCGGCAACCACCTTCAGATACTCGATATTCTGTTTTCCAAGGGCCAAATGGGGTTTCTACAACATGCGTCCAGCCATTTGAAGATTCCACATGGTGTATCTGCATATCAGGGTGGTATCGCGTTTCTACCGGGCTGGGTATATTGGTATAGTAATGCATATAACGCATAGACAAACCAAGTTGTTCATAGAATCCCCGAACGCCATCAACCAGGTATTCTGGTGGCATGTCGTGCTGCTGGTGATGCAACTCATACCAGGGTTCAAGGCGTGGTTGAAAGAGTATAGCGGGATAGGGAAGTTTCTGGAATACACGCAGATTAATTTCACGCAATGAAAAAATGGACATTGATCCCTGCCTTTGTTGTTACTCTGAACTTATATTGAAATAAACAGCCCCCTGCAATGAAATAATTTTTTGAATCGTAATGGTTCACTTTGGTTGTAATCATAATGATGGAACATCTAAATGTGTAAGTCAAGCCAGTGAAAATCTGAAAATAGCCACAAGCCGGTGTTTTTTTAATATAAGTATATTCAATCACGCTCAAATTTTGGCTTTTTATCAATAAAATCCACTACACTTAAGCATCGGCCACCTGGTCACTATGGGTGTTCATCGGTAGGCTTCATCCAAAAAAATTAGTGTCAAAATGAAACTCATACATCTTTCAGATATACGACTTGATCGCTCTTATGCTGCTGCGGGGTTGCCACCAGAGCAATGCAACGCTTGCAGGGAAGAACTACGCAATTCATTGGAGCGTATATTACGCCGCGCTTTAACCTGGCCTGCCGATGCCGTGCTCATCTCAGGTAACATGCTTGAATCAATACGCTATATGCCAGATACACTCCGTTGGTTGAAAAATCAGCTTGGAGGTCTTGGCAGAATCCCTGTTTTAATAGTTGCGGGGGAAGTTGACCCGATAACTGAAGATGCACCATACAATCGGGGGGTATGGCCCGATAATGTACGTTTTTTCATGGACAGGTGGTCTGTGTTTAATCACCCTCATGTCCCCCTGGATATTGCGGGGTGCTCAATTACTGGTGCAGAAGCACCACTACCGGAATTCCCAATAAACTCATGGGGTGACTCCAATCGGTGTCGCGTGGTGTTGGCACACACACCGGTACCCGATGGTGATTCTGGTTATTTGCCACTGTCATTGCAGAATGCATCAGGCAAAACAAATTATTTTGCGCTTGGCTATACCAATGCACCATGCAGTATAAAGACAATGGAACAAGGCGTAGTTGGTATATCAGGTTCAGTTCAAGGAGCACAGTTTGACGAGACCGGAGTTCACCATTATATTGAAGTAACCGTAGATATGGAATCTGGTATTTTGGTTACCCCACGACTTGTTCCAACAGATGCATTGGTATTTCATGTCTGCACGTTGGAGTGTGATGAAAGCATGTCGGCAGATGATCTATATGAAAAGCTGGTCTTGCTTATGCACAGAACCAGTTATCTACTGGATCGTTTAGTAGTGCGTGTTTTATTATCGGGAACCTTGTCACTCAAGGTACGTGGTGTCTTGCCGGAAATACAAATTGCTTTGAGTGAAGAGTTACAATACATTGAGGTAGTCGATGATACGCAGCCCCTGACTTTTTTTAATGAGCTGTCGTCTTCCAATACTACGCTTGGCATTTTTCTTCGCCAGATTAACCATGAAATACTTGATGTTCCCGACCAACGGCGACGTCGTGTATTGATGCGTGCCCGTGAAGCTGGTTGGATTGCTTTTCACCCCGAGACACCTTTTCCTGCCAATGGTGTTGAGGAGGACCTGTTGTGATATACCGTTCATTGGAATTGACCAGGCCGGGCGATACCTTCTTGGATTATCAATTTGATACAGGAGTGCAAGTTGTCAAAGTAAATAATGAGCAGCATGTAAATCCTCTGATAGATATGATATTGCAGTTGCTCTATCCATCTACACAAAAACATCATTTGTCCGGGCGTTTGGGTGTTCGTCTTGAATCGGGAACCGAACACTGTTTTGTAACTAAAGATGGTCTGAAATCTGCTATTCACAATAATAGTGGCCATGATTTTGAAAACAGCATGGGTGTTTCTGCAAATGGTTTCATTGGTAATTCGTTGCCAATTGCTGGATTCTCGTGTGCTACTTTTGCCTCGCTCACCCTGATACGGCAAGAGCATCTTAATGAATTGGGTGATAGCTTTAATCTCGCAGATGTCTCGCATCAATTGGCCATGCTTGCAGGGAGTGGTGCAGCCCAGTATTCGGCTACAACAGCGTGTTCCTGGTTAGACAGCAGAATCGTTTACATTGGTCGAGGTGGTACACCCGCCAAGCCACTCACGCGATTGCGAAACCGATGTAATTCTTTACAAAAAGAACTGGACTTCAGTCGAACAGCCTGGCGTGATGTTCGAGAAAGCTTGGCTGAACTGGAACGTATGGAGGAAGAACTTGTCCGTTTTCACCAGCGACGCCAGCAGGTTGAAGTTGACATACATACATTGGAAGCACATGAGCGTGCGAAACGATTAAATGAAGCAGAAATACTGCTGCGTAGAATCGCCGAATCGACTCAACAGTGTTTTGGCTTGAGTGCTGCACGAGATTTTCCATCGGACCTTACTCCTACACTTCGTCATCAGGAAAACCGATTATTAACAGCTAAATTACAACTCGAACGCTCTATGACAGAGATGGATGCATTAAAAGAAAAAGTGCATCATGAAAACCTTGACCTTGAAAATATTCAAGTACAGCAACGCAGTGAAGAAGATGTGCCAGAAGCGCTTGAAGAAAAATTACATCAGAATTTTGCTAAATTACAAAAATTGGGCAACCATCTCGAATCAGTTCAAGAACAAATTGAAGATACCGAAACACGCTTGCTTCAAGCACAAGACCGCTCGGCTATTTTGCCTGATTTCAGTCGTTTTGCCGCTGACCCGGTTGAATGGGTAACGCAACTCACCCATTCGTTCATTGTGGCTATTCGTGCACGCAATGATGAATGTATGCAACGTGACTTGTTGCAAGCAGAATACGATAAGTTTAAAGCAGCAAATGCGAATGCTACTGCCGTGTTTTCTGATTGGGCCAATTTCTCCAGTGACATTCGCCGGTACGAAGAGTTGCAACATGAAAATCGTGAAGGGAAATTGCTCCAAAATCGGCAATGGCAAATGCTTCGGTTGGAGTCTGATGAAATTTCAGAAAGAATGCCAGGTTTCCTCTGGATGGCTACTGGTTGTGGTCTTTTTTTGCTCTTGACTTTGGCTGCATTTGTTCATTATCAGAATCCGGGTATTCTGGTATCTAGTCTCCTGATGATGATCTCCATGCTGTATTTTACCGGAAACCATGTGTATGCACGAAAACGATTAAAACAACTCGACACAGAACTCATCATGCTGGATTCTTCAGGGCAATCCGGTGAACCTGTGGAAGGACTCAGCAGGTCTCAGAGAGTGGAACGTAGCAAGGTTCAGGAATACACCGATATTTCTGTACTGGTTGAAAAAACGATGCAGCAAGCTGGTTGTCAATCTTTACGCGAACTTGAAGCGATGTATGACACCTACAGAGAAGCCAAGTCTGAACTGCTTGCACGTGAAGCATTACTGAAAGTGGTTCATGAACGGGCATCTGAAGCAGAAGAACGTGTACCCAAATTGTTACAACGTATACAAGATACATTTCGCCCCATAGGAATACACATATTATCAGAGAGTGATGTCGAAGAAGCGGCAGGCAATGCCATAGCACGGTACCAGGAATATCGAGAAGCCAAGCGGCGTGTCACCGAATACCGTTCGATGTTGGAACGCCAGCAGCAAGAGTATAATCGTTTGAAGGAGGAGCATGCCATTGCACGTAATCATATGGCAGAAGCGGAGAAGTCCTTAAAAAATCACTTTGAAAAGTATGGCTATGTTCCCAACCCCACCCATTCCGCGCCTTTGGAAGCTTTGCGTCAGTTCCGTGTGTATGTTGGAACTCATCGAGAAGCTGAACATCGTCAGGAATTGCTTTGTGAACAGTATTTGGAATTGAAATCCCGAATTGATACAGAGTCAGCCCAGGTTGTCAAAGAGGAAACTGCTTTAAAAACCATGTTGGGCAAAGCTGGAGTTACCAGACTCGAAGAATGGTATGAAAAAGAAAAATTGCACCATCAATATCAGGAAGTATGGGAAGAGAGAGTCCGTCTGGAAAATGAGTTGGATTCTCTGTTGCACGGTCGCGATATAACTGAGATCAGGCGGCGAGTCAAAGCGGACAGTCCTTTGCCGAAAGAACCGGATCGTCCCGGTGAAGCATTGCGGGCTGAATTGGATGCGTTGAACAGTACGTTGGAGTTGCGTGAAGCCGGGTACCGTGAAGAACAAATGCGGCTTTCACAACGCCAATTGTCCTTGGGCAATCCGACCTTGATTGAAGAATCATTGGCTTGGCACAGAAAGCGTCTGGATGTGCTTGAAATTGAATTGGAAGCAGCCACCCGTGCCCTGACACTGCTTGAAGACGCGATGAAAGTGACGAATCAACACCTTGTGCCGGAATTACTTCGACGTGTGCAACCGCATATAGAATTGTTGTCCGGAGGGAAATTTCACAGCATGGATATCAATGAGCTGTTTCATATTCAACTGATGGATGTAAATGGTGTGATGCAGAATGGAGGAGTTTCTGAGATTAGTCCTGCAATTTTGGCACAACTGTATATGGCCCTGCGTCTTGCATTACTACAAGCATTGACGTATGACAAGGAACCGCTGCCGTTACTGTTTGTCGAACCTTTCGCCGGGTTTGACAACTGGCAGTTGGAGCGTACCCTGCGCCTTATACAACGTATGACTTCAGACAGTCAACAGGTCCTGGTTTTCACTGGGCGTGAGGATGTTGTGCAAGCCGCTGAAGCGGTGAATGTATCTGTAGTCAGTAGTTAATTAATATGTGTTATTTTCTTTTCCATGCAGCCTTTGCATCATCTCATTTTAATGAAAAAGAATACCCCTCCATCCTGGAAGGGTATTCGTTTAATCGAATGGTTAATAACGTACCAACTTTTTTCTGTTACTGAATTTTAAGCTCCTTGAGACTTTATGCGACTTCGACGGCAATCTGTTTGGGCTTTAATGCTTCTTTTTTAGGCAATCGAATGATCAGCACACCGTTTTTCATTTCTGCCTTGATCTTTTCCTGATCAACTTTATCACTCAATTGGAATTGACGGAAGTAGTTGTGCAATTCAAATTCTCTGAAGTGAGGTTCAACCTGCATACTGGATTCCGCCGTGGCCTTCAAGGTCAGTACATCATTTTCGACATGTACCTCGACCTTGTCTTTCGTGACTCCTGGCAGGTCTGCTACGACTGCCAATCCATCATTGGATTCAAATATGTCTACCGGAGGAATCAAAGTGCGGTTTTCATCCCGGGTTTCTTGTAATGTTTGTTGATGCTGTTGTTTCATAGGTACTGTGTTCTCTTTCATGGTTGTCACCTCCAACAATTAATTATTTCTTCTATATTGTTGAACTGAGTTTACATTTCAAACGAACTTTTTGTTGGGTGTAGATATTTTTTATCTGTCTATTACCCAACTGTAACTTGAATTTGCTTTGGTTTTGCTTCTTCAGCTTTGGGTAATGTTAAAGACAACAGACCATTTTTGTAATTGGCTTTCACATTTTCATTGCTGACGCTCACTGGCAATGCCAGAGTACGCACAAAACGTCCGGCGCTGCGTTCATTTCGGTGGTATGCCTCAGGCTTGACATCTTCGTTGATAGTTGACTTTTCACCACTCAGGCGCAATGTGCCATCTTGTACTGTGATTTCCAGTGTATCCGGATTCAATCCAGGCGCCAGCGCTTCTACGTATACGTTATTTTGGTCTTCTGCAACATTCATCAGGGGGTAGGAGCGGGCGGCAATACCTGGTAGAAAAGAAAACCTGGTGAAGGGCCTGCGCCACGCATTTGAGTCTTCAAATATCCGCTCGACTTGTCGTCTTAATTCATCCAACTCACGAATGGAATCCCATGTTCTATTCATTGTCGATACCTCCTTTATCTTTCTTGGTAGTTGTTTTCAACTTGATGGTAGCTATTGTTGATTACTGATCCGCCTAGCGGTCTTCATCTTTTAATAAGCAATCGGTATGCCAAGTTTTTTTCCTGCATTATCGAGCAGGGGAAGATTGTTGTAACACTTTTAAAATAAAGAAGTTAGTATGATTTTTTTGCATGCAGGTGTTTTGAATAGAGTTTGTGAATCAGTAAAATATTGTTTCAAATTACAACAAGGTGATTTAATTTGAAACAAGGCGTTGATGACGTGGCATAGTTGAGGAAAGGAAAATAAAAATTAATATGGCATGTAGATCAGACGTGTAAATAGTTGCAGTGAATAATTTGTATTGCGTATCCTGCATGAGAATGTGAAGCTGAAGCGAAATGATTTCAGGAAACCGTTGGCCAGTAATATTTTGGAGATGTACATTATGTTGAATTATCACAAATCAGTATGCGTATTAATTTTTGTGCTGCTTGCCAGTCTGTCTGTAATTGCTGCTGATGATTCGATTACGTCAACACAAGATAGCAAGAATGATACGGTTGCCCAGGTTGCCCAGGTAAGGATAGTTGCTGACACCTGGTTGGCGTCTATTGTGGATCGTGATGCTCAAGCCAATAACGCACTCTATACAGCGGATATTATCATTGCAGGCGAAAGCCGTGGTGAAACCCTCATCGGGCGCGATCAGGTTTCCACATTTGTTCGTGGGTTGTTGGAAGTTGTCATTCCGAAAGAATGCTTGCTCAACATTCATGAGATTCACATACATGGTGACTGGGCAGAGTTGCGAGCGACCTTCAGTGGAACTTGGGAGCCTACCCGTGAAGGAATGGAATCAGAATCACAGGTTGCCAATTATGTCTGGTTATTAAAACGGCAAAATGACAACACCTGGAAGATCGCCCGCTTCTTGTATTACAACGTACAATAATGCAATGTACTCAATAAAAAAGGGAGGTGGTTGATAAATTCAACCCCTCCCGCTATTTCGGTGTAAATGGTACTACCTGGAAATGTCGTCAACCATTACTGCGTGGCAGCATACAGCTCAGACACTTTATCCCAGTTGACTACATTCCAGAATGCTTCTATATACTCAGGACGTCTGTTCTGGTAATTCAAGTAATAGGCATGCTCCCATACATCCAGACCCAGGATAGGTGTCTGATTTTCCATCAAGGGCGAGTTCTGGTTGGGGGTACTCAATACTTCCAGTGAGCCATCCTGATTCACTACCAGCCAGGCCCAACCACTCCCGAAGCGGGTCTTGGCTGCGCTAGCGAACTTGTCTTTGAAAGATGCGAAGCTGCCAAAAGTTTTGTTGATAGCATCACCTAAGGCACCAGTTGGTTCTCCTCCTTTGTTGGCTCCGAGTATTTGCCAGAAGAGACTGTGATTGGCATGACCTCCACCATGATTGATAACTGCCTGCTTTTTGTCTTCTGGCACTTGGTTTATCTTTTGTAATACCTCTTCAACCGGCAAATTGGCCAGTTCATGGCCATTCAAGGCATCATTTAACCCGGTTACATAGGCATTGTGATGTTTGTCATGATGGATTTCCATCGTCTTAGCGTCAACATAAGGTTCTAGTGCATCAAAAGCATAAGGTAATTCCGGTAATTGGTACGCCATTTGTCATATCTCCTTCATTTGTTTTTACTGCTGGTTTAAAGCAGTGAGCATAGAATTTTGACCAAGCTGAATACTACGGATAGCTGTCCAAACACCATCTAAAATGATTTATATATAGACTTGGAAAGCATTTTTAAATGATAACGGTTGTACGTTTTCATTATATTTATTTTGCAGTATTGCCCATCATAATCCAAAAACGTATCGCATCGGTGTTAAATTCCCAAGGTGCTTGATGCATAATATTATGTTAGCTTTATTCGAGCACTGGTTCTCCCTTTTGAAGCATTGTATGCAGCGGACAACCATCACATTTCGGTTGTTTACTACAGTAATACTTTCCAGTCCAAACGATGAGCCCGTGGAGTTCTTTGTAATGTTGAATATCCGGAGGCAGGTGTTGATGGAAAAAATGCTGCAATGCATCATAGTCTATGTCGGCTGGTACCAGGCTGTGGCGGCTGAAAATCCGGCGAGTATAGGCATCTACCACAAATATAGGTTTTTCGCAGGCATAGAGCAAGATGTCATCCGCGGTTTCCGGGCCAATACCATTTATCGATAACAATTCTGTACGAAGCCGCTTCAAAGGAATGCGGGCCATACGTGCCATATCACCACCATGCTTTGCAATTAAATAGTCACAGAAACGTTTCAACCTTTCTGATTTTTGCCGAAAAAAACCTGAAGGGTGTATCAGTTCCTCGAGTTGTTCTTTGGTGCTTGCCATAATAGCAGTTGGTGTCAGACAGTCACTTTTTTTCAGGTTATCAATGGCCTTTTCTACATTGCTCCAAGCCGTGTTTTGGGTCAGTATGGCCCCGATTGCCATTTCAAAGGGAGTATCCGCGGGCCACCAGCCAGTGGGGCCAAAGTGAATTTCCAAGTGTTTATACAAGGTTTCAACGCGGCGGCGGATGGTATCCGAGGCAGGTATATTATTGATGATGGGGCTGTTCATTGTACTGCAAGGGTCTCTTTTCTGGTGCTGTGGTCGTTATTAATTGAAAAAGGCGTTTAGCAGGTCAAGGATGGGCGATAATGGCTCAGGCAGCTCCAAACTGGTCGCTTGGATGTTTCGTCCGTTGTAATGCATATACACTACATAATAGTCTGCACCATGACGAATTGGTTCTCCTTCTACTTTGGCAGGTTCATCCCAATCCAGGTCTTCCATCAGTTCTTGTATTTTATGGAGAACTACCGGTTCAATTTTGAAATCAACGCGTTCTTGTTCTCTGATTGAGAATGCATCACCATTTCTGTGAATTACCAGGCGTTCTTCGCCTTTCAAGGTTCCGCCACTGCGTCTATAATCTATCAGGGTATCGTTTTCCTTCCTGATGGTCAGGGGCATATGCGCTTGCGCGCCAATTTGATTGGCAAGGCTGTCCATATTCACAGCCAGCTCGATAAGGTTAAAGCTTTGAATACAGGCCAAGCGGTCTCCGGGAGGTACTTCGGCATAGGTGCGTACCAGAGGCACGCTGAAGGCATGCTCTCCCAAGGTTATGAACAAGCTGTCGCCCATTTCAACACCGAGATTTGCAACGTGAGATTCCGGTACATTGGTAACAACATTGCCATATTCATCTACCCGCATCACTTGACCATATATTATATTGTCACGCATCTCGCTCCTGACAAGTTCTACGCGAAATATCTGGTCTGCATTGACTACGTTACCAAATTCAGTAAGAGGCACTCCGGAAGCAATAGAGGCGGCCACAGGGCCAAATATGTCGCGACCGTGGAAGGTGGTAGATTCTCTCCCTTCGCGCCAATATACACGATTTTCAATCACATGTATACTGCGCGCACCCAGGGCATTGACAACTCCGGTCAGCAGACCATTGTCGGGCGCCACAAAATAGTGTCCACTTTCAGTTTCAAGCACAATACCGCGACGTTCCGTGCCGACTCCCGGGTCTACAACACAACAAAATACAGTACCTGCCGGGTAATACGGCGCGCCTTCTTCCAGCATCTGTGCGCCTAGTGCGATATCAAATGGCGGGATTGAATTGGTAAAGGTGTCAATGCGTGCTTCCGGAAAACGATTGTAAATCGCCCCTTTCAACATGCCCACATATACCGAGTCTGCACCATAATCGGTATGTAAAATGACCATTCCATTCGGCTCTGCCCGCGCTGTGACAGGGATCAGAAAGACCATTGTCGCAATTATCAATGAGCCGAAATTCCTATAATACTTTCTTCCAGGTATCAACATGTTTATTCCTTTAAAGCTGATAATAAATGGGCTACAAAACTTTGAAGTGCAAGTTTAATGACGAATTCTTTTCTTTTCAATTTTATATGTGTAGTTATCGGCAAGAATCCGCTACACTTATATTGCCTGCTCACAATAACTTATGTGATTTATAGCAATTTTTTCCTGATCCAGGCTGTATGTATTTATGGAGGTTGGTTCTTGTGACGCTCATCATTATATTATTGCTCGTTATACTCTTTTCAATAATTATAAACCGTATAGCGACTGTCGCGCTTGTTTTTACCGGTATGTCACGGGAAATGGCCGCATTTTTAGCACGTTCTGCATTTACGACGGTCGGTTACCCCACCTCAGAAGCGGAAAGTGTCGTGAAGCATCCGGTACGCAGGCGCATCATTATGCTGTTGATGTTGCTGGGCAATGCCGGGCTGGTTACTGTAATTGCAACATTGTTTGCTTCCATGGTAGACATGTCAGGGCCCACATCAAGGCCGTTTTTTAACATAATGGTATTGTTGTGTGGCTTGGTTATTCTGCTGGGTATTGCTACCAGTAAGTCTATTGACGATTACCTGTTTAAATTGATCAGTTGGGCATTAAAACGCTGGACAACACTGGAGTCATTTGATTATGTCGAATTATTGCATCTGGCTGAAGAATACAGTGTCAGCGAAATCCCTATAGAAAAAGAGGATTGGCTGGCTGGCCGGCAGCTGTCTGAATTGCGTTTGCCTGATTACGGCATATCGGTTCTGGGAATACATCGGGCAGATGGTACTTATGAGGGAGGGCCAACCGGGTTTACCTATCTGCGGCGAGGGGACATGCTGCTTCTGTATGGCGCCCGCAGGGCTATTCATGTTTTAGACCGACACCGCAGTTTAAACAACGGTGAAACACTCTTCTTTAGCGCAATTACACCGATAACAAAAGAGGCTGATGACATTATCCAGTCCCCAGCAGAATCAACTGAAGACCAGGTTGCACCCGAGAATTCCTCCAAAGTTGATATTTCATGACCAGGTCATTGGCTGAGATACGTCATTTTTTACTGGACATGGATGGTACGATTTACCTTGGAAACCGCCTGCTACCAGGTGCCAAATCGTTTATAGAAAATCTGGTAACCAAGCAATGTTCCTATCTCTACTTTACCAACAATCCAACCAAGTCTGCTGAGGACTACGCCCGGAAGTTGACGGATTTGGGCATCAACGCCGCACCCGATCAAATTCTCACAGCTGGTGAAGCTACAGCACAGTACCTGGCCTTAGAAACACCATACCGACGAATTTACACATTGTCTACCCCTTCCTTTGTTGAAGAGCTGAGCAAAGCAGGTTTGCTGGTGGTAGACGAAGACCCCGAAGCCGTGGTGTTGGCATTTGACACCACATTGACCTACCCACGGCTGGCCAGATTCTGCCACTTGGTGCGGGCGGGTTTGCCCTATATAGCGACCAATCCTGACAAGGTTTGTCCTACGGAAGATGGCCCCATCCCGGATTGTGGTTCTATTGCCGCATTGGTGGAAAGCGCTACTGGTAGAACCCCTGTCTACATCGGAAAACCAGAAGCAACAATGGTTCAAATGGGACTGACCAAGCTGGGGGCATCGCCAGCCTTTACTGCCATGATCGGTGACAGGCTTTACACTGACATGGAGATGGCTTACCGTGCAGGTATTACCTCCATTCTCGTGTTAAGCGGCGAAACCCAGGAATCCGATCTACAGAATGCTGTTCAACAACCCGATTATGTTGTTGCCAATTTAGGCGCGTTAGAACAGTTAATTCTGGGTATGGTGGACTAGAACTACTGTATAGCAAGCCGATCTGGTATCTCCAATTGCATATTTTTGCACGAAACATAAATAAGATTAATGTGCATAAAATCCATAATATTAATTTTAATAATTTTTTAGTTTTGTGAAGCATAATATTCATATTCAATATATTTAATACTTTGTTCACTATGTAGTATGCATCTTGTTGTAAAAGATTTTAAAATAATTAATCTACATTTCTACTTGACAATACAAAGTGAAATCTGAAATTATATACGCTCAGAAATAAAAGAATTGTGTTATAAACTGAATCTGACTGAAATCAGACGGCTAAATGTTCATACACATAATACAAAGGAGAGTGAGGAATGAGCGAGATTAAACACACGAAAGCGCATTGGCTGCTTGCGCTTGCTGTAATGTGTACAGCAGGTGTAGTTCATGCGCAGGGAAGCATTACAGTGAGTCTTTCTGGGTCAGACAGCGGAGATTTTTCAGGTACCGGTGTTGCCCACTTTGCAGGGGAAGATGCATTGATGCGTGCCATGGCTGCCATTAATAATGATAACACCATGGGGCCAGGGACGGTAGTCACCATTGAAGAATCCGGTCTGTATGTTGGCGCTGTGCTGGCAGGCCAGGAAGACATCACTATTCAGGCAGCAGACGGCGTTGTGCCGGAAATAATTGCTGCTGAGGGTGGTGGTACCCCCAATCGCCTGTCTATGGTCGTTGGTGCCTGGATTAATGGTGAAGGCAATTTTGCAGAACGACCAGGTTCCCTGACCTTACTTGGCAGCAGTGAAGAAGACAAGATGATTGTGTATGTTGGACCAAGTTCTCCAGGTGGTGAACGCCGTGCATTAACTGCCAGCGGAACAAATCGAAATCTGGGTCTGGATGTGGAGAATGTCCATTTTGCTGCTTATCCAACAGGTGGCGATCAGATGCTGGTAGCTGTTTACAGTGGTCCGGCTACTTTCACCAATTGTCTATTTGATGGTCGACGCATTGAAGAAGGTGGTCCATTAGCCAATGGTGTATTCACTCGTGGCAACTCCACAGTCGTATTTAATGATTGTGAATGGATATCTCAGGGTAACTGGTGGCTTGGTCAAGAGTCCAGTAATCCTGTGACCGTAAATGGTGGTTCTGGTCGTGGGCAGGCTCTACGCGCTACGAGTGCTGGCGTTTTGACATTCAACGATTTCAGTTTTGCTGATCACAGAATTTTAGCGGATGCGAACTGGTATACTGCGAACACGAATATCGTTTTTGACAATATTACCTTGAGTGGTGCTATTGATGTCGGTTTTATGATCACTCAAGGCATGAACGTAACGGTCAAAAACTCTATTTTGACCGAAAGCTCAGCAACTGTATTGCATGCACGTGTTCTGCATGGTAATCTGACGTTCGAGAATTGTGATCTGACTGGTCGCCACATTGACTTTGCTGGCACAATCAACAATTTTGCTACTCTCAATCTCGATCGGGTACTTGTTGCCGATGGTTGCTATATCGGTGATGGAACCGCTGCCGCCAGCACAGGTGTCAAAACGCTGAATGCGGTTAATTCCGTATTTCTTGCGCACACAGATCATGGGGGTGGGGTTGTTATCAACATGAATAGCATGGGAGAGGGCAATGGCCAATCGTTGATGAACCTGACCCATTGTGTTGTTACCGGTTCAGCTGGTGATGTCATGATAGGTAATGGGAATCCTGGTGGTGTCTTTACGGCCAACTACAGCATATTAGATGCAAGTCAGTCTACCAATGGTCTGGCTTGGGCCAATGCTCCGATCCAGGGAAGCCATAACATTTTCTGGGGTGGTTCAGAAGGAGCAAGTGGCGTCATTCATGTCCCTGCACCCCACATCCCCGCAGACAGCATTATTGCTGATCCGTTGATCGATGCTGATGGACGTCTCGTTTCTGAAGATTCACCTGCTTCTGCTGCCGCATGGGACTCAACACTCCTGTGGGACTTTGAAGGTGAACCTCGTCCGCAACCTGCTGGAACGGAACCAGATATCGGTGCTTATGAAGCAGACTATATGCCAACCATGCAGGCCAGTATTGAAGGTCCGTCATTTGCGGTACTCAATTCTGAAGTCAATTTGATAGCCCAAGTTCGCAACGCGGCAGGTAATATTACTTACACTTGGTCAAAAGATGGCGAAGTCATCGATGGCGAAGAGTTCAATGTGCTGCCATTGTTCATAGAAAGTGAAGATGCTGCAGGTGTTTATTCTGTGACCATTAATGCAGACAATGGCCCGCGCACAGTAACTTTTAGCTTGAATGTGGTTACTTCACTGCCGGTTTCATCACCGCTTGCATTGATTGTATTATCTGCTTTGGTTGCTATTGCTGCTATGACATTACTGTCACGACGCAGTGTAAGCATCAAATAGTATACTATGTGGTGATACGCACGGAAAAACGTATTTAGCTCAAATAAATAGATACAAATCCTGGCCCGTGATGTTGATACATTGATCAATGTCACGGGTTTTTTTTTGCACATTTGCGTCATATCTGTACCCCAACAAGATAATTCCTATAATGCTATTGGCAAAATTATTGTTATATACTATGACACAAAATAGGTGTCCAAACTGATTAAAATGTAAATTACAGTAAATAATAGTAATTAAAAAATAAATTCTGATCTACTTGACATTTATGTGAATTTATGAAATTATATATCAAGTATAGTTTAAAAAATGCTGTAAATGTAGCAGCACATACTTGGTATCACATTTTCTTTTTATTATGTGAAGTAACTTTATGGGAGAGAATCAGAATGAACGCGTATTACAGGAGAACACTTGGTTGGGCAATTGTGATTGCCCTGCTGCTTAGTGGCGGGCCAGCCATGGCCCAGGTATTTGTCGTGCCGGGTGGTGCTGGCAGCCAGAACGGTACGAGTTGGGCCAATGCTTATGGGGAAATTCAAGCTGCCCTGAATGATGGCCGTGCCGCAGCAGAAGATGTGTGGGTAGCTGCAGGAACCTACACAGAGTTTGAAATCATTTGGCCTGCCAATGTCTCGGGTTATGGCGGTTTTGTCGGTAATGAAACCTCATTAGCGCAACGCAATGTATCTGCGGTGGCACCAACCCCCAATGAAACAATCATTGACGGAAATATGCAGGGCCGCGTCATCATTGTCGCGAACAGCGCTACCAATACACGCATTGACGGCTTTACCATCACCGGTGGTGACAACCAGGAAGGTGGCTTTGATGGTTTTGCTGGTTCTGCACTTCGTTATAATGGTTCAAATAACACCAACACTCTAGTTAATTGTTGGATTTTTAACAATCACCAAGGCGATAACAACAACCATGGCACAGTCTGGTTGCAAAATTCCAGCCCGAATATCATTAATTGCGTAGTAGAGAATAATTCCAGTAAGGGTATTGCTGGAGGCATGCTGGTGAACGATGGTTCCATGCCGATAGTAACGAACACAACTTTTAAAGATAATTTTACACAGAATAACTGGAATGCTGCTGTCACGATGCGTGATGGTGGTGCTCACGGTACTTTTATCAATTGTTTATTTGAAGACAATGTTGGTGGTTCAGGTGGTGCTGTTTCTTTCCGCGATGGTGGTGAATCTCATGGTACATTAATCGGTTGTACATTTAGAAACAACTCTTCGGCTGGACCTGGTGGTGCGATTCGGGTTCCTGCTGCTGGTGAAGGTACTGTAACCATACAGGACTGCGTATTTGAAGACAACACAGGTGGTCACGGTGGCGCCATTGCACTATGGGACACTGCGAAAATCGTGACCATTGAACGTACCATGTTTATTGGTAATGCAACGATAGCAAACAATCATGGTGCCGCAATTGCTGTACATGCCCGGGGTACGGCCAATATCACCAACTGCGCTTTCATTGAAAATCATGGTGGTGGTATCAGTAGCGCGATATTTGCCTGGCATCAACCTGGTGAAGTTCCAACGACCTATAACGTACACTACAGCAGCTTTTATGGCAACACCGGTGGCGCAGGTTTTACGGTACGTGCTGATGGCGTTTCCGGATCACTGCACAACAGTATTGTCTGGGGCAATGAAGCCAATGGTGTCAATGTACCGGTAACCAATTCAATTGTCCAAGGAGGCACTTGGAATGAGGACCCGATGTTCGTGGATGCTGACGCAGGTGACTTACGTTTGCTTGCTAGTTCACCAGCCATCAATGAAGGTCTGGCACCTTTCCCCGCCACTGACCTGCTTGGTGTTGCACGTCCCAAGGGTAGTGCTCCTGATGTCGGTGCGTACGAATTTGAACCGTTAAGTGTTTCCATCTCTGGGCCAAGTGCCGCAACAATTGGACAGAATGTAAATCTGATACTCAACCACAATGCGATTGGTGAACCAACCATCGTGTGGCGTAAAAATGGTAATGTTATTGACGGCGAAATCTTCACCACGCTGCCTTTGGGCGAAATGAAGAGTTTAGATGAATCCGGTGTATATTCTGTTACGGTAACTGCCGAAAATGGTGAGGCTAGTGCTAGCTTTACACTGATTGTGGTTGAAGGGTTGCCTGTATCGTCACCGCTGGCATTGGTAATCGTGGCATTGCTGATTGCACTGTCCGGTATGGTTCTGGTATCCCGTCGCCGGGTCGCATAACAAACGAAAATGTACATGCAGTATTACGAGTAGGTAGTACTGAATAAGAAATGAATCAAGCCCGTGATGTTGAAGTGAACAATGTCACGGGCTTTTTTTATGTTGACGGCAATGGGTTAAGACAATATACCGGTGAGCAAGCTTTTTACACACACCGTTCAGATAGGCATGGACGGTCAGCGTAAAGGTTTGTTGTTCTGACTGGCACTCTTGATTGATTCGATTCCATGTGGTTATTCGTGCTGCCAGCGGAGTATAGCCATATCTCCAGGTTGTATCAGCGTACGGAACTGAAGGTCGTTCAGAGCTTGCCACGTACCAGTTTCTTCAAACAGGTCGATTTCCCGTGACCCGTCGAAATTTAACCTGAGCACCAGCATATGGGCATAGTCTTTGTTGACAACTGCCAGGTATCGGTACGCTCCCTTTTGCAATGTGGAAACCACCGCGCCGTTTTTACCCTGGGCTAGCAATTGTGTAACAGGCGATTCAGGTTGGTACTGCTGTGTGCCGGGTGGCAGAGGTTCCTTTTCATATTCCCAGGATTCCGGGCTGCTTTCGTTGCCGGGACGCCATTGCGCTTGTGTACCGGTATGACCGACATTCAGTACTGTTGCCCCTTTAAATATGGGAGCATGTTTCTGGATTTCTATATTCAGGTCTTTTACGATTTGAAATAAATAACTGCGGTTGCCGTCATATTCTATCGGAGCGAACCAATGGGCGCTGTTGGGAGCCCAGTATGGAAAATACTGTAATGCCTGGGCGCCATACGCCAAATTGATATACATTTGCATTTTCAACTGTGCCGCGGTGGCAGGGGTATATGCGTAGTGTGTGGAAGACAACGCGAAGGCCCAGAATGGAATATCGCGTTCACGCGCCAAACTGGAAACAATTTCTAGATTCTCGTACCACGCGTCCCGTATTTGATAATTGGCTATGGGATAATGGTCGAATGAAACAAATTCCGCGCCAGGAACTTCATCCAGAAAATTCTGGACATACGCTCGATAACTCGATGTGCCGAGCTGTTGTGGAGATGCCACATTGGGAAACAGGTTTATGTAGCTGGGGCGTTCAGGGTCCACGGATTTGATGCTATCGACGATTTCACCCAGGGCCAGGTTCCTCACCGGTATCGCGACGTACTCCGTTTTTTCCCATCCGTCCTCGCTCCAGCTTGGTTCATCAATAATGAAATACCCCGCGACGGCGGGATGATCGCGAAAGTGAAGTGCTGTACCTTCGGGGTCTTCCAGCATCTCACGGCAATTCACAAATAACTGCATACCTGCTTCCTGGGCAAGGTCCAACATGGCTTCCATGCTATCAATGTCATGATTGCGCTCAGCCGGAATCCCGGCAGAGAAACCGGCTTCCACCATTTCTTTGAAACGTTCCACCGACATTTGTTCTGCCGTAGGCGTGCAGTACGCTATGATCGCCAGTTGTTCGGGGACTTCACTCTGGGATAGTGATTCATTTTCATTGACAGCGCCTGCTGAGTAGATATAACTGCTGAGTATCAGGATGGAAATGGGACTGAGTTTCATGTCGATGTCCTTATTCGGTTTGTTCAGTAAAATTCAGTTTTTTTAACAGGTAATTCTTCAGCTACTGGAATCAGTGTAGTAAATTTTCACGAACGATTTAAATTTTTGTTTTGGTATTAATAACATTATGTTGATACTATACAGGAAGAACAGTTCTAAACATGGGGGAAATGAGATGAACGATTTATTTGATCCACGGTGGGAATTGCCGGTAATTAAGAATGCGGACTTAGGCCCCTATCAACCGCCATTACCGGAGGACGATGACAAGGCTGCACTCTGGGAAGCGTTCCATGCTGGAAATCCAACCCGGGTTCCGGTATTGTACGGCGTGAATAACCGGGTCGCGTTGCTGGACACGCGCATATCTTGCGGTGAACTGACTTATGAGCTGGTGTTTCAGCATCCGGAATACCTGCTCAAAGCGCAATTGCTTTTCGACTACGTCTGCCGGATGCGTTATAACCGCTTTTGCGACAGCCCGATGCAGTTACCGGATGTCTGGCGTATTCCTATCCATTTCCAGAATGTGTACGAAGCCTGGTATTTTGGATGTCCGGTAAATTTTGCGTCGGGCCAAGTTCCGGACAGTACCCCAGTCTATGCAGGCGATCAGCGGGAAGCGGTGTTTGACATCGACATCACCCGGCCCCTGGACCGGCCTCCCTTCAAGACCGCGGTGGATTTCTACAATTACCTGCAAGGGTATGCCGCCGACAAAACCTTTCTGGATCGACCCATTGAAATCCTGCCGCCCGGCTTTGGAACCGATGGGCCGTTGACGGTCGCAATGAACATCCGCGGCAATGATATCCTGACCGACCTGATAACCGCACCTGAGTACGCACATCGCCTCTTCCGCTTCATCATGGACGCGGCATTACTCCGGCGTAAAGCTTTTCTGAATTATTTTGAAATGCCCGATGGGGGAGATGCCGGATTGGCCGATGATTCCATTGCCATGCTTGGAATCAAGCAATATCGAGAGCATATCTTGCCCCATCATCGCTATTATTATGAATCCATCAATCCAGAAGGCGGCAAACGTTCTATGCATCTTTGTGGAGATGCCACCCGCCATTTTCCAATCTTGCATGAAGAACTGGGAGTCGCTACTTTTGATACCGGATTCCCGGTAGATTTCGGCAGACTGCGTCGGGAACTGGGCACGGATGTGGCCATCATGGGTGGGGTGGAAGTGGCCACGCTGGTGAACGGGACTCCGGATCAGGTGTATGCACGGAGCAAGGAAATCCTGACCAGTGGTATTATGGAAGGGGGTCGCTTTGTGTTTCGTGAGGGCAACAATCTACCCCCCAATGTACCTTGGTGCAATCTTGCTTCCATGTATCAGGCGGCGTTTGATTTTGGACAGTATTCATAGTTTTAATTGTTGTTTTGTATCCTGTTTTGAGATGATATGTGGCTATATAATATTGTTTACATTGGTATTTAGTTGCGATCTGGGCAAAAGAGGTTATTTGCATGACTTGATCGTTACTTTCAGACGCGGTATAGTCAGCAGTGTATTGGGAAATCCTATAGACTGGCCCCAGGCAAGAAGCGAGTGTAAAGTATATCAGGAGATTCGGGATGAAGATGGTCGTTATGGGTATTTTGTTGTTTGGTATTTGCCTTTTTGTGTCCGTATTGAGCGTTGGCGCCGTAGAAGCACCTAAGCTGGAACGCCTGAAATACAACCACCCGGGGCTGCTGGTGGACCTCGGTGTGGGACTTTGGGCTTGGCCTTTGCCCATGGACTTTAACAACAATGGACTCATGGATCTCGTGGTGGTATGCACAGATATTCCTTACAACGGCGTCTACCTTTTTGAAAACACGGGCGAATCGGACCCGGAGACTGGTTTACCAGTGTTTGCCGCTGCCAGGCGGCTGGGAGATGCCGCAGACAATGTCCAGGTATCGTATGTGGAAGGCGAGCCTGTCGTGATGACGCCTGGCAAAGTATACCCTCAATTTAAGCAGACTGTTTTAAATGATACGGTTGAGTTGCCGGTAAATCCGGAAATTGAGGTGGGTGATGGCCGGATACGAGCGAATCAGTGGAAACTCATCGATTTCAATGGAAATGGTGTCCTGGATTTGCTGGTAGGCATTGGCTATTGGGGGGACTACGGTTGGGATGATGCCTATGATGCACGGGGGCAATGGACACGCGGCCCTTTGCGGGGCTATGTGTATCTGTATAGAAACACAGGAAGCAACGATGCCCCGCAGTATCAGGAGCCGGAAAAGCTGATGACCACCGATGGCACACCCATTGTTGTGTTTGGGCGGCCATCTCCGAATTTTGCGGATTTTACCGGAGACGGTAAACCGGACCTGTTGTGCGGAGAGTTCCGGGACGGTTTCACCTTCTTCAAAAATGTCGGTACCCGTGAAGCGCCGTTGTTTGCTCCGGGTCGCCCGCTGACCTATCAAGATAAACGCCTGACAATGGACCTGTGCATGATTACGCCTGTTGCCTATGATTTTACGGGAAACGGTCATCTTGACCTGATTGTCGGAGATGAAGATGGCCGGGTTGCCCTGGTGGAGCATACCGGTGAAGTGGTGGACGGTATTCCCCAATTTCTGCCACCACGTTATTTTCGACAACAAGCAGAAGACATAAAATTTGGGGCACTCGCTACACCAGTAGGTTTTGACTGGAATGGCGATGGACGTGACGACATCATTGTAGGGAACACCGCGGGCCAGATAGCTTTTATTGAGAACCTGGGGGGGAATCCCGTGCGCTGGGCTGCTCCGAAGCTTCTGGAAGCCGATGGTGAGGTGATTTGGATACAGGCCGGAGTCAACGGCTCAATACAGGGACCGGCAGAAGCAAAGTGGGGCTATACCACCTTGTCTGTCGCGGACTGGAATCACAACGGCTTGCCTGATCTGATTGTAAACTCCATCTGGGGACAGGTGGTTTGGTATGAAAATATCGGAACACGCACCGAGCCCCGCCTGGCAGCCGCGCAGCCTATAGAAGTTGCCTGGGAGGGAGCGGTGCCCAAGCCTGCCTGGAACTGGTGGAATCCCGAAGGTAACGCGCTCGTGACCCAATGGCGTACGACACCCGTAGCGGTAGACTGGAATGGCAATGGCCTGACAGATTTGGTGATGCTGGACCATGAGGGATTCCTGGCACTGTTCCGGCGTGAGCAACGTGGAGACAGTCTGGCGCTGCTCCCGGGTGAGCGGATATTCCGCATGGAAGATGAGACCGAACCCCTGCAAATGAACGACCGCTGGGCCGGGGGAAGTGGTCGCAGGAAACTGGCTATTGTCGATATCGACAACGATGGCAAGCTGGATATTCTGGTCAACAGTATCAATGTTTCTGTCTTGAAAAATCTTGGCGAGGTGGAAGGCATGATCGTCTTACGAGATCTGGGGCCGCTCGATACACGTCGCCTGGCTGGGCACACCAGCAGTCCCACGACGGTTGATTTGGCAGGTGATGGCAAAGTAGAAATCCTTATCGGTGCTGAAGACGGATTCTTATACCATATGCCCTTGCCATAGTATGGTGCCACTGTAAGGTGTATTGCTCTGATTCACGTGCCTGCGTGAGCATGATTTCATTGTAAATCATGTATAGTGTTTATATTCACTCTAAAATTTTGCTTCGCAGTGTATAAACTATCCAATAAGGTAATTGAGGATTTTATACAGCATAAGCTACCTATACCGCTCTGTACTATTATCTCCATAAACCGCTCTGTACCATACCCTCCATAAATTCAACATAAACTTGATCTATAATAATCGTTGAATTATGCTGTGTATGTCCCATTTTACTGTGCTCCTTTATTTGTTGTTGGATGTTATTGCAAACAGGAGCACAGACTAATGCTTGCAGAACGCTCTATATGAATTTTCTGCTACTATTGAATTATCTTGATTCATGGGTACCGCAAGTATGATCCATAAGAAAATACAACGCGATAAGGAAACAATCATGAAGAAGAGCTACCTTTGGGGCATTATTGTAGTACTTGCTGCCGTCATTGCAGGACAACAGGCTATCCTCGGTGTGCAGCGCAGCACACTCATACTCCTGATTTCGGAATCACCGTCCTTGGCCGAGACGAATCCTGATGCCCTTCTTGTCCACGCCCTGGGTATGAAACCGCGTAGCCGTTCCTATATTTTTGAGTTTGTGCGAAACTTTGATTCAGAGGTGTACCCGACGGTACGTCCGCCTTCAGAGGCATTGCAGGCACATACAAAAGCCATGGGATGGGATGAAAACGCCACCCTCGGCTGGATAGCAGAAGCTCGAACGCTTCAAGAAAACGCTGATACCTGCTCCGCCGTGGAAACACTCATAAAAGGCATGCAGACAGACCGCACCTACCTGGCCTTTCTTATTGATGATATTGATACAGTTGCATTCCCCTTGATTGAAGCGCTGCTCGAAAGCGACTGTGCCGATCGCGTAATTCCCTTTATCTCCGCACTGGCAGTGGCTTCCGCCGATCCCGTCGCCTACCTCCGCAATCTGCTTTTGCGCATGTCAGAGGAACAAATTGCAACCATCTGGCACGCCGATCCCTTTGTCTATATCAGCAATTTTAACGAGAAGGAAGCCCTAAGAAATGTGAACCGGGCTATCGATTTCCAGGATCGCAATCCCCTGAACTTTGCACTGCAAGGTGCTGACTCCGAATTGGAGTCAGGAGCACTGCATATTGAAGCTGGGGAACCGGAACGCGAAGGGGCCTTGTTGGTCGGATGGCAGGAAAGCTTCCTGAACCTCTCCCCCGGTGAGGCCGGGATTCGATTCGTCAGCAACAGTGAGATCATAGAACCGCTGGAAATGGTCGTGGATGTCAGCGGCCTGTTGAGCAATGGCCATCACTTTGAACAACTTCTCAGGGTACCTATACCCACACCACAAGATTCTGGGGCGTTGATCTTCGATACCGATTATATCGGAGACAGTCTTTTTGTCAGTGCTTTGAGCCAGTTTGGCCGACTCCAACCCTGGTTTGTGCAGGGACTAAGTACCGATAACTTTCTGGACACCATATTAAACATCAGATTTATTGGCTTGGACATTCCTCCGACGACGGAGAACCGCTATTACATTGATAGTATCGAGCTCTACCTGCCGCAGGACAGTTGGCACCGACCCCCGACGCCACCGAATGTTATGGAGTTTCAATTGAACCTGCATGCGGCTCCAGAACAGAAGGACGGTATTGACCAGGAACATTTTGCACGTCTGCAAGCCATCGGCTACCTTGATGCTGTCAGCCTCGCCCCAAAGGAAAGCGGGGTGGTAACCTATGATCCGGAACAAGCTTATCCCGGCTATAATTTTTTCCAGAGCGGAGATAATAACGTAATTAACCTGATGGATATGGAAGGAGATATCGTCCATACCTGGCAGCCCAAATTTGGCGACAAACGTTATGAAGGCCGAATTTGGCGTCGTTCCCATCTCTACCCCAATGGTGATGTGCTGGCACTCCTATGTGACGAGGTGCTTGTCAAGATGGACAAGGACAGCAAAATCCATTGGAAGAAGATTGAGCAGGGGTTCCACCACGACATGTTCATCCAGGACGACGGGCAGATATTTATTCTATCGCGTGAATGGGAAGAGAATCCCCTGGCAGGCATGGACGCTATGACACTGGTGGATTATGTGGAGATTCTTGATTCCAATGGAGAGTCGCTCAAAAAGATTTCCACCCTGAAAGCGCTGGAAGATTCATCCTTTGCACCCCTGCTGCGTAATGCCCATTACAGCGGAGACATCCTGCACACAAACTCGATACAGGTACTGGATGGCCAATTGAGTGACCGTATCCCCGCCTTCCGTGAGGGCAATGTGCTGCTCTGTCTATTACAGATCGACTTTATCGGTGTACTTGATATGGAGGAGGAGGTCTTCACCTGGGGCCTGGCTGGGCAGTGGAATTATCCACATGATCCGAAACTGTTGCCCAACGACCGGATGCTGCTGTTTGATAATGTCGGGCCGATGTGGCATCGTTTGATGTATCCAGCATCGCGGGTCGTGGAGTTTGATCCGCTCACCCGCGAGGTGACTTGGGAATATCGCGGTACACCTGAGCAACCGTTCTTCTCACGGACTTGTGGCGCGGCTTGGGACCTGCCCAACGGCAACTTCCTGATCACAGAAACCAATAGTGGGCGTGTACTGGAGGTTACTCGAGATAAAGATATTGTCTGGGAATATATCAACCCGGTGCGTACCGGTGAGAACGACGCGCTGATCCCGGTGATAAATGAGATGATTCGCTATTCGGAAGAATTTGTGGCAGATTGGTTGTCATAATCAATACCTTCGGCGAACATGCAGTGTGCCTGAGGTACATAGTGGATGCCAGAGGCGTGGCACAGAGGCTTATTGCTTACTAATCAAACAGTATATGTAGTATATTGTTAATTGTATAGATACTGTCCTATAGTTCTATATTAACGTCTCGCCCTGCCGTCATCGTCGAGGATATACCATCCTGGTTTCATCACAGGTGGGTTGTTTTTCGTACAGGAAACAAAGAATAAAACCAGACATTGCTGCTCAGTCCGTGGCGCACACCACACGAAAACCAATGCTGCGATCGCGGCCGTCTGGATCGAAGTCACCGTGGTTCGCAGCTCGACAGCGGCTCGGATTGCCCCGCCACGACCCCCCGCGAAGCAGCCGAAGCATATCCCATGGGTTGTCCACCCAGGCACTGCCATCGTTTGGTGCGCCATCATAATTGATATGCCAGTAGTCCTCACACCACTCCCACGCATTGCCTGCCATGTCATGCAATCCCCATGCATTGGGTAGCTTTAGCCCTACATCATGTATTTTTTCATCTGAGTTGTCCGCATTCCAGGCGTAATCATTTATCTCGGTGTAATCTGGGTCGTCGCCCCAGTAGAACCGTGTTGTCGTGCCAGCCCGATAGGCGTATTCCCATTCTGCTTCACTGGGTAGTCGAAATTTATGTCCTGCATTTACCTCATTGAGTTTTTCAAGATACCCATCAGAACTACAGATATCATTCCAGGAGACCTGCTCCACAGGTCGATTGTCCCCTTTGAAATCCGATGGATTGTTCCCCATGACTGCCTTCCACTGTGCCTGGGTAATCTCATATTTCCCTATCCAGAAGCCTTCGGCAATGGTGACTTCATGCTGGGGCATTTCGCTATCTAAGCTGTCCTGCTCCCCGGGATACCGGCCCATCATAAAGTGGCCTGGAGGAATCCAGAGCATCTCCAAAGGGACATCTCGTGGAAGCATGATGATTTGCAAATCACCGGCAGACCTTTGACTTAACTCGCTATCAGTAGCAGAATACTGGCTGAAAGCCTCGCCTGGGTCTTCACCAGATACTGTTACTCGTTCTGCAGGTAGTGGAGAACCCGATATCAATATCACCAAAGCCAGAAATACGATACTAATAAAAAAGATAAGATACGTTGAGCGTTTCATATTATTCTTCCCCTGGATTTCTATATACCGCTTCATCACCTCAAGCACAACGAGGAATCATAACTGTTGTTATAAAGATAGTCAAGATTTTAGACTTCTTAATTTACATTACTTTTCATATGAAATGAAATGAGTATTGGTGACTGGTAAATTCTGTATGATGCCCATGCCCTTGAGTAAGGTGAAGATTAATGTGGCACTATACTCATTTAACTGAGTATAATTTGTTAAGGCAGCGATTTTGAATCAATGAAACAGGAGATAAAGATGAGTATCAAGTTTCAGTTATTGAATACAATTTATTTCGTTGTTGCCTTGGTGGTGTTGTGGTTTATTCTCTCGCGTTTTATAGACTCATTCGATGCCTTTATTGTCGCCTTGATGCTTGTCCTCCTCCAGGATTTTCTGATACTTACTCCGCAAATCAAATTGGCTGGCGATCAGATGATTGGACCGCTGGTAAAAGATTGTGGGCCTAACCCGTATTGGCCTGGATACTTAGTTGGCGCTGTTTTCTTTCTAATGGCAGGATTGGCAATCATTCCTGTTTACTTGTGGGGTATCGTAGAAGATATAGTCTACCTCTTTCCGAGCGTTGTCGGGTGTGCCAGTTTGTCATCAATATGTCTTCTCATGGCAATCAGTCACCTGGAACTGCGTAGCGGTGGCATACGTGCCTATTTTAGTGTGATTCAATGGGATAAAATCGAGTCTTATACTTGGGTAGGCAATAACGACAATACTTTGAAGATTAAAAGCAAGTATATGGCCTGGACTACGACAGGTAAAATACGAATCCCCGTTGAATTCAAGGAGGCATTTGACGATGCATTGCGAGCACAGGGCGTGCCTCAAGAACCGTAGTACAACTCGTTAACAAGACAGGGGGGGCCTTGCCCATTCACGTTGCCCAGTGTTGCCGTTCCTTCATATACGACGGGCAGTTCCGGCAAACCAGGGTCTCGTTCAAAGAAATGCTGCGATTGCATTCCAGAACAAAATGGTGAACTTAGTATATGAACCTGAGAACCTGTGGGGACAGGTCATGTCATTATTACGCTTTGGCTGATTATGCTACACTACAGCCTTGGCATAAGACGCAACCAATACGAGGGAAACGACATGGTGATAAGTATGGGTATGATGGTATGTATGTGGCTGGGAGCGGTCTCCATGGAGAACGGGGAAGTCGCGGATCTGGTCACTGTGCGGCCAGTGGACACAGGGGAAGCCCTGGTAAACCCGTCTATGGGCTGGACCATGCACTACTACTCGAACGTTCCACGGAACTACGGATGGAACTTGGCGCCGTCGGACACTCTGGAAGACTTCCCCGGTTTGTCTGTGGTCTATCTTCGCATACCCTGGAGCTACATTGAGCAGGAAGAGGGTGTCTATACCTGGAACGTTCTCGACACACCGGCACAACGGTGGATTGAGCAAGGGAAACAGGTTGCCTTCCGCATCACCTGCTCGGAGTCCTGGATGGAGTGGGCCACGCCCAAATGGGTGCATGAAGCTGGGGCAAAAGGCTTGCGCTTCAGGCCAGGGGCGGGCACACTGGAAGACGGACCATACTGGGAACCTGACTATGGCGATCCCATATTTCTGGAGAAGCTCGAAGGATTTCTGGCGGCTATGGCTGCTCGCTACAATGGCAATCCGAATGTGGCCTTTATCGATATCGGCACCTATGGCGTGTGGGGCGAAGGGCACAATCACGCAAGCACAGGGGTGGACTATCCACTGTCGGTAAAAAAGGTACACATCGACCTGCATGTAAAGCATTTTCCGAACACCCAGTTGGCGATCAGCGATGATTTTGCTGGGCATGATGCGCCGGTGGTTCACCATGAAATAACAGACTACGCCCTGTCGCAAGGGGTCACCTTGCGCGACGACAGCATCTGTGTGCAGCCACCTCCACTATCATGGTACCACGACGGGATGGCACGCCTCTTCGCGCCACATTTTCCAGTTATCCTGGAGCATGAACACTATGGAGGCTCCAAGGAACGGGGCGCATGGGGCGACGGTTCTCTACTGTTGAAGGCTGTGGAGGATTACCGCGCTAGCTACATGTCCATCCACTGGTGGCCACGAATATTGTTGGAAGAGAATCGCGATATTATCGACCAGATCAACCGGCGGATGGGTTACCGGCTGCAATTACAGGAAGCGTCGTGGCCCACGCACGTGGCCCTGGGCCAGCCCTTCGAAATTTCCAGCAAATGGGCGAATGTGGGCGTCGCGCCTTGCTACCCGGGCGGCTTCGTCACCTATACATTGAAAGATGACCTGGGCGGTATTGTCGCAGTGCTGGTGGACGAATCCCACGATGTACGTGCCCTTGAGACTGCGCCTCCTGGGGAAGCCGAAGCGTTGTCTTTCCAAGGTACCTTCACTGTGGTGCGTGAGGTAATGGGAGAAACGCATGCGGTGCGCTACGCGCCCAACACGCAACCTGGCTGCTACGCGGTATATGTTTCCGTGGGGCGCAGGGATGGCACACCAGTCTTCGCGCTGCCCCTCGCCAATGATGATGGGCATCGACGCTACCACCTGGGTGAAATCGAGATCACCGAACGCCCCGAGCAGTTCTCTGTGTCTGCGGACAAGCTTTATGTGCGCGGTAATGATGTCGTAGCAGACTTGCTCTGGAGCATCAATGAAACCTTGCCCGAAGCAGCATTGCCTTTCGGGCATGTCGAAGTTGACGGAACGCTGTTTGCCTTCGGCCATGTGGAAGACAACGTCTTGAAAGCACTACGCTATCCGGGTGAACTGCGGGCAGAAATGGCCTTTCCCATTCCAGAAGAACTTCGGGGTAAGCGCGCCTTGTTGTACGTCGGGCTGTGGGTGCCGGGCGACACCAACCTAACCATGGAACGGCTATTGCCTGGCGGGAATCCCGGCGACCGTCGTGTGACCATCGGGACACTCACCGTGGATAGCGCGGGAAATGCCGAGGTAAAGGCAGAAAAGTAGGGAAGAAGACAAGCAGAAAAGCGGTTAGTGTGTGGTTCGCCATCTCCGGCCTGTGCGGCCCTATGATGGGCCCATGACTATGGAATACAGGTATGCCATACAGAATTGCGAATATACTGAGAAGCGACGTCGGCTGCAACCCGTTGATCATCAGTAATACGCTTCGCTTCATGGATTCAATGATAACTCAATCCAAAAACGAGCCTACCTTAATTTCTCCGGCGCGTTCGTAATTGGCGAAGATGACACCACTTGGCGTTGTCTCGGAGTGTGTGAGCTTGAATGCCGCCGGCATGTTTCCATCGCCGAAAAGACGCTTGCCTGTGCCAAGGATAATAGGATAAATTTTGAGCCACAGTTCATCAACCAGATCATGCTTGAAGAGCGTCTGTAATAGCTGGCCGCTGCCAAACACCTGTAGATCAGGGCCGTCTTGCTGCTTCAACTTCTGTAATTCATTTACGACGTCACCTTTAATAATTACCGTATTCTCCCAAAGCGAATCGGTACAGGTGTTCGAAACAACATACTTCGTCGCCGAATTGATACCCGGCCATACGCTTTCACGCGTCGGCCAATGGGCGGCGAATATTTCGTAGGTCTTTCTTCCGAGCAAAAGAGCACGCGTTCTGCTCATCTGTTCTTGCATGATGGCACCACTTCGCTCATCGGAATACGGCACAATCCAGCCGCCATACTTGAAGTTGCCACTGGTATCCTCCTGCGGTCCGCCCGGCGCTTGGATGATCCCGTCGAGAGAAACAAATTCAAGAACGATGATTTTCCGCATGACCAATCTCCTTATATCCAAGACAGCGAAGAGTTTGCAGAGGGGTAACCCTTCTCCAATTCATTTTGGCATTGTGGACAATTCATGTTCAGTCCCTTCACCTGACCTTGCGATGGGCAGCGAACGAAGTGAGTACTCAAACTCGTTGTCAGCCTGCTCTTGTAACGGATATTGGTGATGCGTGAAGTCGTAAACCCAGGGCATTAATAACTTTCAAAATTGTAGCAAATTCCGGATTTCCATCAGCGGATAGCGCTTTATAAAGACTCTCGCGTCCCAATCCAGTCTCCTTTGCAATTTGCGTCATTCCTTTAGCCTTAGCAATGTCACCCAATGCAGCAGCAAATACCGCCGGATCATTCTCCTCAAGCGCGGCTTCAACATACGCAATGATGTCTTCTTCCGATTCTAAATATTCCGATGCATCCCAACGGGTTATTTTTTCTGTATCCATTATTCGACTTTTCTGTTTTGTTATCTCGATCACGCCATAAGTGTATCCTGTAGAATACATTTAGTCAAATTGCCCAAATGCTCAGGCTAATTGTTGCAATTTAGTGGTACGGTTTATAAGACCACTGGATTTCTCCTGTTTGACTTCTCAACTATTAGCCATCTTGTACCGAATCAGATCATTTTGAGGCTCAATATTATTTTCATCCAGTACGAATGTCACACTATAGCGAGCCCGAGTGATTGCTACATATAATTTAGCTTTGGTCTCATCTGTTAAAGAGTGCCTATGATCTTGAAGCCACTTCTTCATATCGACTGTAGGATAGATGAGTACTCGATCAAATGTCTGCCCCTTTGACTCTCCAAAGTTCCTTACTAGGGTTTCGGTACTACAATGAGTTTTTTTATTCCACCGGAGCTGAGTTGGTCTAAAAATACTGATGAATTCATCAATTTCTTTTTTTGATATCCAGAATATCCCCTGATGGTTGGTCGATTCTCTGCCTGGAGAACAACACGTACATGATTGGGACGCTGATAAATTGGGGTAGAGTCTGTTTGAAAAATCACATATTGCATGGCAGTTTCGATGGGATTTCATAAGAGTAGTCTCGTCCACTTCGCAGGTTGCCTTTTTTCTCACTTGATCTTCGATAAAGCGTTTAATATTGCCGTTTGAATATTTTTTGTATTTTGAAGTAGGATGAGTCAGATAGGTGACTTGGCGAGGGTCACCGACAAGAAGCACATTAGTATTGGATTGGAATAAAAGTTTCAGTAGATCGAGGTCGTATCCAGCAAGATCTTGCACCTCATCTATGAATATATAATCAAAAATTCTGGCAATCCGGTTTATAACATCACCTTTTGTCACTCTATTGCATTCAAATATGAACTTAGAAATTTTATCTGAATAGATTCTGTAAGATTTCGTAAAGTAGAATTTTTGGAAATTAATCTCTGCCCAATAAATAGGATTGCCATTTGAAAGTATTGGCCTACCGTCCACATCGAGCCGCTGTCCGGACTTGTTGCTAGTGAGAAAGAATCCAATTTCCGTCTCGTGGATTGATTCATCAAGCACGCTCTGAAATGGCCTGACACCGTGTTGCAAGAGGAAGGTAAACCAAGTTTGGATCGTTATATTCGCAGGAATGTATCCATCTAAGCAGGTAATAGCTTTCTTTATTTCCTCCTCGTTTGCTTCTGTGTACGTAGTGATGAGAACCTGCTCAGAAGTAATGTCAAGGGCACGGTTGACAAGATAAGTGGTTTTACCCGAGCCAGCAGAAGCAATTATAAGCTTGTTATTTTTCATTGCACCATTTAACCGCATCAACTATATACTCAGGGTACTGAAGTTCCTTGTTTGATTCAAAGACTCGCAATGCCCACTTTGTTTTATATTTCAGCATGTATTTGGCAATTTTTTCATCAGTATCATACCTTGTATGACTTAACCCAATTACATCGAGGAACTTTTTAAGGCATGTTTTGTTGGCATCAATGAACTGGTATTCCAAAGTTTTTAGATTCTCTCGATTATCTGCAAAAATTTTGATGAGCTCGTATGTGCTGTAATCCTTATACTTATTGTCTATATTTTCTTTATAATTTCCATCATTATCTGTGACAACAGCAACCAATTGATTGATTTTAATTGCGATATCAAGGAATCGCTTGAATGTCATCTGGACAGATATAACATCGATACCATCATGAATAGGCAATCTGCCATCGTTCCTGTCCATATATGCTTTTTGAAATATAAGTTCGTCAGAGTCTCCCTCCACCAAAACGGCCTTACGACAGATAATCAGGCGAAGTGTTTGATAACCTGGTAGTTTCTTGAAAAACTCATATGTGTCTGAAGGCAGATCAGTAAGTCGAGTACTTTTTTGATCATTAAGCAAAATAAGATGCTGTAAACCTAGCTTGTTGGCGACGAAGCTGCTATGTGTAGTAACGATGATTTGTTTCTCTGCACAGCCTTCAAGGACACTCTGCATCAAGCCGTTCAGTCTTGCGTGTGAAAGGTGATTTTCAGGTTCCTCAAGCAATATTAAGTTAGCCTCCTGCGCTTTCTTGTGCCCCAATGCAAGATTCGTCTTTACAATGCATTGCTCTCCTTTACCAATTTGATGAAAAGGTGTTTCATCAAGGTATGTCATCAGATTTGTTTCCCACGAATTTTTGGGACTCAGGTCAACCGATACATGTAATTGTTTGTCTGTAATCTTGGACTTACCTTTTATTCGAGAATTGATAGCCTTGATAGAATCATCTTCCTTGAAGGATACCTGAAGACGACGATAGGCTTGAGCTAACCCAGCACGGTCAGCATCTTCCAGATCATCACGAATGATTTGTGAGATATAGACATCCGATCCGTTTTGATAACGTGAAGAAGCTGAATCTATGAGTACTGATTTTATTGGAATACTACGACGGGTGATTGTCTGCCGTGAAAAGGACTTCCAAGTAATCCGGTAATACTCTAATGGAATACTTGCGAGGTCACCAGCCTCAAGTAGCGCTTTATATTCGTCTTGGTAATCTGGATCAAACTCTACTTTAAGTGCAACACCACAAGCCTTTATTCTCTCACTGTTTCCGTTTCCCTCAAATTGAGGATAGTCGCTGGAAAAAAAGACTTCGATGCAGATTGAAGGCGG
>Ga0334884_1001501_pt1 | contig 34139 bp, 34 predicted proteins | sample GraSluR1_MG_7_FD_207215 | JGI IMG/M metagenome (GOLD analysis project Ga0334884, IMG submission 207215) | Sludge microbial communities from methane-producing bioreactor in Wageningen University, Netherlands - Granular Sludge_12_05 R1 | ecosystem: Engineered > Bioreactor > Anaerobic >... | reverse complement strand
GTTATTCTAACCTCTCCTTGACCAAAAAGATTCATGACAGTATTTATGTCTTTTAATGCCCATTCGTAACTATCTTCATCTTTTTTTAGAATTACAAGCATCCAATTTGCCGCGAATTTATCTCTTCCTTTGAGAACATCTGAGATAATCAAAATCTTATTCTTATTGAAAAATGCCAAAACTTTTTCTTGGTCTTCGCTTGGCATTTCACTCAATAACATTCTTCTTGGGTCTTTTAACCCTGAGGTATTTGTCGGTTTAGTCTTACCTGTAAATAACTTTAATATCTCCTCGATATCATTAGGTATTCTCCACATTTCAACATATTTCTCAATTTCTCTTTTATCTATTTGATTAAAACCTTGAGGATTGCTTACCAACTTAACTGACAAATTTTCGCAATCTATTGCTTCTTTAAGTTTGATTGTGACCTGAACTTGCACATCAGTTTTGTAATTCCCACCAATTTTAACAGCTTTAACATATTCAATCTCTTTAATGACATAACCCATAGTAACGAGCCACTCTTGAGAAACTTTATCTTTTTTCCAATCGTTAAATTTAGCAATTACATCATCTTCATTTCTAAATCCGCCTTTAGCCGTTTCTGAGCCAAACAATTCTTTTTCATTCATTGTGACACCTTGATTAACTGAGTTTGCACAGCGTAATCATATCTTTTCGATTGAGGAACTTGATTTTGCTTCAATTCTCCAATTTTATCAGAATTTAATACCTTCAATATCTGTGAGTATATGCTTTCAACAACTGGAACGGATATACTATTTCCAAATTGTTTATATGCTTGAGATTTGCTTACTGGAATTTTAAACCATTCTGGAAATCCTTGAACTCTGGCACATTCCCTCGGAGACAATCGTCTTATTTTACCATTGACTAAATAGGCACCAGTTTTACCAGCCGCTCCCCCCCCATAAGCAGACAGAGTTATTGCGTGACCATTTACGCTATAAATTCGCTCACCTTGTCCGCCATTATTTATTTGTCCTATTTGAATCGGCTTTAACTGAGGAGTTTGATCTCTTTCCCAAAATTTGATGTCTTTTCTATTGATTATATGTTCTGCTGTAATCTCATCATCTTCTAAAATATCTTTAACATAAATCTTTTTATAAGTGGGTTTTGGGAAATAGAAATAATTTATTCCTAAATCTTTCCTAAAAGCAACAATATAGATTCTCTCTCTTGCTTGTGGAACTCCGTAATGGCTCGCAACCAAAACTTGATAAAATGCGTCATAGCCAATCTCATCTAAAATTCTTAAAATAACTTTCAATGTATTTCCATGATAATGTTTTGTTAAATTCTTAACATTCTCTAAAAACAACACTTTTGGTTGATGATGTTTTGCTATTCTTGCGATATCAAAAAATAGCGTTCCTCGTGCATCCTTAAAACCTTGCTGTTTTCCAGATATACTAAAAGCCTGACATGGAAATCCACCGCAGATAATATCATGTTTAGGAATATTTTTTTCATCTATCTTAGTAATATCTCCTTGAGGGATTTCTCCAAAATTTTCATAATAAGTTTTTTGAGCTTCTTTATCCCATTCTGATGTGAAAACGCATTTAGCACCTTGTTTCTCTAAAGCTATTCTAAATCCGCCTATTCCTGCGAAAAGGTCAATAAATTTTAAGTTTTGAGTTGATATCATTTGAATAAACCTTGTGTGCTTTTTAACTTTATAATTTTATCGAAGTTTCCATTTATTCTTCCTTGAATTGATGTACTATCTAAAAATGGAATTGGTGATTTTAACTTCTCAATTTTTGAAAATTTATATGCTGATGCTTTTTTTGATGGGTCTCTAAATGTTTTCATTTTTTCTATGAGATTAATCATTTTATCCGCATCTTCAATATGCTTCTCAATGATTCCATAATGCGTAATTGCTTGAACTGGTTTTGTCAGATAAAAAAAGATATATTTTACTTTTTGATTAATCTTTTTTGGTTGTGGAAAAAAATAAATTTTAGTTTTAACAATCTGTGAAAAAGCATACTCTCCTATTGGAACAACTGTTGAATTAATCTCTTTATTTTCCATTCTTCTGCAACTCCTCTTCCATTAAAATTTCAAATTGGCGAGATACAATTAAACCTTTTTTCTTGCAGTATTCTCTATAATTATCATAAGTTTTAGAATCCACCTTTAATGTAATACTTTTACTTGGCATTTTACACCCCTCTAAACGGAAATATTTAGACATATTTATAAATATTGCGTCTATCTGTCCAGTGGTTAGTGCTGATTCTTCTTTTTGTAAAAAGAAGCAAAAACACGACGAAATTCCCCCCTACGACTAACTAAAACGACGACTACGAAATGTCCCCCTTGATTCTTGTTCTTGATGTATCGCTTCGCTCATTTGAAGGAACGCTCTCTTTTTCGACTTTGCAGACGCAATTTTCCCACACTTGCGTATGGGAAAAGGATTTAACAGGAATTTAACGGTTCGGAACGACCGCTTCGCTATTTTCTTCGAAAATTCGTTCCTCTCCCAAATTGAATTTTGGAGGTCGCTCGGCTGGGTTGCCTGCCTCGCTCCAGCTCTCAAAATTCAACTTCGTTAAATTCCGATGTTAAATGAAATAATTTTTAGTGGCTAAATGTAGAAGGAGGGGACAATCAAAACAAAAGAAAAAAATAGAAAAAAAGGGGGAGGGGCTGGTGCTCCGCACATATTGGCTCACAACTTCGTTGTTCGAAATTTATTAAGAGGGGGCTTTTAGTCCTAACGGACATTTACACTCACTTCGTTCGAAAGATAAAAAATATACTAAATAATAAGAAAGTTTATATTATTCTACTAATTATACATATTTATGAAAGATTCGATTAAAACAGATGCTAAAAATGTTTTTGAAAAAAATCAACTAATGAACGATATAATTGATAAATTCTTTGATACAAGTTCCACTGATTTTGGAGAAGAAATAAATAAATATGTAGAGGAAAAAGTTAATGAAATTAATTAATTTAAAAGTATCAGGAATAAGGGGGTTTAATGTTAATCAAGAATTTGAATTGGACGATAATTTAATTGTTATATATGGTCCAAATGGTCAAGGAAAGACTAGTTTTGCCGAAGTTATTGAATATCTTTTTTTCGGCACAATATACAAAAAAGAAAATGCATGTTCTAAGGTTGAGTTCAAAGATACAATCAAAAACATACATTTTGCAGGAACCCCATTTGTTGAGGCCATAATAAAAATAAATTCAGACAATAAGATTGTTCGAAGAGAATATATATCTGAAACAGATTCTAAAATTATAATTGATGGCATTGAAGTGGAGAATTTAGATTCCATAACTACTAGTTTAGATCTTAAACCTATTATTTATCAACACGGATTGCAAAGTTTTATCAACACACCACCTGTTGACAGATATAACCAATTTATGAAATTATTAGGTATAGAAAAATTAGACAATTTTTTAAAAATAACAATAAAAAATCTTAATAATTTTAAAACAAATAAACCAACTCAAATTAGAGAATCTTTAATTTTCTGTCAAGAAATTCAAGAAAAATTTAACAATATTTTTTGTGAAGCTACATCTAATAAAAAGTCAAAAATAGAAATTGCAAATTTAATAAATAAAAGAATCAAAAATTCTGATTTTGAAATTATTTTAGAAGATAACTTTAATGATTTTTTAAAATCTTCAATACAACTAATAGAGAATGAAAAAAAAAGTATTTTTGACACTAATAAATTAATAAAAACAATTGAATTTCAGAAAACTTCAGAACAACCTTTATTTGAAAAAGAGAGTTTTCAAACAATCTTAAATTTTCTAACAAATCCTACTAATATAAGCACATCTAATGAAATAACTATTTTAGAAAAAGGATTGACTATGTTAGATAATGAAATAGAAATTTGTCCATTATGTCAAGAAAAAACAATTAACGCCCAAAAAAAAGAAGAAATTAAAGACATATTAAATAAACTAAACACAACAAAACAGCAATTAACAACTCATTCTGCATCTTTAGAAAAAATTAAACAAATAATTAATAATAAAAAACAATATATCGACTCACTAAAAGAATTAATTATTTCTAAGGAAACTTTAGAGAAATTACAAATATTTCAGTTAGATTTAACAAAAATAATTTCAACAAATAATTTATTGAATGAAACTTTCAAATCAATTATAAACAAATATGAAGAGATTAAACAATTAATTGATTCAATAAAACCTGGTGAAAAACCACCCGAAGATATAAATTCAATCAATGAAAAAAATGATGAATTCATCAAATTTGTTGACACATATCAAACAACAATTGAAACTGTCTTTAAACCATTAATATCTCAACTAAAAAAAGATTTAGATTTAAAAATATCATCACAAAAAGGAATTGACGAGAAAGAACTTTTAATGAAAACATTAATTCATTTTAAACATTTCAAAATTTATAATTTAAATCAAGAAATTGAATCTGAATTTAGCGAAAATATCGCTAAATTAAAAGAATTCAGAGATTCAAAATTATCAGAACTCATAAATATACATAAAGCGAAAATTATTGAATGGTACGATTTATTAAATCCAGATGAAGAAATTAGAATTTCAGATATTGAATGCAATGGAAATAAAATCAATTTTATAGCATCTTGTTTTGGTGTTAACAAACCTGCAGTCCCAATACTTAGTGAAGCCCACTTAAATTGTTTAGGATTAAGCATATATTTAAGTCAAATTATTGATTGTGATAATCCTTTTTCATTTATATTAATTGATGACCCTGTTCAATCAATGGATGATGCTCATACAAACAATTTTATCTCAAATGTCCTTGAAAAATTATTAAATAAAGATATACAAATTTATGTTATGTCTCATTTAAAACCGGCAGTATCGGATTTAATTATCACAAGATATCAACATAAACTTCCAAAATATATAGAATTTTATGGATTTTGTCTAGAGGGACCAAAATTTATTGTTAAGGCATCTAATCGTTTTGAAGATTATATTAATCAAGCTAAAGAAACTTATAATGGTTCTTCAGAGCAAAGAAAAACTTGTGCAAATATGATTAGGCAAGCTGTTGAAACTTACACTAAACTATATTATGAAAAGAAATCTGGAAATTCTATTCCTGCAGATTGCAAAAAAGCACAATTTTCTATATTAGATAATAAATTATTAACTCGTGTAGAAATTGAGTCTAATGAAAAAGGGAAATTAAGAATGATTAGTGGCAAATGCGACAAGCGAAGTCATGATGATGAATTAACTGAAATCCCAACAAGTGGTGAATTAAATAGTTTTATCGACACACTAAACGGATTATACAAAAAACATCTTAAATAAGATAAGTAATTTTCTTTTTATTCTTAGCTCTTACGTATATTTTGTCTTTTTCTGTGAAAAAGTAATTATATAGAATTATATGCCTTATTTATTTCAGTTCTTAAGCTTATAAAATCCATCGATGCGGATAAATTTAAATTTAAACCTTCATTTATAACATAAATAAAATTAGGTTTTGTATAAACTAGTTCACCTTTATTTAAAGAATATTCAATACTATTAGATTTTGCCAATAAACAAACACATTGATAGTCTCTATTAACAACTTGAGTATTACCTTTAGGATGTGCTTTTTGTAAATGTTGTGTTGCAGTTAATTTTATTAAATTTTCAAGATACGTAGCTAACTGTGGAAAAGTAGACATAGGAAAAATATGGTGAACATGCACTGCGGGAGAATTTGCTAAACTGTCTTTAACTTCACTATCAACATATTTCTTTTTAATTATATTTTTTGCTTTTTCAATAACATAATTAGTATAAACTTCTTGTTGTGTTTCTAATTCAATAGATTCAGCTCTTGAAATACCTTTCTCTTTTCCAATGTCACGCCAATTTTTTCGGTTGTACATTAAATCACTAAAATTAAAAACATATTTAGATAAATGTCCTTTAACAACTCCATTAATATTATTTTCAGAGGCATAAATATTTAGAACTTTTGGGAAAATTCTTCTAATTTCAACATCTTGATTTATTTCTGTATGTCCTAACATAAATTGAATAAATTTATTTTTTAATAATTCAAAATCTTCTTTTGTGATTTCACTAGTCAAGCATTTATCTTTAAATCGTTCAAAATAAGATAACAAACCAGAATCACCGAGAACTTTTACAATGTATTCAAACAAAAACTTATATGCGTTTCTTTCTTTAATAGAAATGTAATCTAATAATTCATAATTTTTAATATTATAAATATATTTTTGACCATCTTTTTTTGATTCTAAAAGTCCTGCATAAGACAACATCCTTAAAGGTTGTATTATAAATTTATCATACTCATTTTGAACATTAATATTTTTAGGAGAAGGTTTTCCAAAAATAGCTCTAATGTTCTTTTCAAAATAATTAGATTCCCATATATCTTTTGTTGTAAAATTATTTTGATTACTTAAATTAATAATACAATCTGAAATAAAACATAAAACATCTGGTGTAACTTTCTGATCCATAAATCTAGAAAAATTTGATTTTCTTATATCTAAATCAAGATTTTCTAAATGTTTTTGTATCTTTTCTTCATGATTCATTTTTTACGCCCCAAAAAAATATTGAATTATTATCAATATTTAAAGATCTTGTTCCAAAATTTCTAGCAATACGATAAAATTTTCTAAATTCATCTGTTGCATAATAATTTAAATCCTCTTGTTTTATTTTTGTGCCATTTTTAGGTGTCAAAATAGCCAAAGAACCATCAGCAATAGCATTTTTAGGTAAAAAGGAAGCTCTAGGATAATATGATAAATTAGGAATTATTAATAAATTCTCTTTGTTAATAAATTTTGAAACTGATAATTCATTAATATTATTTATATAAGAGTCATAGCCATCAATATCAATAATATCTCCTTTTTGAGATAAATTTCTTGATTTTAATACTCGTATTTTACCATTATTAGAAGTATGTTTTTTCGTAATAGTTCTGTCTCTAAAATGGTTAAATATTTCAAATTTTAAAGATTTTGCTACTTTATCAAAAAAAGAATCTCTATAGATTAACCAATATGGAAAGCTTTTTGACATGACATATTCTCTTTCCTTATAGGAAACATCATTAGTGATATAGGATTCTAATTTTATTAATTTATTTTTAGCTTTTGTATTAGATACAATAAAACTAATTGTTTCAATTTTAACTTTAAAAGCAGTCTCCCCATAATCACATATTTTTAAAACATTTTTTTTCTCAAGTAATTCTCTTGTTTGATTAAATTCAGGAGTTGAAATTAAACTTTTAGGAGTGATTAGTGCAACATGTTTTGAGATTAATAATGCTTTTTCAATAAAAAAAGCAAACAAATTATTGGTTTTCTTATTAAAGTTATTTTGTTTATATATCTTAAGTTTTTTACTATCTTTTATTTTCATAAAAGGAGGATTACCAACAACTAAATCATAATCTAAACTAGCATTAAAATTATTAAAATTATGAAGTAAAAAATCATCATTAATATAATTAATTTGTATATTTTTAGGAACATCAAGTTTTTTTACTAATTCTTTAAGAATTTTTATTGAATCTGAATTTATATCCATTACATCAATAATTACATTTTTTACCATTCGATACTTGTTTATTAAAAGAGGTAAGAAATTTCCTGAACCAACAGATGGTTCAAGTATTTTGACACTTTCTTGATTTTCAAAATCAGGTAAGTCTTTTATAATTGAAAAACAAACATCCTGACTTGTATAATATGCAGCGGTATCAGTTCTTTTTGCATTTGCAAATTCAGATATTTTTGATAATTGAAAAAAATTTAATTTTTTGTGAGTTTTAATAAAATTAATCATATTGTCAATGTTGTCTAAAGAATTCTCTTGAACAAATTTAACTGATTCATTTTCAGATATGAAATTATATTTAGTTACCTTTTGTATATTTTTTGCAATTTTATTAAAGACTAAAGTTGGAACTGCTTCACCAATAGATTGTCTTATATTCATTTCATTTTTGGATAAAAATTCTTTTTTTACATTGTAATTATACAAATTCAACTGCTTCTCTGATTCATCAACCCATTTAAAAGTAGTTGGAATTGTCATAAGTCTCATTAATTCTCTTATACTAAATACTCTATTATCATTCGGATGAATCGTTGATTGACTTGCAAAAATATCATTTCTTGTATGAATGCAAGGTCCTACATTATCCCATTTGCACCTTTTATATTTGTCCCCATTTTTATTTACATTGTAAATTATTTTTCCATCGACAAGTCTATGTGGTCTTTTTTTTGGGTCTTTATTATCAAAAGCAGATTCTCCCTCTTTTATTTCCATAACCCAACTTTGCATTCTTTTATCATACTTTTTATAATTATGATAAATGTCTTTATTATAGATCTCACCCATTTCCCTTAATGGAGGTAAATCTCCAATTACTTGTCTAATAGTTTTAGTATCTTCAATTTCAGGGAATAAATCATAAGGAGTAATTTCTTTAAGATCTTTTCTTACTCCAATTACAAGTGTTCTAGTTCTACTTGATGGAACTCCAATATCTTTGAAATTAATTACTTTACTGACAATATTATATTTTCCAGAAAGATTTAACGAAATAGATTCATTTATTGTTTTTATCTGACCATCAATATCTGTACAAGCAGTATTAAGAAATGCACGGACATTTTCAAAAATAAAAAATTTTGGAGATATTTTATTTACAATTTTAATAGATTCAATGACTAAAGAATTTCTGTTAAGTTCATCTTTTTTTTTATGATTTGCAACTGACATACCTTGACAAGGTGGCGTAGCAATTAATACATCAACATCTTTAATTTTTTCTTTAGTTTTCCAAAAAGAGATTTCATTAAATATTTTATCTTGAGTTTCTTTGTTAGTAATATCTCCAGAGATATAACCACTTTTATATTTACATTTGTTATTGTATTTTTGAACTTCTAATCTCCGTTCAATTATTTCGTTTGTAGCAATACACTCAAAATCATTTTGTTTGAAACCAAAACAGCCAACACCAGCACTACTAAATAAACTAATATAATTTAGTTTTCTGTCTTTAGACTTGCTAATTTTTTCCATTTTTTAACCCCTTTTTTATTAAGTCCAAAACTGTTTCGTTATTATTTTTAAAATTATTATCAATCTTGTATTTTAAAACCTCATTCCAAATCTTATCATCCGTATCAAGGATTAACTTTTTAGTCATGTTATTAATAACTATTAATAACCATATATAAATGTTACTATTCAGTTTCGAGTAGCAATAAAAGTAACTACTGCTAAAATAGCAAAACATACAATTCCTGCAAATAATCTTTTAAAAAAACCTAACACTCCTAAAGCATGAGCAAAACTATCACTAAACCAAAACAATACTCCTGCAATTCCAAGAAACAAATCTACGATTATCGCGGTGCTAATTTTCATGTCAAACATATTCTAAAGACAAATCTATTTGTTTAAATATCTTATGTGAATCTGTCCAGTGCGTTTTTTGTCCAGTGGATATGTTCTTTTAGAAAAAGAACCAAAATAAAAGCCCCTCTATTTTCTTTTTTAGAAAAAAAGAAACAAAAAAGCCCCTCCCCTAAAAAAATAAAAAAAAGATTGTCCCCCTCGATTCTTGTTCTTGATGTGTCGCATTCGCTCATTTGATAGAACGCCACTAAAAATTACTCTGCGGTTTGCTTTCAGCAAATCCTCGGGGACGGCTTGCAGCCTTTCGCTTCGCTCACCCTCATTTAACAAGGATTTAGAGGAAAATTCCTGCTGAATTTTCCCAAATTTTCACTGCGTGAAAACTTCTCTAAATCCTGATGTTAAATACAATAAAATTTCCATTTCTTTTTTTTAATTTTTGGAAGTTCCAGTGCTTCGCACATATTGGCTCACTTCGTTCGATATTTATTAGTAGAAAGGGGAGTTCTTTAATTTAAGGGGGGAGTTCCTAGTCCTAACGGACATCTACACTCGCAACTTTGTTGCTCGAATATTCATATTTTTAGAAGGGGGCGAGAAAACCATAATTCTTAATATAATATAATATTTTATTCTTGATTCAGATAAGCATTGCAATGTTTAAAGAAAGTCTTTGCATTTTTTAATGATTCATCTGCAGGTTCTATATTTGCCTGTGAAATTGTATTATATGTGAAATCTCCTCGTTTCTTTTTTTCTGATTTGAATATCTGCAATAGACTTTCTGCTTTTACAATCATTTTTTTGTAAATCATTAATAATTTCATATCCAATATGCCTGAATCAATAAACTCTTTTTTGAAAGCATCTAGTGTTTTTCTATGTGCTTCTGGAGCTTTTGTATCTATTCCTTTTGTTAAAAGCATTGCTTTTGCAGAATAAAATATAGAATAATAACAATGACTAATTACTCCGCTGTAAAATGTTTCATCTTCCGGAATATCAAAATCATTAAGTAGTTTAGTTCCTGATGATTTTAAGAGTAGTATTCCCATATTCATCTCTGTTCTTGCTCTTTTTAAGTATAATTCAACCTTTGAATCCATTTTGAAGACCTCTTAATAGTATTTTATAATATTGACTTATTCCATGCATTATAATATGATTTTTTGCACATTCTTTGCCAAAGTTAAATTCTTTATTTATTAGCATCTGATAAAATTCTTCTTCTGTAAAAACAAATCCATGAACTTCTGGGATGGTTAATTCTCCTTCTTTTAATGCTATTTCAAAAGGTTTTTTGCTTGTTTCTGGAATAATTATTGCAATATCTAAATCTGAATCCTTTGTTTGCTTGTTTTTTGCATAGCTTCCAGTTATTAATAATGTATAAAATGAGGTTTTGATTTTACTTTCAATTTGTTGGATGACTTTGTTTGGTATCTGTTTGTTTTTTTGCTTTAGAACTGTTTCTGCTAAGATAAAATGATCTAACTCTTTGGTATTTTCATTTATTTTGTATATGTTTGTGTTACCTCGCTTTTCTTTTTTTAAGATAGTTTTTGAGAATTTCTCTAAAGCTTCATAAACATAATGATGAGATTTGTTTTTTGTTGCAGTTTTTATTTCTGTTAAAGTAAAATCCTTCCATGGCTGTTTGATAAAAGGGATGAGTAAATCTATCTCCTTCTTTAATTGTCCACTTTTGTGGATAGAACTATCCATTTTATTGATTTTAGTCATTTTGTAAGCTCCTAAAATAATTAATATATGCTTTTTCAAACATTTTTAAGAATTCATTCATTTTCATTTCAAAATGAACAAATACTTCTTTATTATTATAACGAATATTGCCTCCGATTCTTCCCTCCTTATGAATAGGAACAAATCTAGCATCATGAACAAAATTATTTCTCATTATATAAAGAATATTGATAAATTTATGGAAATCTATTTTTTCACCATCTAAACCTTCAATTGTTGGCTTGAAAATAATTGAATCTAGTAAACTTTTTTTGTCTTCTTCATCAAAATAATCTTTGAAGAAACCCAATACTTTTTGTCTTGACCCGTGGATTTTATGATATTGTGATTTTAAACATTCTAACATGCTTTTGAATGATGTAAAATCTCTTATATTAATTTCACTTTGATTTTTAGAACACCAATCTTTAAAATCAATAAAATCATCTTTAGAATAAATTTTCTCAACAATAGCTAAAATCATAATTAATTGTGTGTTTGCATTCAATCCCTCATTAAACTTCAAATAGTGATAATAATTTCCACAAAATATAAATTTGAATTTTTCATTTTCATCATTAAAATTATTAAGAAATTTATTAAATTCGGATTCATCCTTAAAATTATTTTCAAACGATTTAAAAGTATTTTTAGTATAAAATTCAATCCAATTTTTATATTGTTGCTTAGCAATATACTCCAAAGGATTAGATAAATCATTAGCATTCATTTTAAACTCTCCTCAATTATCTGTATTTCCTCTTTAGATAAATCATATAATTTGTAAACCATTTGATTAATCTCGTTGTCCGTCTTTTCAATATCGTTCTTTAAATTAGATAAATCTTTTTTATATTCATTAAAATAATCTTCCCATTCATCTTGTTCTTTTAATGAAAGCTTTTTCTTAGATAATTTTTCAATTTCTTTTATGAAGTCATTAAATCCCAATTCATAAAAAGAATAAATTTTCTTGTTTAATTTTTCTAAGCTAAAAGATTTTTTTATCCTGCTAAAGAATTTGGATTTTTTGTCATGAAATTCTTTATTTAATTTGAGCATTAAATCTACAATATTTTTAAGACCATCATCTTTGCCAACTATTAACGGAACTTTACTTAAATTTATTGCATTATATCTTATATATCCTCCTAATTTTTTAGGACAAATATTATTTAAGTAAAAACTAACTAGTTTTGAATTTAAAATTCCCAATATTTCATGAAGAATATTATTGTCAAAAAGGATTATTGCAGGACAATTTGCCCCACTAAAATTTGTATTTTCTGCAAGTAATCCTGCTTCTAACTTTGTTGAAATTCCTTTAATATGAATTTTCTTAGGTTTTATATAATTAAATGAACCAGGCCGTACATGTTTATACCACTGCTCATTATTCGCATAAAGTTTTCGACTATCTTTTCGTTTTTTTAATTCATCTTTAAATTTTAGTAAATAGTTAAAAATATTTGGATATTTTGATTTAAGTTCTTTTTCAGATATTAAAACTTGTTTATCATTTTCTTGTTTGTAGGGGTATATTACAAAATAATTTGGAAGCGTATAAGTATATTGAATTACTTCTTCTCCCTTGAATGCATAAGGAATTATTAACTCTTTCTCCAATTTTTTTTCATTTATAATAGAAGTATCAACAATAAATGCTTTATCATATCCCGTAATATTCCCAATGTAAGCTTTTCCATATTTATTTAATTCATTCCAATTTAAATTTTTTTTATTAAGATGTGTTATTAAATTAAAATCTGAAAATTGCCAAGAGTCCGATGTTAGATTTTTAAAATCTATTTTTTTGAATTTAATCTTCTCCGTATTTATATTATCATAATTTTCTTTAGATAATTTAACATAATCCACGTATTGATTTTTAAGTTTATTCAAAATAAAAATAGACGGATAAGTATCTGCTTCCTCAAAAACAGGTAATGAACCAAAATCCAAAATTTTTGATAAATAACCTTCCGATGAAAGTAATTCTCTTAAATTTTTACCATAATCAGTATTTATCCATTGAGAAGATGAAATAAAACTAACTTTCCCGGATTCATTAATCAAATTTAATGACTTTTCAAAAAAGAGTATAGAAATATCTAATTTGCCTGAGGGAGTAACATAATTTTTAGTTAAAAAATCGATATCTTTATGTTCTAAGTTTTGAACCCTCACATATGGTGGATTCCCAATTACAACATCAAATTTAAATGGAAACTCTTTTTCCCAGTCAAAAGCTAAATCTCCAACAACTTCCGGATCATTTATCAAACTATTGCCTCTTTTGATGTTATTTGATAAGTCTGTTAGTTTTCTATTCTTTCGAGCCATTTTTAAGAATAAAGAAAGTTTTGTTATCTCAACAGATTCTTCGTTAATATCTACTCCATGAATACTATTTTCTATTATTTCTCTTGCTTCTTCTTCTTCATTCCATTTAGAAAGTGTAAATTGTCCTTTAGTATTAGTTTTCTTCTTCAATCCTTTCTTTGCTTCATATTCTCCTTCACTTTGTTTAAATTCTTGGATTGCTTTAAATATTTCCAACATTACATCAGTTGCTTTAATTAGAAATGCACCAGAACCACAAGCAGGGTCTAGTATTTTAATTGATTTAAACTTATCTTCTAATTCTTCGATGTTCTCAGCATATTCTTTTATCAATTCGGGAACTGAATTAACTCCTTTCTTAGATAGATAAGTTATAATTGTGTTTCTACAAATATAATCTGTTATGTATTCAGGAGTATAAAAAATTCCATCTTTTTTTCTTCGAGAACTTTTTTCCGTTTTTAAATCTTCAATATCTGAAATAGACTGTTCAAATATATGACCTAAAATATTCACATTAACTTCGGAATTAAAATCAAAAGAAGCCATTAACAAAACATTACGTATTACAGGACTAAGTCTATTTTTATATTTGTGAAATACTTCTTTTTCATTCTCATTTAATTCTAATTCTTTTTTCTTTAATTTAGAGTATTGGTTTACATCTTTGAAGAATTTATCATCTCTAAAATCTTTAAAAAATATTTTTGGAGGAATTGGATTTTTAAACAAACCCCCATTAAAGCCAAATAATTTGACAGGAAAATCGCTACCTTTATCTAAATCATTAAACAATCCAACTAAAACATTTGAAATGTTTGCTGAATTTGATGAGAATAAGTGAATGTTATCTAATGTTTTGATAACCCTATTTTCTATAATTCGTTTATCTATTTTTCCAGTATCTTCAGCAAAGAATACGAACATTAATCTATTAAGATATAATTGTGCAAAATGGACAGAAGCTTCTCTACTAATGCCTGAATTTTCTTCAAATTCTTTGATTAACATTAATCTTGTTTCGTGATATAATTTGTAGAACTCTTTTGTAAATTCTCTTTCCTCAACAATTGATTGCTGGATTACTTCTGTTATAAATCCTTTTTCTACTTGTTCTCTTGAAAAGAGTGCGATAAATTCTTTTAATTTTTCTTCTTTAGTTAATTCAGTAAAATCAATTAAATGATATTTTTTATCTCCTTCATTTCTATCAAATAATACAAAAAGCCGATAATTTGTTAAAATACCAAAAGGTATTTTCTTGCCATACATATAAGAATTTATTTGATTAACTGGAGTTTCTCTTGATTTTTTATCTCTTCCTTGATAAGCCCATAAATCTTTAGTTTTTGTTCCTTTTGCCTCAAAACAAATAAGATTATTGCCATCTTTTTTAAATAAGAATTCTATGTTTTCTTCTTCGTGTTTAAGACCTTCAAGACTTATATCATAATCTAATAGATCTCTAAGAATGATATTAGCGAATTCTATATATGCTTGTTTTTCATTTTCTAGTTTGCCAGTATTAAAATAATCTAACCATTTATGTACTGCCTTTTTGTGTTTAGCAGTTAAATTAACATTAGAAACCAATCTTTTAATTGTAGCTTCTTTGAAAAGGGAATTATCTTTACTCATTTTCGCATTCCTCTCTTTTTTAATTCCTCTTCCATACACTTTTCAAACTGACGAGATACAATCCAACCTTCTTGTTTACATATCTCTCTATACTTATCATAAAGTTCAGAATTTACCTTTAAAGTGATATTTTTTGATCCCATTTTACCCCTTAAAATATAAATAATCGCACATACTTATAAATATTGCTGTTTTTGTGTTTTCTCGCCCCTCTCTTCTTGTTCTTGATGGCTCACTTTGTTCGCTAGATTGAACGGAACTCCCCCTTGATGTTTTTATTTGATGAGCCTTCGGCTTTGATAAAAAAAGAACTCCTCTCGAGACTTGTTCTCTATGGCACTTCATGCTTGAAGGAACGGAACTCCCCAGTGCTTCGCACATATACACTCCCCTTGGTCGAATTTATTGGAAATGGAACTTTTACTCTTCGGGATTTTTTTGCTTCGCAAAAAACCACTTGCAGTTATCCCTCGTCCCTAACGGGAGTATTTAACAAGGATTTAGAGGTTTCGTTCGGTTGCACCTCACTACACCCAAATTTTTGCTGTCGCAAAAACTTCTCTAAATCCTGATGTTATACGCAATTAAATTTTCACTAGTCTAAATCTCATTCTTCTTTTAGAAAAAGAAGCAAAAAGAGGGGGAGTCCAGGTGCTACGCACATATTGCCTTTTACTTTGTAAAAGAAAATTATTAAGAGGGGCTTTTAGTCCTTCGGACAGATAGTCTCGCTTTCAGCGAGTAATTTTAATCAAAAATAACTTTTCAGTAATCCTATATTAACTTTCAAATAGTAACATTTATAAAATACTATTAATTACAAGAAGATATGGAAGAACAAATTCAAAATATATTGAATAAGTCTCAAGAGCAACAGAAAGTTATGACCGGTATGCGTCCGACTGGAAAGATGCATTTAGGTCATTTAGTAGCAGTCTTAAAACCTTATTTAGAACTTCAAGAATTATCTGCTTTAGAAGATAACCTGGCTAATCCTTCTTTTATGATCGCAGATATTCATTCAATTACAACAAGAAATACTAAAGATGATTTTAAAACGGCGGAATCGAGAATGTTAGAATTCACTAAAGACTTAATTGCTTCTGGTGTAGATCCCAATAAATCTATAATTTATGCTCAATCAACAGTCCCAGAACACTTAGAAATCGGATACTTACTTTCAAACCTAGTTTCAGTTGGAAGATTGGAGCGTAACCCAACATATAAAGATTGGATACAAAAATTAAAATCTCCAACCGCCTCATTATTTTTGTACCCTGTTCTTCAAGCAGGAGATATTTTAGCCAATGATGGAACAATCATTCCTGTTGGGCAGGATCAACTTCCTCATTTAGAAATCAGTAGGGAAATTGCACGAAAAGTTAATGATATGGCAGGTTATGAATTATTTAGAGTTCCAAATGGACTAGAAATGTTAAATGAAGTGATGTTGGGTACAGATGGTCAAAAAATGGGTAAGAGTGCAGGTAATACAATCGATTTAGGCGAATCAGATAAATCCTATCAAAAAAAGATAAGGAAAATGGTTACTGATCCCGAGAAGACCGAATCTAATAGTTATGTAGGTCATCCGGAAATCTGTTCGGTCTATACATATCACAGATTTTTTAGTCAAGATTTATCAAGAATAAAAGAAGAATGTAAACAGGGAAGTCTTCTTTGTGGTAATTGTAAAAAAGGATTAGAAGCCACTATAGCGCCATATATCGAATCATTTAGAGATAGAAGAGCTAATTTAAGCGATGATGTAGTTTATGATGTTCTAAGGGAAGGACAGAAAAAAACACAAGAAATAGCCTCAGAAAAGCTAGATGGGCTAAAATCTATGATGGGGATTAAATACCATTTTTAAAATGGAACACCTTGATTCAATTTGGAATTTGAATGAAAAACAATTAAAGATATCAGGATTTAATCCTTTTAAAGTAAGTTGTTTAGATGGTTTAGTAAGAGAAGATATTTGGAAAAGAAGTGTTATTGTTGCTGAATCAGGTTTTATGAAAGCAATAAAGAAATATCAAGAGGGTCACCCTTTGAGTGTTTTTGTAGGCTATTCTCCTGGAAAACCCCACTTAGGTTATTTAATAATGAATAGACTTTTAAGATCTTTTAAAAATGATTTGGGATCAGATTTAGTTCTTGGAATCAATGTAGGAGAATCCATGCAAACCCATAATAAATCACTTGAAGAAACATTACAAGCAAACGAATTAGTAGAAAAAGTATTATTGGGAAATAATGGAGAAAATTTAACAAGAATTTACGATATGCCTTCTCTTAATGAGGATTCGGTTCAACAAAATTATGAAAGAATATATTCGAAAGTCTCAAGAGAATTAAGTCCTTCTGATTTTAAAAAAACTATGGGTTGGGATGATAAAACGTCTTTGTCTCAATATGAAAGTATATGCAGAGCAATTTCAGGAATGCTTTATTCAGGTATGGTGGATAATGATTCAAGTTCAGTAAATTTTACAGATATAAAACATTTGCCCTTTGTTAGACTATCAAAAATAGTTGCTAAAAAGTTAGGGATAAAAGAACCCTCTTTTCTAATAACTAGAATTTTACCCTCTTTAACCAATGAAGAAGTAAGGATGTCTAGCACTGGAGGAGATGCAACACTATATTTATTTGAAGGAGAGGAAGAATTGAATAAATACTTAAAAGTAAAAAGTGGGGGAAGAGCAAAAGAGGAACAAAAACTATATGGTGGAAATCCAAGTTTATGTTTAGCTCTAAAAATTGCAACACCCATTATTCAATCAGAAGAAACAAATAAAATAGTTTATGAATGTACTGCTGGAATGAGAGATTCCTGTAGAGATTGTAAAAGAGTTATGGCAAATTATATAAAGAAGGAGATGGATGAATTATAAAATGAAACATATAGTTTTAATTACGGATTGTAGGGATATCGCTTCAGAACAAATAAAAGGAAGACTATCCAAACTATTGGAAGAAAAAGATATTGATTATAAAATATATAACGCATTTACTCCACCATTTCAAATAACAAATGGAATGTTTTTGGCAAAACTATTGTTTGATGAAGTCCCAAATGGAAAAGATACATTGTATTTAGCAATACTTAATCCCCTAAAAGAAAAGCCAAAACGAATATTTGGTAGATTAAAAAACGGATCATATTTTGTTGGTGCAGATACAGGTATATTCTCACTAATATTTAAAGAATCTAACCTCCAAGAAGTTTGGGAAACAAAAAATCCTGGACATTATCCTTTTGGGGGGTTACATGTCCATTCTGTCGCAGCCGCAAAATTGTTGATGAGGGAGAATTTTGAAAAAGTAGGCGATAAATTAAAATTAGAAGACATAAAATTTTATGAACCTGAAAAAGGAGAAGTTGTTCATATAGATAATTTTGGATTGTCTAAAATCTGGTTGCGAGAATCAGATTTAAAATTTGAAGAAGAAACCCCAATAAAAATTAAAATTTTTAATTCAAATAAAGAATTAAAATCTGAATTTAAAGCAGTATACTCTAACCGAATGATGAATTATGAAGATAATCAAATAATTGTTTACCCTGGAAGTTCACTTTTAGATTCAAAATTAAAAGAAAATAATGAAAAGTATCGAAGATCAGGCTTAATTGAAATTGGATTAGTTAGAAATCCAAATTCTTCAGAATTTCTAAAGATAAATTTAGGAGATCTAATAGAAATAATTAAAGATAATTAAAATGAAACCATTAATTAAAGGAGATAAAATTGCACTTATTGCCCCATCAGGTAATCCAAAATCTCAAGAAGATATAGAAGAAATCTCAAATATAATTATCAACGCAGGTTATTCTCCTGTTTATTCTAGTAATTTATTAATCCAAAATAATAAAGATAAAATAGAAGATATTAAAAAATATTTTTCTGATAAAAACGTAAAAGCCATTTTAACTCTTAGAGGAGGATTTTCTTGTAATGAAATTCTAGAAGGTATAGATTATGAAATAATAGAGAATAATCCAAAAATCTTTATGGGATTTTCTGATATTACTAATTTATTAATTGCTTTTAATAAGAATACAGGATTAAAAACAATTCACGGACCAATTTTCTCAGAAAAAAAGTATTTAGATGATTCTTTTCTAAAAATAATCTTTTCTTATTTGGAAGGAGAATTAAGTCAAAAAGATATATTTTCTAAAATGAATTTTAAAATTATAAAAAATGCAGATAAAGTTAGTGGCGAGATTATTGGTGGAAATTTATTTGTTTTGAATAATCTTATAGGTACTAATTTTGAACCAGATTGGAATAATAAGATCCTTTTTATAGAATCTGTTGGTTTATCAAAAGAAATTATTTTATCAATTTTGCACCACTTTAAACAATTAGGTATTTTTGAAAAAATTCAAGGAATTATATTAGGAAATATGGGTTTTGACGAGGACATTTCACAAATAATTTCTGAAAAGGTGAGTAGCTTTAATGGATTCATTCTTAAAACTGAAATGATAGGACATGTTAAAGATAATTTTCCGATAACTCTTGGAAAATTTTTAAATTGGAATGGAAAAGATTTAAGTTAGATGCTCTAAATATTCTTTTAGAAAAAGAACCAAAAATAAAAGCCCCCTCTATTTTCTTTTTTTAGAAAAAAGAAACAAAAAATCTGGACTCCCCCTCGTCCTTCGGACATATAGTCTCCTATGGAGAAATTTATTATCGTGAAAATTTAACTCTGCGGTTTTCCTTCGCTTCGCTACGGAACGTTGCACTAAACCTTGGTCTCTTCGAGACGCGTATAACAGGGCTTAAAGGGTTCACTCACCTTGCAGGTTCGTTCTCCAAAATTTTTTGCTACGCAAAAAACTTCTCTAAATCCTGATGTTAAATGAAATAATTTTTAGTGGCTAAACGGTAAAAGGAGGACATTCAAAACAAATAGAAAAAAGGGGGAGGGGCTGGTGCTTCGCACATATTGGCTCACAACTTCGTTGTTCGAAATTTAATAAGGGGGCTTTTACACTAACCACTGGACAACTACGCACAAAATATTTATACTTCGAAAGATTTTCAATTTATAAATAGAAAGAGTTATAAAACTCTCAATTTACTTAATAAATAGGTGGTAAAATGGTCACAAATATCCTTAAAGCAATAATCACAATAAAAAATAGAACTAGTTTTGATTTATCAAAAATTAATGTCATTTCTAAAGATAGGGCTTCTGCTGTAAATCGTGCAAATAATATGGGAGAAGCATTAGAATATTTTACAAAAGATGCATTTTGCAATACTTTTGATGAAACAGACGCACAAAAGAAAAAAGATTGTTATAGCGAAAATTTTTCATATTTAGGAAATCAAAACAATCCTCCGGATATTATAATTAAAAATAGTGATGCAATAGAAGTAAAAAAAATTGATGGAGTTAAAGCTTCCGATTTAGCACTAAATAGTTCTTATCCAAAAGCAAAACTTCATCAAGATAGCCCAATGATTACTTCTGCTTGTAAAAATTGTGAAGAATGGACTGAAAAAGATATTATTTATGCAGTTGGACATATTGATAACAATACCCTTAAAGTTTTATCTTTGGTTTATGGAGATTGTTACGCAGCAAGTAAAGATATTTATGAAAGAATAAAAGACAAAATTAGCACAGGTCTAAAAGAAATGGATTTAGAATTTTCAGAAACTAAAGAATTAGGTCGTGTTAATAGAGTTGATCCTTTAGGAATTACAAATCTTAGAATTAGAGGAATGTGGACAATTCAAAATCCACTAAAAGTTTACAAAGAATTATTTGGATTAAACGGAGATGAATTTCAATTATTTGCACTAATGCGAAAAACAAAATATGATTCATTTTATGAAGAAGATAAATCACTAATTGAAAAAGAAGCAGGAGTAATAATAAAGGATGTAAAAATTCAAAATCCAGATAATCCTGCAAATCAAATTGAGGCAAAATTAATTGTTGTAAGAAAATGAAAATCGCATCATTCTTTTCAGGAGCAGGAGGACTTGACTTAGGCTTTTCCAACGCAGGTTTTAGTTTAGCTTTTGCTAATGATAACTGGGACGGATGTTGGGAAACTTTTGAAAAAAATCATAATCATCCAATTTGTAAAAAATCAATTACTGAAATAAAACCTGAAGAAATTCCTGAAGTTATTGGTTTTGTTGGAGGTCCACCTTGTCAGAGTTGGAGCCTTGCAGGAGCAATGCGAGGAATAAATGATTCAAGAGGTAAATTATTCTATAATTATGTAGAATTAATAAAAGCAAAACAACCTTTATTTTTTCTTGCAGAAAATGTAGCAGGTCTTTTATCCGATAAACATTTACCCGAATTTAAAAAAATAATTCAAGCATTTAAAGAAATAGGATATAATGTTTCTTACAAATTATTAAATGCAAAAGATTACGGAGTTCCTCAAGATAGGAAAAGAGTTATTATTGTAGGATATCATAATAAACTTGGCAAAAAATTTGAATTTCCAAAACCAACAAATTCTCAAGTATTTTTAAAACATGCAATCGGTGATTTGCCTCCTGCAAAATCTGCTAAAGAGAAGAATAAAACAAATGGGAAAACAGAAATCTCAAATCACGAATATATGAATGGTGGATTTTCTACAATGTATATGTCAAGAAATCGTGTAAGAGGATGGGATGAACATTCATTCACAATTCAAGCAGGAGGAAGACACGCACCAATTCATCCACAAGCACCAAAGATGAAATTTATTGAACAAGATAAAAGAGAATTTGTAAAAGGAAAAGAACACCTTTATAGAAGATTATCTGTAAGAGAGTGTGCAAGAATACAGACTTTTCCAGATGATTTTGAATTTCATTATGTAGATGTTGCAGATGGATATAAAATGATTGGAAATGCAGTTCCTGTGAAACTTGCAGAAGTAATAGCGAGTAAAATTATGGAAGATATAAGAGGTCAATAAAATGGAAAATAAAAAATCAATTCCAAAAAGAGATGTAGAAATAAAAGGTTATTCTGCTAATACAATGGCAAACGCAAGAAATAATAACCAACAAACAACAGATGGTTACAATGCAGTTCAAAGTTCAGAAATAAGAAAGGGATACAATCCACAAATGAGTACACAAAATAGAAATGAACAACCATTTAAAGAAGGATATAATGCTCAACAGATGGTTCAAACTGCCAATACTTCGCAACCATCATCACAAAATACTTCGTCTAAAAAATCAGAGAATAAAAAATGAATTGGGATTTACCTTTAATTATTGCATTAATATCTGCAATTTTTGCAGGTGTTGGATTAATTCTTAATTGGTTAGCTTTAAGAGAAAACAATATTACAAGACAAATACAATTACTCAATGACTCATTCAAAAGTATTAAAGAAACAGAAGTTATGCTGTATAAAGAATATAAAAATGCGAATCAAAAAGCTAAAAGAGAATGGGATAGTCTTTTATTTAATTCGATAGAACAATTTGCATTTTTAGTTAATGAGAAATTTATAAAGAATAGTAAAATATCTGGTTTTTTTGATGACGCAGTTGTAATGTGGTATGAACAAATTTTTATAGAACATTACTCTAAAGAAGAAGTAAACAATCCTAAGAATTATCCTGAGTTCAAAAAACTTTATCACAAAATTAAGTTGAAATAAAGTAAAAGCCCCCTCTATTTTCTTTTTTAGAATAAAAGAAACAAAAAAGCCCCTCCCCTAAAAAAATTAAAAAAAAAGATTGCCCCCCTCGATTCTTGTTCTTGATGTATCGCATTCGCTCTTTTGATAGAACGCCACTAAAAATTACTCTGCGGTTTGCTTCGCAAATCCTCGGGGACGGCTTGCAGCCTTTCGCTTCGCTCACCCTCATTTAACAAGGATTTAGAGGAAAATTCTTGCTGAATTTTCCCAAATTTTTCTTCCACTTCGTTCCGAAAACTTCTCTAAATCCTGATGTAAAATCCAATCTGTCTTAGCCCTAAAAAAGAAATATTTATATAAATACTTCTTAAATATTGTAATATGAGCTCTAAAAACTTAAAATTCGGCAAATCTATTTTTTTAATTTCTATTTTGTGTTTAATTATATTAACTGGTTGTGAACAACAAAAAGAACTTGATTATTTTGCAGAAAGTCTGGAAAACATAAATAATCAAATGGATGTATATTTAAGTAATATAAATACTGATTTATATAATTATAATTTAAATCATGGTTTTGATCGATTAGTTAATCTTGCATTTATAACAAACACATACCTTACAAATATGAAGAATATTGAAAACGAATTAAAAAAAGATATGAACTCTTTTGAAGAGTTGACAAGTGTGTTTTTAAATGCTGAAAGCGAATCTAATCTTAACAAATTATCCGAATCTCAGAAAATCATTTTAGATGAAATCCATTCTAAAATAGATGATTATGCAGATAACAAAAATAAATTAGAAGATTGTTTGAACAATATGAATTCTTATCATATTTGGACAGAGTTAATTAAAGAAAAAATTAGTTTGCAAGAAAAATATGAAAATGAAGAAGCGTTAACTGTTTTAAATGTTGAAAACGAAAAATATTATGAAGCTTTAAAAAAATTGGATGAATCTCAAAAAACATTAAGAGATTTAAAACAAGTAGAAATAAAAATAAACAATACAGGCATTCAAAAATATTCTAAAGAAGAACTTCAAGAATATGACCAATTAATTGAAATTGAAGAAATTTACAGAGAATTAATAATGCTATTGCTTCAAGAAAAATATTATGAAGCAGAATTAAAAAATGAAGAATATTTAAAAAAATATTATGATTTCATCACAAACACACCAAGTTTTTCACATAGTATTTACACCGAATTAGATTCTATAGAAAACTGGTATTCTGAAAATATAGGTGTTTGTTTAAAAATATTTGAAAAATATTACAAAAGATAAGAACGGGCTAAGACAGACTTCTTCGTCACTTCGCTCCTCGACCCACGCCTTGCAGGCTCTCCCTACGGTCAGGGGAATTTTACAAGGATTTAGAGGAAAATTCTTGCTGAATTTTCCCAAATTTTTCTTCCACTTCGTTCCGAAAACTTCTCTAAATCCTGATGTTAGTTGCAATTATTATTATGGGCTAATATAAAAAATTATTTAAGTATAAAACAATATTTTCAATAATATGGTTAATCTTATAGCTTATGTCAAATCGGGACCAGAACAAGGCATTGAATTATACCCTCATAGGCATCCAAGGAGAGAGAATAAATTTATCACTAGTCCTGATAGATTCGAAAAAAATTATGTGGTTGTGGATTCGGTTGAAGAACTAATTCCCTATATTAAAAGAGGATGGGGAGTTCGTATGAGCAACCCAAGGAGCATGAATCATAGGTCTGCAAGTCTAATTATGTCTGATTCTTTAAAAATTATTGATTAACGCACATAATAATAACTCTTCGGGATTTTTTTGCTTCGCAAAAAACCGTTTGCAGCTATCCCTCGGTCTTTTCTACGAAAAGACGCAACTAACAAGGATTTAGAGGTTCCAGAAACTTGCAGTTTCTTCCACCCAAATTTTTGCTGTCGCAAAAACTTCTCTAAATCCTGATGTTAAATCCAATTTTTGTGCCTATTGCTTGTGCCTGCCACAACTATTTCTTCCATGATGTTCTTCAAATATGAAATTGCCACCCTCAATCTTTATTGCTTTGCCATTTACAATAGCATCAGCAATTTTTTTTCTAGCGGACAAGATTAATCTATGAAAAGTTGGCTGTGAGATATTCATCTTTTCAGAACATTCATTTTGATCTAAATTTAAATAATCTTTTAATCTCACAGCTTCAAATTCATCAACAGCTAAAACAGATTCCTCTAATTCGACTTTTCGTATTCCTGCGGGTTTAAAATAAGAAGAATTTGGTCGACATCCAACTCTTCTTCTCTTGCATGGTCGTGGCATTCTTAATCCTTGTTGTTTGGAGCTTTGTTTACAAATCTTCTTCCCAAACCTCTTCGCATTCCACTTCCGCGCGGTCCTAAACCTCTACCAGTAGGTTTTGCTCCTTCGCAATTTCCCATCTGTCTTCCTGTTCTAGGTCCTTTTTCTTCTGGTCCTGTTCCGTCTTTATTTGGCATTTTACTTTACCTCCACATTTAGTTATGAATATATATTCATTAAACTATATAAATGTTTCGGTAAAAACGAGTGGCAAGAACAATGCAGGCAATATTTTAATATAGGCACAAAAACTCCTTCGCCTACGGCTCGGGCACGCCGCGCTCTCCTCCTTTCAGTCGTCGGCGGATTTAACAAGGCTTAAAGGGTTCGCTCGTTGCACTTCGCTCACCCAAATTTTTATTTCACTTCGTTCCAAAAAAAACTTCGTATATCCCTGATGTTATAAGACATTTATATTAGAGAACATAGAAAAAGAAAAGACTTCGATAAATTAATAAAGATTCAATTATTCAAATAGTATCATGGTTAAAGCATTAATAATTATTGATATGATTAAAGGCAATACTTTAAATATTTACAATCCTAAAGAAATAATTTCTAATCAAGTCAAATTAATTGAAGAATTTAATAAACACAAATTACCAATTATTGTTGTAACTGGAAAATCTAATTCTGAAAAAAATCCTGTTATGTTAAAATTATGGGGTGATGAATTTGCAGATGAGCCTGAAAAAAAGGAATTAATTCAAGAAGTTACAAAATCAAAGTATTCAATTAAAATTGAAAAGTCAGAATATAGTGCTTTTTTTCAAACTGAATTAGAACAATATTGTAAAAATAATAACATCGATGAAATATATTTTACGGGCGTTTATTCAGGAGTTTGTGTTTATTTTAGTGCGGTTGATGCTGCATATAGAAGAATTCAACCATATTTAGTAACTGATGCTTCAACAACTGAAAAACAAGAATGGCATGAAAGAAATTGTGAACGGTTCAAAACAGTTATCGGGCCTTTAATTACAACTCAAAAATTAATTGATTCTTTAAAATAATATTTTCTTTTTCTTAATTTTACACTCACTTCGTTCAATATTTATTTTGGTTCTCTAATAAATGAATGATTAGAATTAGTAGTGAGATGAATAATGTGTTCGTGATGAATATTTTCTTGGCCATGTTTAAGAAGAATGTTTGGGGGAACAAAGTTATTAATAAGCTATCCGCTGAGAAAAGCCAGTTTCCTTGTGGGAAAAATATTCTGTGGAACGCGTCGAATGAAAAAGAAAAATTTATGAAAACAATAATGGTTAAGAATATTAAAAATGATAGGCTTATGAATCCGCCTTTTTTTAGATTATTAAAAAAATTGGTTAGTTCTGTTTTTCTTTTTTTGGTGCCTTTTATTTTGTTAATTAAAAAGAGTGTGCTTGCTAAAACCATTATGAAAATGAACGAAAAAATTTTTAGTGTGTTAATAAGTAATCGAACGTCTTGCATGTGATTATTTTCATCAATTGTGAAATTATCTGATAAAGAATTTCTTAGTAATAAAAATCCGTGAACGTTTTCGTATAAATATTCAAAGTCATCAAATACAATATTTGTTTTTTTAGCTTCGTTAAAATAAATGAAAGGGTTCAATGATAAAAATGAAGGGATTCCTAGAACTAATATGAAAACGACTAAGAAAACAGTTAAAAAATTAATTAATCTTTTGTTCATTTCAAATAATACAAAGCCCCACTAGCTTTTTGCTCCTTATCTTTTTGACTGTCAGGCTTGTTAATCCTAGGACGACCTGATTCTTCGTCTCTACGAAAAGTGATGTTTAGCTCTTTAAGAAAATGATTCATACCTTGACCCATGCTGAGAGGACCTAGTGTTTTACCGCTAATCGCAGGTACACCGTCAAAAATTAAGAGTTTCTTAGATAAATAATCTAGGAATAATAAGTCGTGATCAATAATCAAAGCAGCTCTACCTGAATGAGACATTAATTCACCTATGATTTTAGACATGCTAAGACGTTGCTCAACGTCTAAGTACGCGCTAGGCTCGTCCAAAACATATAGATCTGCGTCTTCACTTAAGCATTTAGCAATAGAAACGCGCTGAAGCTCACCACCAGATAACTCTGATAATTTCTTATTTAATAAGGACTTAATTTGTAAAGGACTAATTATTTGAGTATCAAACTTCAAAGCGTCACGCAGATAAACCATGACTAATTCATCGCTTTTAAACAAGTATTGAGGCTTATAAGAGATTCTTAATTCTTCTAAGACTTGCTCATCAACTTTTATTTCGCCAGTGATAAGACGCGCAAAAGTAGTTTTACCAATACCGTTCTCTCCAAGAACTCCTATGACGTCTCTACGCATAATTTCTCCTTGATTAACATTTAAAGAGAAACGACCAACATCATACTTTAAGTTCCTCCAAGAAGTCAGATGAGTCTCAGAAGCGACTTTCTCATCAGGACTATCATCAAACACTATTTTATGATTCCTAAAACGCATGTTCTCATCACGAATATAACCATCTAAGTAAATATTAATTCCTGCTTTAGTAGACTTAGCCAAACTAGTAATACCATATTCTCCTTCTACACCATACATTAAATGAATCAAATCAGCTAAATAATCCAAGATGATGATGTCGTGCTCAATGACTAATACGGCGACGTCTTCAACAGCTAAGCTCTTAATGAATTTACTAATCTTAATTCTTTGCTTAATATCAAGGTAAGACGTTGGTTCGTCAAATAAGTAAAGATTTGCTTTCTTCAAAACAGTAGCAGCTATAGCGACGCGTTGAAGCTCACCACCACTAATCTTAGAAACATCACTCTCAAGAATCTTTGACAATTCAAGAACATCAACTATTTCATCTAATTTATCAGTTTCATTAACTTTATTCAACAAATCCCTAACAGACCCTTTAAATTGTTTAGGAATCAGATCTACTTGCTGAGGCTTATACGCAACTTTTATTTCGCCAGATTCTAGTTTTTCAAAAAAAACCTGAGCCTCTGTGCCTTTAAAACGCTCAATTAAGTCCTTGTAACTAGCTTCTTTATCCTTAACACCGAAGTTAGGTTTTAGTAAGCCTGCTAAAACATTCATAGCAGTAGATTTACCAACACCGTTCCTACCAATAATACCTACGACTTTTCCAAAAATAGGAATGGGTAATTTGTACAAAGAAAAACCATTAGGTAAAAATCTGTGAATAGGGTCTTGATTAAGAGCTTCAGGAAGATTAATCATGCTTAAAGCCTGAAAAGGACATTTATTAACAGCTATCCTATCCGCGTCAGTAATTACTGACTCATTAATTCTGACTTTGCCATCATCATCTTTAACAATAGCTTCTTTACCAGCCCTATTACTAGGACTGACTCTCATACACAAATAATCACCGCACCCCACAGGGTTACAACGATCCTTTTTAACAACAATGATTCTATTACGCATAAAAATAAGAGAAACAACTACTTTTTAAAAGAGTTTTTGTTTTTCTTAATAAAACACTGGACACTCACGAAGAACAAGTTTTTAAAACCAAAAAAAAGCAATAAAAAATGAAAGGCAACCATTTAAATATTAAATAAGAATTCAAAAAAATAACAAAATGATTAAACAAAAAGAAAAAAACAAAGATTTCTTCCCATACGAAAACATAAGAGGAGTACAAGACATATTAATAAAAGCAGTTAATCACGCAGTCACGTCAGGACATAACTTGATAGCACACGCACCAACAGGACTAGGAAAAACCGCTGCTAGCATAAGTCCCGCATTAAAAAAAGCTGTTGAATCAGGAAAAACAGTTTTTTTTCTAACTTCCATGCATACTCAACACTTAATAGCTCTAGAAACAGTTGAAATAATAAATGAGAAATACAACGAAAAAATAATTTGCGTAGACATAGTAGGAAAAAAACATATGTGCTTACAAGAAGGCGTAGATAATATGAGCACGAAAGACTTCGCGGAATACTGCAAAATGTTAAGAGAAGATAAAAGATGTGATTATTATTCTAAATTAAAAAGTGGAGAAGAACAATCATTCGAATCAAAAACCGCTACTTCCGAACTAATCAATAAGAGTCCTTGTTCAACTCATAAAGTCATAAATACATCAAAAAAACACGGATTGTGTCCTTACGAAGTATCAATGAACATAGGAAAAAAATCAAACATAATAGTAACAGATTATTATTATTTGTTCCACCCAAAAATAAGGGATTCATTCCTTAGAAAAACCAATAAAGAATTAGAAGACGCCATAATAATAGTTGATGAAGCTCACAACTTACCCACTAGAATAACTGATTTGGCAAGCCAAAGATTAACAAGCATATCATTAAAAAGAGCAATGAGTGAAGCTCAAGAAATAAAAGCAAATAACTTATTTGTTTCATTAAGAGAAATACAAGGAATACTATCTGATTATTCAAAGAAAAAAGAAGAAATATACATCGAAAGGAATGACTTCGTAGACAGAGTAGACAAAATAACTAATTATGAAGAACTAATAGAGGACTTAGAAGAAGCAGCTGATGAAATAAGAAAAGAAAAAAAACAATCTTATTTAGGAGCAATAGCGAGTTTCTTAAATGAATGGTTAAACAACGATGAAGGTTACACAAGGATATTCTCCATCGTTAAAGGATTCAAAGAAGACATATTAGTTCTTAACTATAAATGCTTAGATCCCTCAATAATAGCGAAACAAGTACTACCTTTTGCTCATTCAACAATACTAATGTCAGGGACACTTAATCCTACTAATATGTACTTAGACATCTTAGGATTTGAAAAAAACAGAACAGAAGAATTAGTTCTAAAAAATCCTTTTCCTGAAAATAACAAAATAAACATGATAGTTCCAAAAACATCAACTAAATACGCGACTAGGAACGAAGAACAATACAAAGAAATAGGAGAAACCGTTACTAAGATGATAAACAACATACCTGGTAACAGCGCAGTATTTTTTCCCAGCTTCAAACTAAGAGATTCAGCTTACACATACATGAAAGATTGTAACAAAACCATTTTCTTAGAACACTCAGGAATGGCGAAACACGAAAAAGAAGAATTACTAGAAAACTTCAAAAAATACAAAGACGAAGGCGCAGCACTATTAGGTGTAATAACAGGGAGTTTCGGAGAAGGAATAGATTTACCAGGAGATTACTTGAAAGGAGTCATAATCGTAGGATTACCATTACAAAAACCAGACTTAGAAACAAAAGCACTAATAGATTATTACGATAAAAAATTCGGAAAAGGATGGGACTACGGATACTTATTCCCTGCTTTCAACAAAACACTACAAAGCGCGGGGCGATGCATAAGAAGCGAAACAGACAAAGGCGTAATAATATTCTTAGATGAAAGATACTCATGGAATAATTATTATAGGTGCTTCCCCATAACTTGGAACATTAAACAAACAATGATGTACGAAAACGAAATAAAAAAATTCTTCGAAAAACACGAATAAAAAAAAAAGAGTTCTAACAAAATAGAACTTATCTTAAAGTATTTAAATCCCTGAATATTAACAAAGCTAAAATGACAACTAATTCATTCGTTTTAATGTCTTTAAAAGAAGACAAAGTCAAAAAGATGACTCAAGTACTAAATAATGATACTTGTAGAAAAATCTTAGACTACTTATCAAACAATGAACGAGCGACCGCTACAGAAATCTCGAAGAAACTAGGAATGGCCATGAGCACCGTTCATTATAACTTAAAACAATTAAAAGATAATAATTTAGTAACAAGTGACGAATATCACTATTCAGAAAAAGGAAAAGAAGTCGTACATTACGGATTAGCAAACAAATACATAATCATCGCTCCTAAAGAAGATAAAACAGTGATGGATAAATTAAGAAATTTTTTACCAATAACTTTATTCACAGCTTTCACAGGAGGACTAATATACTTATTAGAAAGCAACTGGGAAAAAATAATGAATTTGTTTCCAAGACAAAAAATGTTATCAGGTAGCTTTCAAGTAACAGACATGGTTATGACAACAGAAACAGATATGCTCGCAGAACCAGCCATGAGAGTAATGGACGCAACTATTAGTGAACCAACAACAGGTATGATTATAGCGCCATGGTTCTTAGCAGGCGCAGCATTCACGATACTAATAATGATAGCATATGAATTATCAAGAAAAAAATGATTCATTGAAGCAATTTACGAGTTTCTTTTTTATAATCTTCAACGCTAGGTTGATCAAAAGGATTAACACCTATTAAGTGAGCAAGAAGAATTATTTCAAGCATCTTCGTTTGCATAAAAAAACCAATTTCGTACTCAGACTTTTTTTCTAAAACATAATGATTAAAAGGTAACTTGTTTAATTTAAAAGCGGACAAAGTACCTTTTAAGATAGCATCCATGACTTCTTGAAAGCTTAATCCTTGAATATGTTTAAGAATCCCATCTTTATTCTTAGGAATTATTAATTTAGACTGATTCTTTAAACTAACAAAACTAGTAAATTTATCCCTAGGACCCCCAAGATAAAGCTGACCAACAGAATGCAAATCAGTACTACCAACTGAAACAGTAGGAGTAATACCTGCAAAAACTTTTTTACCAGAAACAGAAAACTTCTTACCTATGCTTTCACCCATTAATTGACGAAACCACTTACCTAAAGATTCTAAATCATTACTAAATAAAAACAAGTCATTAATAACTTTATTTTTTTTGTAATTAGTATAAATATCCAAAGCACCTAAATAAGCAAAATTAGTCTTATCAAAACTCTTCAAAGAATCATTAGCACCACGAAGCAATTCCTTAACATTAATACCTGCGAATAATAAAGGAAACAAACCAACCGAACTAAAAACAGAGAACCTACCACCAACCTTCTTAGGAATAAACAAAGAATCAAAACCTTTCTTATCCGCAAGAACAGATAAAGCAGAACCCTCATCACTAATAGTAACAACTCTTTCCTTCCTCTGCTTTAATGGAATCTTACTAAGTAAAACTTCGAAGTTAGCAACAGACTCAGTCGTAGTACCAGACTTACTAATAAAAACTAACAAGAAATTTTTCTTTTTACAAATACTTAAAATGTTGTTAATATTATCAGAATCAACCGTGTCAGCAAAAAAAACTTTTTTGTTATTAATCAATAAATAATTCTTACCCTTAACAGCTTCAAGAATAGCTAAAGCGCCAAGATTAGAACCACCTATACCTATAACTATCAAATCAGAAAACTTCTTTTTTTTCTTAACAAGAACAGAAACATCCCTTAAAATATTCTCATCCTGAGGAAGAAGCAAAGAAGAAAAATCAGAATCATAATTCTTAAACAAATCCTCTTTAATAACAGAAATAAAATCTAAAAGTTTTTTCTCATCAACACTTGAATACTTAGACGAATAATCTTTTACGAACTTCATTTTTTAGTTAAACCCTCATATTCCTTAACAGTATCCTCTGAGAACTTCTTTACGCCTTCAAAAGTTTTTTTGTGAACAACTAATTTCTTAATAACAGAAAAAGGCAAAGTAGCAATGTGAGCACCAGCCTCAGCACACTCCCGTACTTGACGAGGATTCCTAATAGACGCAGCAATAACCTCTGTGCTCAAACCATGCTTCTTAATAATCAAAGAACACCTACGAACCAAATCAACACCAGAAACAATACCTTCATCATTAAGAACTACGCCTTTACTACTAAGACCTTCAGCAGGAAAATAATCATCCTTAGAATACTTAACACTAGCAGAATCCCTAATGAAATCATCCAAACGACCAACAAAAGGACTAACAAACTTCGCGCCAGCCTTAGCAGCCAATAAAGCTTGCTCAGGAGTAAAAATAAGAGTTGCATTAACAGGAATCTTTAACTTAGAAACCTCAGAAATGGATTTCAAACCAGAAAGCAAAGAATCTTCATCATCAGACAAACAAATAGGAATCTTAATACAAACATTCCTCGCAGTATGATTAAACATCTTAAACAAAGCCTTAGCCTCAGCAACAACTTCCTCAACATTAGACTTAGTAACTTCTAAACTAACAGGAAAAGGCTTAGCCGCTTTAAGAATAGACCTAATATATAATTCTAAATCACCTTGATTTTTCTCAACGGCCTTCTTAAGCAAAGAAGGATTAGTAGTAACACCTTCCACGACGCCCCAAGAGAAAGCCTCCTCGACTTCAGACAAAACCGCACTATCTAAAAATAATTTCACTGTAAAAACCTCTTAATAAAAACACAATACTAACAAAGAACCTTTTCTTTTTAAATATTTTTATGAAAAAAAGCAGAAGCCGCACCTTTCAAACCCGCATATTTATCCTTAATCAAAGAAACACGAGGCTTCTTAGACAAAACAGACAACTCATTCAAAAATTCTTCTGACTTAATTATTTCAGGATTCTTCCTAGCAATTCCTCCAGCAATAAAAACTTTATCAGGCAACAACTCTAAAGAAGAATTCTTAACGAAACGACCATAAAACTTAGAAAAATCTTTAATAACTTTTTTATTAACAACATCCTTATTATTAGAAAAAATATCACTAGGAGAAAAATTATTACTCAAAACCCTGTTCTTCTTAACATAGTACTGTTTAAGCATGCTCAAACCCCTACCCGAAACTAAGTCCTCATAACTAGGATGACGCTTTAACTTCTTAGAAAAAAAATCCTTAATATTTTCTTCACCAGAAAAAAAAGGAAAATCAACACCTCCTCCTTCAGTACCCATGACTTTATCAGAAACAACTACTTTACCCAAACCAGTACCCGCACCAATCACCAAGCCCTTACTAGTTTTGTCCTTAACAAAGAAACCAAGAGCTTCAAAATCATTAAGCAACAAAACATCTTGCTTAACCAAATCAGATAATTTCTTAGAAGAAATAATTTTATCAACATTACTAAGACTAACCCTCCCATTAATAACAGGACCCGCAACAGCTAAACTAACACCCTTAA